>Ga0209191_1001223_pt1 | contig 17224 bp, 29 predicted proteins | sample S_130626_EF_Meta_FD_187320 | JGI IMG/M metagenome (GOLD analysis project Ga0209191, IMG submission 187320) | Freshwater microbial communities from Lake Simoncouche, Canada to study carbon cycling - S_130626_EF_MetaG (SPAdes) (version 2) | ecosystem: Environmental > Aquatic > Freshwater > Lake ...
TAGATCTGCCTCAGTTCGAAAGATACTAGCTTCAACGATAAATCTAGAAGCAGTTGACTCAAGCAATTTCGTATGAATCTGGCCATCTGGGTGATCCTTCCAAAACTTTACTAAGCGTTCTTCTACTGTCTCGTAATCTTCAAGATTAAACATAAAGTTCGTTCTCCTCAGTATGTAATTGACCGGCTATTGCAACGTACGCTGCGAGGTCGATGTAAGTGTCTGTCTTAGCAGTTTCCATTGACCTTGCGACTTTGACCAATGCCATACACATTGCCACCTGATAATCTGTAATTGGCATTTCGAGGTATGAGCTCCAGAGTGCTGCTGTCCTTTGCATATTGTCTGAAGGGTGACCGTAATCAAGTCCTCGGTCTTGGATAGTAGCTCTCGCTTCGTTGAGAAAGTCTCTAGCATTCATCGACTCACCAACTGCTTTTGCTCGCGACGTAGCGCAATGCGCCCTGCAATCTTTCCGTGTTCGTGACCCTTTGCGTAGCCAATAAGAAAGCCCGGAAGCGTTCCGATTAGAACTGAAAGAATCACTATGTGATCGTGATTTGTAATCATTTTGAGCCCTTTCTGTAGATGTTGAGATAACTCTACAAGAGCCTTAGCCTACAACCGCCATGTTTTGATAACGAAACGATAACGATTTCATCAACCGTTTCATCCCCTAAGTCGGGTCTAGCGAACCCTTCCATAGACCTTGCCCTGCACAATAAACGTGCCGTTCTTCTCGATGTTGATTATGTCCACTTGCACGTTACTTCCCTTGACATACATGATGGCAAACGCTTGTTGCCAATTAGCCGTTCCCTTGGTGTATGACGCCTGTTTGAAGTCCATGAGATTACCTACCTCAACTCCATGTAAAACACGCCCTAAACGCCCTCCAGAGGCTTCTGTGAAGGCGCTACGCCCTGCCCTGTGAGTATGTCCTGAGATAACGTTCTTGCCATGCCTACGGGCTGCTTCAAGGGCTGAGAGACCGCCTAGATTCTTGATAGGCGTGTGGTCTCCATGGACTGCAATCCAGTTAGGAGCAATGTTCATTGGGTTCTTATGGAAGGTGATTCCAAGCTCATCAAACTTCATGAACTTCTCAAAGCGTAATTCAGGCAATGACAAGAATGACGGAATCTTCTTCATGATGATGTTATAGAGCCGGTCTGTATGGTTTGACCGGATGCAGTCAGTCACGCCCAATTCCCATAAGAGATCCACGCAACGGTCTCGGTCATCGCCAAGGCTTTGCTCATAGGCTTGAGGTGTTCCCTCTGACCATTTGGATATTGTTTGAAAGTCAATCTCGTCACCTATGGTAACTGTTTGGTCGGGTTTGAAACCTGCTAGAAACTTAATTATGTTGCGAGTGACATGTACGTCCTCGAAAGGGACTTGTAAGTCCGAAAGTATTACGATTCGCTTAATCGTCATCCTCGTCATCGTAGGGGATATTGTCTATGCGATTGGGTAGGTTAGGAATAATCCAGTCAGGGAAGGTTTCACGATCTGATAGCAACCAAAAAGCGTGGGTCTCAGTAAAGCCTGCTCGCCTCAAGGATTTGTAATACTCATTAAGAGCAATACAGTAAGCATCCAAAGCATTGTAAGTATCGAGGTCAATGACTGGTCGCTTCCTTGCCATGTCAATAATTATCTATCTAAAAGTATGTTGTAAATCTCATCGACACGCGAATTCAGTCGCTTTATTTCACCCAGTAAATGAGTGATGACGTAGCCAGCCAAGCCGCCTAATACGCCAAGGCTTGCAAAGTAAAGTGTGAAGAAGTCCTGCTGTGTCATTTCTTCGGGCTCGCATAACCGAACACACCTGCAACGATTGAACCCAAGATTGAGCGATAGTCCAAAGCAAAGTTAGAGGTTGTGCCCCATACTGCTAGGAATGCTCCAAGTGATACAACTGCTGGATGTTTCATGTTCATTGTGTTCCCCCTAGTAATGGAATCTGGAAGAACGAACCATCTGTGTCGCCCTTCTTTGTAAAGCTGACGTGCATGTGATGATTGTGCTGATTAACCCCCACATATTTACGCCAAGCCCAAGACTTCTGCGACGAGGCAATAAGCCCATTAAATATGATGTAGGCAATTCTTCCACCGTCTCTTTTAGACTTGGCAAGTAATCGAAGTTGATCTGCAAGGTAAGGCATTTCGTCCGGCTTTGGTACTCCATGTAAATCCCTGTCGCAGTCAAATGCTCTAACAATCCCAAGCGAGTCAGGAATATGGTCTGACTTACCACCTGCGAGATGACGCGCATCGGCAATCCATCCATCGGAACGTCGGTCTCTGTCAGGGAAACAATCATCTATCTGCTGCCTTAACTGTTGTCCGGCTTTGCATAGTTTAGGAGTCACCGACTTTCCCTTCGCTATGGATAGGGTTTGTGCAGACCCATTGCTTATTAGAATCTAGTTCTAGTTCAGCATGATTGCATGGAGCAGGAGCAATAAAAGCATCATCGATTGGATCGTATGTAAAACCTATGCCTGCAAAGTTATACCGGATATTGCCATTATAGGAAGTCTTTACCCAAGTGCCACCAAGATTATCGATAAGCCATTGATAGCCTTCATCACCTGCTGGATCATTATTATCACCAACAAGCACACGAGTGACTTTGTTGTTATCGTCTAGTTCTGCCCAGTGACTCATTAAAATGGATACCTCACAATAACAATTCCAGAACCGCCATTACCACCAGTATCGTTTCCTGCTGTTGTATGCCATGTTCCACCGCCGCCTGAACCTGTGTTTGCTGTTGCAACTCCACCTGTCTTACCGGCAGGAACTCCTGCACCGCTATCAGATGTTCCAATAGCTAAACCGGTTTGTAAAAATCCTGCGCCACCGCCAGCATAATATCCGCTAACACCCGAAGAAGTTGCAGTTGCCCATGTACTCCAAGTGTTTTTACCGCTACCACCATTACCGCCGGAAATGTTTTGAACACCGTTGCCACCTGCAGCACCAGCACCGCCAGCACCGCCGATTGAGTTAGCACCAGCACCTGATGTTCCGTAGCCGCCGTTGTTACCGTAGCCAGTTGCTCCACCAGTATTGCCTTGGGTTGTTGTTGCAACAGTTGTGCCTGAAGCATTGGCTGAGCCACCGCCTGAGCCACCGTTGTTACCAACTGCATTGGCTGTGGCACCGCCGCCGCCGCCATCTGATATTACTGAAGAATTCCAGTTAGAAGCTGTGCCTGTTGTGCCTTGAGCAGTTGTACCTGCGCCACCGCCGCCTACCGTAATGGAATAATTAATTGCAGTGATCGTTGCACCTGAAAGGTAAGAGACACCGCCAGCACCGCCTGATGCTCCATAGAGCCCAGTAGTAGAACCACCTGCTCCGCCGCCGCCAGCGATTACTAGAACTTCAACGTTATTGCCACCACGAGAAACGGTCAACGTTCCGTTTGCTGTAAATTTATGGTATCGATAGCCGCCTGAGTCATAGATTGTTCCGCCTGTGGCGTCAATCTTTTCTAATTGCCCACCCAATACTCCGGCAGTTATGCAACCAATCATTATCCGATTGCTCCAACAACGTACCAAGTGTCTGTTGCTGTCTTGATGCAGACGGCTGTTTTGTATTGAGCCAAAGTTGGAGAAGCTGCAACTGCTCCAGCTGAAAGGACTGTTGTAGTGCCCGAAGTAACTGCTGAGATTGTGACTGCTCCAGCACCCTTGTTGAGAACTGTGATTGCTGTGCCTACTGGGAATGCTACAGAAGCGTTGGTAGGAATCTTGAAAGCTACGGCTGTTGCCTTGTTCATAGGGACGAGTGTCTGATACTGGTCAGTTAGGACTGCTGTGTAATCGGCTGTCTGATCTGAACCGACCGTAAAGGCGATAAGCCCGTTGAACATCGACGCTGTGAGGATGTCTCCTGTTGCCGCTGGAAAGCCTGTTGCCATTTATATCTCCTAGTAAGTCATTGCACTCACGCCAATTATACCGCGTTCCGTGCTTCCTATGATGAAACCATCGGTTATGGGTTCAAGTGTTGTTACCTTAACTGTCATGCTGTTGGGACTGATTTCCCAGTTCAAGCCTTGTACTTGCAAAGTCTTAACAATGGTTGAGCCATCAGGCTGAATGTTAGTTATCTTGACGTTATCGAAGTAATCGAGACCAATCATTGTGTTTGTTGGGACTGCTGTGTCTAGTAGATCAACAGTCATCTCGTCAATGCGGATAGTTGTCTCAGCTCGTGTAGCCACATAAGTCGCAGCGATATTAAGGGCATTGGCATCAGTATCAATAACCAATTCTTGAGCACTGTACTGATGAGGGAAGTAACGGGTCACGCTGGCCGCGTTCTGTGAGAACTGTGCTGTGCCGCCATAACGCTGAATAGAGGCTTGATTGATAATGAGCTTGTCATCAAAGGCAAAGACAAGGTTTTTGTAAGGAATGCCACCCGATTGATTAAATTCGATTGGAGTACCGGAGATAGATGAGGCAACTGAGTTTCTATCCTTGAATACGGCTGTGCCTGAGCCGTTGATAAAGAATGCACCTTGCTCAGAGAACTCGACATTCTTAAGAGCTGAAAGGGATGTTCTAAGGGTTGCAGGGTCAGCGATACATGAGGACTGACCTGTAGCGATTGTGCGCATACTTGCTGGGAATGAGATTTGGTCGAGTATTTTGCCAATACGAGTGCCGGTTGATTGACCTGCTCCTGAATCAGCCACAGTTGTCACCTGCGCCAAGTTAAAGAGACGGAAAGCGTCTGCTACATAAATGTCAACATAGCCCGTCTCCTGCCCTTGAGGGTAGGTATAACGGTATTCTGTTGTATAGCCTGAGAATAAGAACTTTTGAGTTGTGGAAGTTGTGGCTGAGATACGAATCTTGCGCAAAGGCACGAGGTATCCATAATAAGGGCTGGAAGTATTCTGAGGGTTGAAGTATGAGTCAGGGTCTAGGACGCGCACAACGGCTGTTCCAGCAATGTATTGATCACTTTGAATGTTACGTCCACGAGTGATGGTTATGTTTCTTACATTTGGAGTAAGGTCAACAATAGGGTCTGGAACTGTAGAACTTGCAAGTGTGCCAGTACCTAGAATTCCGTACTTAGCATCACCGATTGTAAAAGGGTAGCCAAAAGTCGCACCTGATGAGAAGTCAAAAGATACGGATATATTGGCTGGAAGGGTCACGAGATAGACCAACCGCCGTTAAGTCTGTTGACTGATGAGGCTGTGCCTGACATCGATGAATCCTGAAGTGCTGATGCAACTGCCTTGCCATCAATCTGAACTACGATTGAGCCAGCTTGTCCGAAAGGTGTTCCAATATAACCGGAACCATTACCGCCAGCCTGACCAAAAGGAGTGCCTAATTGCTTAATTGCTTGGGCTTCCTGTGATGATCCTGCCTGACCAAAAGGAGTGCCAACATAACTAGGAGTCACATTAGTTGGAACTACTGGAGCGGAACTTGCTGAACCGGATAATACTGCTGCCGCTTTCTTTGCTAGTCCGTTAAGGTACTCCTCAAGGTAAGCGAATGGGTTGCGAGCATCTGGAAGGGTTTGCCATAACTTGTAAAGGTTGCCTGTTGCATCTTGAGACATAAGAATCTGCTTAGTCAAAGCAGTTGCTACTGCTTCATTATTGTTAAGCAAAGCCAGTTGTGCTTGTACTCGAGTTTTTTCTTCTTCGGATAACTTGCCTTTCAGCGCAGCAACAAGTTGGATTTGCTCTAAGTCGAAGATTGTTCCAGCCTTTTTAAGTGCCGCTTGTTTCTTCTGTTCAGCTGTAAGTGCTTTGGCTGCCTTTGTTTGAGCTGCGGCTAAAGCCTTTTGCTGCGCTTGGAATTTCTTTTCTGCCGCTGCGCTTGAATCATAAAGATTGGCTTGAGCTCCACCCATAAACCGGCGACCTGCTGTTGGACGTGGAGAAGCATCAGCACCCAATTTATTAAGTAATCTGATAAGGCTTGTTTGTGTTCCCAAGTTAAGGAGTTTACCTAAGAATCCACCAGCAATGTTTTGATCTATGGTAGCAAGTTTGCCAGCAAGAACTCCAAGTCCTCGAATAGTATCTGCTGTGTAATTAGAAAGATTAGACATAGCATCTGCGACGTCTTGAACATCTCCGTCTTTGCCGCCTGCCAAAACTAGGGCATCGACTAAACCTTTTCCGATTGCTTCCTTGGCACGATCTGAAGCAACTTTAAGAACATCTAACTTACCTGCGTAGGTCGCCAAGTATGCTGCGTTTGCACCAGAGAATTGCTGTTGAAACTTCTGCTGAATCTCAGTAAATGAAGCGGTCTTTAGTTGAGCCTGAGTTAAACCAAGATTGTACTTGCGAAGTCCTCGAGTATTGCCCACATAAGCCTGAGCCAAGTCCTGTGCGACCGTAGTGAGGTCTTTGCCGCTTCCTCGAGCTCCTTCAATGGCTAAGCCAAGAAGTTCTTGAGACTTGGTTAGTGATCCGGTTGTTGTAAGTAATGATTGGAATGCAGGACGCAGTTGGTCATCAAGAATGCCAGTTGTTGACTCTAACTTAGAAATGTAATTATTTATCTCGGGCTGCGCAAAAGCCAAGCCAAGGTTTTTGACTGCTGTGGCGAGTTGAGAGACTGAACGCTCATCTTCTACAAAGGCTTTGACTGATGCCTTACCATAGGCAATTACCTTAGAAGCTGCAAAGACTGAAGCAACCTGCTTGCCTAATTTGTTGACTGCTTTGTCTAATGAGCTTGTTGCCTTTGCTGCTTCCTTAAAGGCTTTTTTGCCTCTAAATTCGGCTGCTAAATCAATTCTTAAATCTGCCATCAGACCTTGTCCTTCATTGAATCAAACTTGATTGCTGCCGCTTCTATAGCCTTTACAACGCCATCACGAGCATTGCCACGGTCTTCTTCATAGGCTCTAAACATCGCTCTACCGATTGACTTCTGAGTCTCGCCTTTAAGTTGTCCACCCAGTTTAGGAGTGAATCTTCCTTGAACTCCGGACTTGCGTCCTGCTGTCTCATAGATTGCACCGGCAGCAGACTTGTTAAAGATAGATGCAAGAGCTTGAAAGCCGTTGCGATTAGGTTTGCTTGGACTGGTTCTAAAGGTAATTCCACGTCGTGCTATTTGTTGATCGTAATAACGATTTGCCCAGCGCCCACCAGCATTGGGACGTTTCAACCATCCGCTAGGTATTGCCTCATTGTTCGGAAGATAACCACGAGCATCTTTTACGACTGGTTTAAGAAATGAAGCAATCTGTTTGCTAGTCTCTTTGGCAAGAGTAGGCTCAACAATGCGAAGGGCTTTAAGCATTGCGCCCGCGCCTTGCAGCTTTACTGGCATCGCTTCGCTCCTTCGCTATGTCCTTAAGGACTTCTACATGTGCCTTAAATGCTACTGCCGGAAGTTCAACAATAGTTTGAAACGGAACTCCATACTCGTAACTCAATCGAGCCGCGAGATAGGTGAGGGAGTTCCGATCTACCCTAAAGGGTCAGACTCTAAGACCTCTACTGACTTCAAGGTCTCTAAGAACTGTTCCCCAAAAGGTTTGACTGTTTCACCCGAACGACGGATTGCTTCCCAACAGAGCCAATAGACATCAGATTGTTTCTGATCCTCTATCAACGCTTTGTGAAAGCCTTTCTTGGCATATTGCTCGAAAGCGTATTCAATCAGTGGAGTAATTTCGTACTCTGTTACTGAGTTGTCTGCCCTTGTTACTTTGAGTTTTGCCATGTTAGCCCCTCAGTTAGTTATTAGAATGAACCAGTTGTTGCAACTGCGATAGTACCAGAGACGTTGAAAGTGATGCTCTGAGTTGAAAGGTCTCCAACTGCGCCGTTGATGTCTGTTGTGTTGTTGATAAGGCATGTAGCTGTATAGAGAGGGTTAGTCGCTGATACTGCTGTTCCCTTTGTCTGTAGAAGCACGATTGGGACGTTAGTTCCCCATGCTGCCTGAAGTGTTGCAAGAACGTTTGCTGACGCTGTATCGTTCAAGAAATCAAGTGTGATTGATGATGCTTCAAGACCTTTAACGAACTTGTGTCCTGAATCGCCCATTGCTGTAACTTCAAGTTCATCGAATGAACGATTGATTGTTACTGATGTGACATGGTCGCTGAGATCAACTGAGTTAACCTTCACGCCTACGTTATTGCTTAGAAATACTGCCATTTAGGTTATTCCTCGTCTTTCTTAGTAGTTGGTCGTGCTTCTGCCTTTGGAGCGACCTGACCGATTTTAATCAGGAACGCTTCGTTCTCTTTTTCCCACTGTGCTAAATCGGTCATGATTTAACTCCATTCCGTTAAGGTACTGATTGCAATGTCGCAAGTCAGCAAGTCTCCAGAAGCGATTGACAGAACGCTAGGTGCGCTCACGCTTCCTACGTTAAATACAATGCTGGATGCGTCTAATAGCGCAAAGACCCGAACTACGTCGGCTTCAATACCAGCAAGGTTGCCCTCATTGTCTAGCAATGGGACAAGAATTGAAATCTTAAAGTTTGCCAATGGAGCAACTGAAGTGCGGTCATTATTGGTTGGAACAATGTATGGATCAGCAGGAGTAACAATTACTGAATTAGCAATAGGCGTTGCTGGTGGGAATGAAAATACGGAGTATTTTGAGTTATCAGTAAGAGCCGAAGCAATGCTAGAGCGAAGTGTGGTTATGGCTGTCATTAGCCCACCATAGAACGAGGATCAAGATAAGGAGCAAGGAGACCTCGTACACGCGCCAAGAGAGTGTTACCCATGCGATAAGGTGAAGGAGTGTAACCATCGATTGACACCCCACCGCTAGAAGGAGCTTGACGGCTCTGCCAGATGTCGATTGAAATCATGAGGCTTGCTTCTTGGATTGCTGGAACTGTTGTGTAGTCAATGTAAGTTTCAGCAGCGGCAGTTCCGTAAGGCACAACTGTGTGATAAGGATTATCAGAAGTATGGCTTGTTGTTACATTGAAAGAATATGCGCTAACGCCTGTGATTGTTTTAGTGCCATTGTATTTAGTGCCAGCATTGCTGATAGTTACTGACTGACCGACATAAAACGTGTCTCTAATATCTTCATCAAAGTAAAGGGTTCCCGTTGTGCCTGTGTTGCCATGCGCAACAATAGGCATTTCGTTTTTCCATAGAAAGGGCAACAAGACATTATCAGCAGCGTCGCAAACTTCCTGCAAAACTGCATCAGCATAGAGAGTGCCTACGCCAAGGGCTGTGCGAAGTTCTGCAACTGTTGTGATGCTCATTGTTATCCTTTCTAAAGACTTGAGGGGACTGCAAGGGCTCTGGCAACCCCCTCAAGCGACTTAGGTTCGCTTACGCGAGGTTGAAGCGACGAACGCCTACGCCACCCTTAAGAACACCGATTGCAAGGTATCCGTAAAGAGCAATTTCGATTTCGCCTGTTGTAAGAACATTGAGACGAAGTTGTGTTGTTGGAGATTCCCAAGCGTAAACTGACTCAGGTGCAACCAAGAATGCTGACTCGTCAACGATTCCTGATACTGAGATGTTGTGATCTACGATGAGTGAAGTTCCAAGAACGTTACCAACAACAGAAGTTGGAACAGTTGCGCCTGAAGCGTTCTGTGTCTGACCCTGTGCTGAGTAAAGTGGACGTGAAGCACCATCAACGTAACCGTTGATGGCTGCCCACTGGTCTGTTGATGCAACGAGCTTGTTAGCGAAGTTTCCACCGGTAGCCTTGTAAGCTGCTGCTGATTCTATAGAAATGAAGCTCTGAAGTCCTGCTGCTGTCGCTGCAACACCTGTTGCTTGTGTGCCTGAAGCTGTGAATGCTGCGATAAGTGCTGCATCTGTTGACTTCTCGTATGCCTTGCGAAGTTCAGTCATTAGGAGATCCATGAACGCTGGTGATGAGCGATCAATGAGTTCCCATGAAACAACGTTGCGACCAGCGAACTTATTTACGTTTACTGTGTCGTATGTTGATGTCATGCCTGTTGTTGAGATTGTCTGAGCTTCGTCAGCGTCTGCAACTGTTGGTGCTGTTCCCAACTTAGGAATTGTGAAAGACATTCCTGATGCTGGAAGTGCTTGGCGAGTTACTGCTTCAAACGCAGGGCGACCTGTGAATGTTGTTGTCATGAACTCGTTTAAGTGCTGTGGGAGTGTAAGTCCTGTGTTTGTTGAAGTTGTGTCATCTGCTGCAAGAACTGTGCGACGAGCTGAGTCGTCTCCCATTGCTGCCTTGATTGATGCTTCGAGGTACTGCGCTGATGTGATTGGAGCTGTGCGCTCTTTAACTTGGAGATTCGCTACAACTGTTGGGCGAGCCGCTTCTACTGCCGCTGCTTCAACTGCTGGAGCTTCAACCGGAGTTGTGGTTTCTTCCACTTTTTCGGGCTCGCTTTCTGTTGTTTGTTCAGCAGGGATAACTTCCTCTGCTGCGATCTCTAATACCTGAGCAGACTTAAAAGCCGGTTCAGTCACGAGAGAAACTTCTTTTAGTTTTGCAGCAGTCACAACAATGTGACCGTCGCGTGATGGTTGAGATGAAATGATTTCAGCACCAACAGAAAGACCTGATACAAGTCCTTCTTGTGCTTGGATAAGTGCATCGTTTCCACCTGTGGAACGTGAAAGTTTGAATGTTGCATAAATGCCATCAGGACGAACTTCAGCAGCAGTCATGCGTCCTACTGGCTTCTTCATGTCGTGCTGTGAAAGCAACTTGATCTTAGAGATGTCTGTGACATCGATTGAGTTTGCAGCGAATACAACGCCGCCCATGTTGGTTGAACCGACTTCGCCTGTTCCCATTGGCACAATTTTGCCTGAGATTTCGCGGCGTTCTTCTGAGCATTCAATAGATGATGCCTCGATGATTAGTTCTTTCATTAACTGATTCCTTCGCTTCCGTTAGGAGTTAAATCTGTCATTGCCATTGCTTGTTCAGTTGTAATAAGTCCTAAAGATAAGAGCTTCTCAAGTACCTGAATTTCGACAAGTGGGTCTTGCTTGAGGAATGTATCTCCTACGCAAAATTTTACTTCGTGTCCTGAGGTGCTTATGTCGTCAAGGCTCAATCTGCTCTGAATTGCTTGGATGTAAGGCTCGATTGATAGCGCATAGAATTGCTTGCGCTCGTCTTGAACGTTTGAGTAAGTCATAGTTGTGTTCTGATCAGCAGAAAGATAATAAGCTGGAACGTTCATTGCGCGAGCGACCTGAGTGCTGAGGTTTTGAACTGCCTCGTTGTACATCATGTCTTTTGGACTAAATGCAACTGGGGAATAATCAAGAGTAGAAGTTAAATAAGCAGTTGAATTATTCTGACGAGCACGTTTCCAAGCTGCAATAAGTCCCTGCACCTCGTTAGGTGGAAGGTCTGCGCCTGAGTTCTTAAGGAAGCCAGCAGGTTGTGGGTTTGCAGAATTTACTGCTGCTGCGCGATCTACATCAATGGCTGCCTGAATTGTGCGACCTGAGCGATCTAACACGCCTTCATCGAAACCCTGAATTGTCACAATATCGTTCATGTCAACAGGGCTTGCATCAATGTAATACTGAGTAACGTGAATGCCGAATAAATCAGTTGTAAAGGTTACGCGAGTATTAGCAACCCACTCGAAAGAAGCTGGGCGACCATCTTCTGCATAACGCTCTGTAACTAGAAGATAAGAGACTCCGTAGAATAGAAGCGAATCAACAATCCAAGAAATAGTAATAAATGAAGGCTGTGATTTTGAAAGTTGTTTAATCCAGCGAGGTGACGCGATTACTTCACCAGTAGAAGTCTTATAATACTCCAAGGGAATTGACGCGACTGTTCCGCATATTAGGTTACGGGCACGAGCTACAGAAGGAACGGTCATTGCATCGTGACGTGAGACGCGAGGGATGATTGCGTTGTAAATTGCTGGAAGATTCTCACCCATTACCTGTGGCGCGTATTGCGCTTCTAAGATTTGCGGCTTACGCGAAAAGAGACCCATAGAAGGCAATTATACACTACATGTAGGTCATTCGCTGTAGATTGCCGCTACCTGTTGTGGTTTCACTAATTGATGAACAACCATTGCTGTAGAGATTGCACCGGATACATCTCCCGCAGACTTTCGTTTAACAATGCGCCAAGAGGAATCGTTTGTCTTAGCTGCGCAGTTATTCATCTGCTGAATCCAGTTCTCTTGACCTGCATGGACTAATCGATGATTGACCAAGGAATCTAATAGATCACCACATGCCTGATAGAACGCTGCTCCAGAGATATCAAGGCAGATTTGTCCAGCATTGGAGAGTCGGTCAGCGATTGATTGCGCTGTGTACTTGTCAAAACATATTTGGCGAGGTCTGTACTGGTCTGCCCAGCCCTTTATGTCAGCTGCAATTTTTAGATCGTCAACGCTTACTTGGCTTTCCCACGTTTGTAGAATTCCAACTCCGATGCAACCGTCTGGGAGTATTTGTCCAGCAACCAGACTTGCATTGCGCCTACTTGGAGATACGTCGAAAGCAAAAACCGTATAGCCGCCAGCCGGAATCGTGAGACTGGCATCTGAAGTGTCCTCAAGGACTCCATGCGGCCAAGGAGACGAAAGAGAATCAATCCATTGACATAACAACTCAGTTCTAGTGTTTTCAATCGGGCTTGTCGCAACTGCTTCTTCAAGGGCTTCCTCGCTTATCGTGTAACCAAGTGCAGGGTTCGCTTGAGCCCATCCTTGTCGGTCTGTGATCTTGCAATATTGTGGTGCTGAGTATTCGTAGAAGCCAAAGCTCTTAGGTGGGTTCTCTAAGGCTCTTTCTCTCATGCCATTGAGAACTACCGAGAAAGCGTCTCCTGCATTAGAGGTAAGAAGCGTCTGAGAATTTGGACGCGCTCTAGTTGTAGGGATTGCCGCTCTGTAACCTTCTTCGTGGATTTCTCGAAGCTCGTCGATGAATAGGAAGTCCGCAGTTCTTCCGCGAGAGCCATCTCTAGTTGCCGCAACAACATCAAGCCTTCTTCCGTCCAGCATCTCAATAGACTCAGTTCCGTTGGCATAGCGGATTTGCTTAACGAATCCTTTGAGGTGGTCATTGCTCTCCAATACTTGTGCAACTTGTCGAAATGTGTCGAGTGCCATCGATCTATTAGATGACATTATCAAAATGTTCTTACTATCCCACTTTAAGAGGTGGGCAAGGATGAGCATACGGGCTAAGTGGGTCTTGCCGTTCTGTCGAGCGATAAGTAACAGGTTTGTCTTACGAACCCAAGCACCGGACTTATCAACCGTCAACATGTCTTTGAGAACATGCTCCTGCCATGGCAATAAAGGCATCTTAATAATTTCAGCTAGATCAATAACATCTTGGAGTTTATTTTGCCCCTTCAAAGGAATGCTTTGAAGCCTTGGTTTAGTTGCCCCTCGTAGGGCTTTGGAGCGTTTGGCAGCCATCGGGTTAATTACCGACTGGCTTGGCTGTGAACGGACTGTCTTGGTGAATCTTGGACTGTGTCGGAGAGAGGAAGTCAGAAAAAACAGGGGGGGTAGCGCTTCGCTCTAAAAAAACGCCCTGTGAGCGTGAACCCTTGCTGCTATTGCATGGCTTGCATGCAGTAACCATGTTCTCAATATCAATGGCCAACTCTGGTGCTTTACTAATTGGAATGATGTGGTCAATGGTCATGTCCTTGCCCTCTGCTCCACAATAGAAGCAAGTCCAACCATCACGAGCTAACGCCTTAAGTCTTACCTCTTTATACTTACGAGATAGTCTAGGGTCATTGCGCTTGCTACTCAATGCCATCCTCTATTCTTCCAGTGAGTCCATGCCTTGCATGTATCACCATCATATCTATGATCTATATACTTAAGCCCATAGTGTAACTGTTCAATAGCTGATTTATCTTTAACGATTGGGTTCTTAAGCTGTAATAATCCATAAGTATAACTCTTGCTAGGACTATGTAGATTACCTACTGCTTGAGCATTCCAAGAACTTTCTTTACCAATCAATCTTGAGAGACATATAGCCTCTCTTTTATCTAACGTTAATCGTATATAAGTCTTTGGATCTATTGCTTCTATTGAGCCACTTGATGCGTGACTCATGGGTAAGCATAGAGATATCCCAATAACGAAGGCTACCCAGCGCGCTTTCCGTAAACGGCGCGCTGTGAGCCCCTGAAGGGCTCTAGCCGATAGAGTACCAGCCATGTCAAGCATGTGGATAACATGGGCGTGGCGTAAGCGTAGTTGAGAGTTTTGTACCCTACTTATCCACAGTTGTGCATAACTACTTATCTGTTGAATAAAATCCTGAACCTTTGAAATGGACTGCTGGAACACTTGAGTACACCTTCCTCATAGACTCACCACAGAACGGACAATCTAGATCGTGTGGCTCGCTTATAGATAGTTCTTTGTCATAACGAGCATTGGCTTCGCATGACTCTGAGTTGCATTCAAATTCATATATTGGCATTAGCGCATGTCCGGCATGGGACGTCCTTTAGTTTCCATGATCCACATTGTGTGCATCTTTCAGGTTCTAATTGTACCGAATCCTGCTGAATATCTCCGTAACCAGCCATGAGTAATAAATCCACTAGCTCTGATAATCTCATAAAAGCCAAGTAATTCTCGGGTGACTCGCCTTGTCCGTTCATTCTGCAAACGACAATGCTTTTCTCTTTGCCCTTGGCTCTGTCCTCTGATTGTTTGATAAATGCTAAAGGCTGGAAGGAAGAACGTGCCTTAACTTCGATGTCGAACGGGACATTCAACACGTCCTTCCCTGCACCCCGACCAACAACTGCGCTTCTCCACCATTGCGAGAGGTAGGCTGCCACCACCCGCTCAGTACGCAGTCCTCGGTCTTTTCTGTGTCGTGTCATGCACGCCCAGCAGAGTTAACAGTTCCACATTCTTCGCAAGTCCACTCATGTTTTAAGTATCGAGTGCGAATCTGTGATCTATTAGGAAACTTATTACATAACTGGCAGATAAGCTTGTAACCAAGTTCTTCTAGCAGTTCTGCATTAGCCCTGAGATTGGCTCTTTGTTCTTCGTTAGGGAATTCTTCCCATTCACCATCTTGATTTAAGAACTGTATATATCCCATCAGCGTTTCACCTGTGGCTTCCATTGTCCCGTTTCTTTGTCAATCTCATACCAGATAGGTTCGCAACGTTCTGCTTCTCCAAGTATCTGAGCCATACACTTCCAATGACCCCATGGCTTGCCAGCCTTAGTCGTTCCTGTTTTCCAAACACGAGCACCATGGACGCAACTCTCGTCCGTCGCCATGCCACCAAGGACATCCTTGACCGTCTCTACAGCTTGCTCCATTGTTGTCACCGGTGCAGCATTTGAAATCGTCCATGGATCACTTTCCTTTGGTACTGGGATGTATTCACTCGATGTTTGAGCCATCTTTGCTTTGGTTGCTTCAATGGTACTTGCTACTTGTTGCTTAACTGCGACTTTTCCCATTTCTTCTCTAGATGCTCTCTTTCCTTTCGTAGCATAACCTGCATTAGCCAATGCACGCCCAATCGCACTTGTTTCACAGTTCTCAAGAGCAGATGTAGCATTAACTCCACGACCTTGTACTGTTTCCTCAGCAAGGCCAGTCGTCCAAGGCCGTAGATCTGCCTCAGTTCGAAAGATACTAGCTTCAACGATAAATCTAGAAGCAGTTGACTCAAGCAATTTCGTATGAATCTGGCCATCTGGGTGATCCTTCCAAAACTTCACTAGGCGTTCTTCTACTGTCTCGTAATCTTCTAAATTAAACATTAGTTAAAGTCCTCTGATAGCGCGAGTTCACCGGCAATTGCTCCATAACCAAGCAGGTCGAGCCAATGGTCGAGCAAGTATGGGGATTCTTGAGTTCTGCTGATTTTAACCAGCTGAAGGATGACGGCGACTTGATAATCGTGTATCGGAATTTCGAGATACGCAGATAAGAGCATTCCGGTTCTGCGCATGTTGTCTTTAATGTCACCATGAGTATGGTTGCGCGAAGTGATGGTGTCACTTGCTGACTGTAGGAGTTCGTTAGCATTCATCGACTCACCAACTGCTTTTGTTCGCGACGTAGCGCAATGCGCCCTGCAATTTTGCCATGTTCATGACCTTTTGCGTAGCCAATAAGAAACCCTGGAAGTGTCCCTATTAGCACCGAAAGAATTACTATGTGATCGTGGTTCGTAATCATCTTGCTCCCTTTCAGCTGTATTTCAGCTTCTTAGGAGAACCTTACAACGGCAGTTCAACCTCTATGAGTCTTTTTGTATAACGAAACGGTAACAATTCTGTCTTATCAACGTGGTCGTCTATTGTCCGCTTGATGTCATTATCTAGGTCGTCCATGAACCCTGCCCTGAACGATAAATGTGCCATTCTTCTCGATGTTAATTATGTCCACTTGGACGTTAGAACCTTTGACGTACATGATGGCAAACGCTTGTTGCCAATTAGCCGTTCCCTTAGTGTATGAGGCTTGTTTGAAGTCCATGAGATTACCTACCTCAACTCCATGCAAAACACGCCCTAAACGCCCTCCTGAGGCTTCTGTGAAGGCACTACGCCCTGCTCTGTGAGTATGTCCTGAGATGACGTTCTTGCCATGCCTACGGGCTGCTTCTAGGGCTGAGAGACCGCCTAGATTCTTGATGGGAGTATGGTCGCCATGAACGGCTATCCAACCTGGAGCAATGTTCATTGGGTTCTTGTGGAAGGTGATTCCAAGCTCATCGAACTTCATGAACTTCTCAAAGCGTAATTCAGGCAATGAAAGAAATGACGGAATCTTCTTCATGATGATGTTATAGAGCCGGTCTGTATGATTTGACCGAATGCAGTCAGTCACGCCCAATTCCCATAATAGATCAACGCAACGGTCTCGGTCTGAACCAAGAGTCTGCTCGTAGGCTAGTGGTGTTCCATCAGACCATTTGCTGATAGTTTGAAAATCTATCTCGTCACCGATAGTAACTGTTTGGTCGGGTTTGAAACCTGCTAGGAACTTGATTATGTTTCGAGTGACATGTACATCCTCGAATGGGACTTGAAGATCGGACAGAATAACTATCTTCTTCATTGTCATGGCTTAATCCTCGTCGTCATCCTCGTAGGGGATATTGTCTATTCGATTGGGAAGTGCAGGAAGAATCCAGTCAGGATAAGCACCTGGGTCTGTAATAATGGCTAGACATAAATCAACAGCAAAACCGCTTCGTCTCA
>Ga0209191_1001224_pt1 | contig 17221 bp, 16 predicted proteins | sample S_130626_EF_Meta_FD_187320 | JGI IMG/M metagenome (GOLD analysis project Ga0209191, IMG submission 187320) | Freshwater microbial communities from Lake Simoncouche, Canada to study carbon cycling - S_130626_EF_MetaG (SPAdes) (version 2) | ecosystem: Environmental > Aquatic > Freshwater > Lake ...
GAATCTGGTTAAACGTGAAGTCGTAAGCGCCGGCATCTTGCCTTTCAACCATGTAGGGAATTATGTCGCCACCCATATCATGCGTTGAATCTGGCAGGGTTCCGTCGTGCTCGATTGCATCGATCAGCGCTTGGGCCGAGAACACGTAGTTACCCATTGAAACCAAAGCCTCATTGGGTGCATCGATCAGAGGTTTCGGGTCGCTCGGCTTCTCACGGAATGCAGAAATCTTGGTGGGGTCGTTATCGTCAACCTCGATGACGCCAAATTGGGTTGCCAATTGCAATGGTTGGCGAATGGCGGCAACTGTTACTCCGCGACCCGATTCAATGTGAGCCTTAATCATTTGATCAAAATCCATGCGGTACACGTGATCTGCACCAACAATCACGACTATGTCTGGGCGCTCGTCACTGAGCAAGTTCATGCTCTGCAAAATTGCATCTGCGCTGCCAGAAAACCAGCGCTTGCCGAGACGTTGCTGGGCCGGAACAGATGCCACATAGGACCCAAGCAGTGGAGACATTCGCCAAGTCTGTGAAATGTGACGATCGAGCGAATGCGACTTGTATTGCGTGAGCACAACTATTCGACGCAGGCCCGAATTGATTAGGTTAGAAAGCGCAAAGTCGATTAATCGATAGCTGCCACCAAAAGGAACGGCCGGCTTCGCACGTTCGTCGGTCAGTGGCATAAGGCGTTTGCCTTCACCACCGGCCAAGACCATTCCGAAAATGCGAGGAGTACTCATATTGAGCAATGCTATTGCCCAAAGCGAACGCACCGCTAGCATTGCGCTATGAGAATCGACCTGATCACAAAGGAGTATCCGCCACATATCTATGGCGGCGCTGGCGTTCATGTCGCCGAGTTGGTCAAAGTGCTCAGACAGTCAATCGACGTCAAGGTTCGGTGTTACGGAGAGCCTCGCACTGAGAACGACACATTTGCATACACCCATGCGAGCGATTTCGATTCGGCAAACGGTGCCCTGCAAACCCTGTCAACCGATTTAGCCATGGTCGAAGACATAGCTGGCTCAGATCTCGTGCACTCGCATACCTGGTATGCAAACTTCACGGGACAGGTCGCTTCGAAACTGCACGGTGTTCCTCACCTGATCACGGCCCACAGCCTCGAGCCTCTGCGCCCTTGGAAAGAACTGCAGCTCGGGGGAGGCTACCGCCTTTCATCCTGGATTGAGCGCTCAGCCTATGAAGACGCCAACGGCATTATTGCTGTCAGTGCCGGAATGCGCGCCGACATTCTGCGCGCCTACCCGCAAATCGATCCGGCCAAGATCACGGTCGTGCACAACGGAATTGACCTCGAGGCATTTCAATCGGTAAAAGACTTCGATTCTGTTCGCGCCAATGGCGTAGACCCAGATCAACGAAGCGTTCTCTTCGTTGGTCGAATCACCCAGCAGAAGGGTCTGCCTTACCTGCTCAAGGCAGCCCGAGAACTTCCGTCTGATGTTCAACTGGTGCTCGCGGCCGGCGCTCCAGACACCCCGCAAATTCTGCAAGAGGTAACCGACCTGGTTGAAGAGCTTCGCAAAGTTCGCAGCAATGTGATCTGGATTCAGAAGCACCTGAGTCGCCCGGAGCTCATCGCGCTTCTCTCGTCGGCAACAGTCTTTGCCTGCCCGAGCATATATGAACCGCTCGGAATTGTTAATCTCGAAGCGATGGCATGCTCGATTCCAGTTGTGGCAACCGCAACCGGTGGCATTCCAGAAGTTGTCGAAGATGGTAAGACCGGTCTTCTTGTGCCAATCGAGCAATTGAGCGACGGCAGCGGGACACCGCTGGATGAAAACCGCTTCGTCTCAGACTTCGCTGCAGCGCTTAACAAGATGCTCGAAAGCAAGCAACTGCATGACTTTGGAATTGCCGGGCGCCTTCGCGTTGAGCAAAACTTTAGCTGGGGGAGCATTGCCGAAAAGACCTTGAGCGTGTATCGCGGAGCGATCGAACAATTCAAATAGGCTGTCGATATGTCTCGGGTATTAGATTTCAACAACGTCACGGTGTTTCGTGACAAGAAGCCAGTGCTTAGCAACGTCGACTGGCAAGTTGAATCAAACCAACGCTGGGTGATCATCGGTCCAAATGGCGCTGGAAAGACCACGCTTTTGCGCGTTGCGGCTGCGCAGATTCAGCCGAGCACCGGAACCGCGATAGTTCTTGGCCAGACGCTCGGCAAGGTCAACGTTTTCGAGCTCAGAACCAGAATTGGCTTTGCCTCAAATGCGCTCTCGAGTCATATACCCAATTCCGAGACGGTGTTGAATTCCGTTATGACGGCTATCTATGGCGTAACCGGTCGCTGGAACGAACAGTATGACGATATTGACATTCGTCGTGCCATGAGAATTTTGAATGAGTGGCATCTGAGTGACCTCGCCGAGCGAGCATTTGGCACCCTGAGCGACGGAGAGCGCAAGCGCGCTCAGATTGCCAGGGCCGTAATGCCAGACCCAGAACTGCTGCTTCTAGATGAACCCGTGGCCAGCCTTGATCTTGCGGCTCGCGAACAGACGGTTTCGCTGATTGGTGCCTATGCGTCTGAACCGGCTGCTCCGGCCATTGTCATGGTCACCCATCACCTTGAAGAGATTCCTGCGGGATTTACCCATGCGCTGGTTGTTAGCGGAGGGCAAGTCTTCGCCGCCGGCCCAATTGAACAGACCCTGACCAGCGACAAACTCAGCGAGGCGTTCGGGGTTTCGGTTCTGGTCGAGTTCACCGACGGGCGCTACAGGGCACGTTTCAAGGGCTAAACCAGCAGCGGGCACGCTGCAATTTGCCGAGCAAAGTCTTGGCAAACCCAAATTTGCTTTGGTATGATTGCTACTTGGTGCCAAAGCACCTCATCCAGGAACCTGGAACAAATCTTAGATATTCGAGGAAGTTTTCAATGAAGGCCGACATTCACCCAAAGTACGAAGCAATCGTTTTTCGCGACTTGGCTTCAGGTGTAGCGTTCCTAACTCGTTCAACCGTCACCAGCAACAAGACCATTGAATGGGAAGACGGCAACAGCTACCCAGTTTTCGACGTTGAAATTTCATCGCAGTCACACCCGTTCTACACAGGTAAGCAGCGCATCATGGATGCCGCTGGCCGTGTCGAGCGCTTCAACGCTCGTTACAAGAACTTTTCATAGACCAAATAGAAAACTCCCCGTCATTGACGGGGAGTTTCTTTTTAAGCTCTAGTTCTTGATTGGCCATCCGGGCGCGGCCACGAAGTCTTTGTCGACATTTTCGCGCATCCATTTGGTGAAACTTTCGTCGATAACTTTTGCCCAGTCAATCTGCGAGGCGTGAAACTCAGCCGCAGTCTCGGGCAACTTCTCGACGTGTGCTTTCATGATGGCAAGACCAACACGACCGGCAGCAATTGCATCAGCTTTCGAATTGTGCGCATCGTCCAAAGCCACCGAATAGTGCTTTGCAACAATTTCAAGCTTTCTCTTGCCCGAGCGATAGCGATCATAAGTTTTGTCAACCACGAGTGGGTCGATGACCGGCATCGGATCAGCTATTGGCTCTAGTCCAAGCGAAATCGCCTGGTGCATCAATATTGTGAAGTCGTATGGCGCGTTGTAAGCGATAACCGGTATTCCACGCTGGAAACAATCGCGAAGCACATCGAGAATTTCAGAGATTACCTCTTTGTAGTTGCGGCCATCGGCAACGGCCATCTCTGTGGTTATGCCGTGCACGTCACTGGCAACCTTGGGAATCTCAATTTCTGGATTGGCAAACCATTCAGCCCGATCGACGACCACATTGCCGTCTAGATCTAGCTCGACCACGCTTGCGGTAACAATTCTCGAGGTTTTCAGATCTAGACCGGTGGTTTCGGTATCAAAGACGGCTACTCGTTTTGCCCACTCGGGCATTTGCTTATCATTCACCTGAACAGGCTATTCGCAGTGACTGACATTCAACGACTGCACTGTTTGCGTGTCAGGCCAGACCGCAACCTCGAGCCACCTCGAGCGCCGCTTTAGAAAAGTTGAGAGTGAAAATGTGCAAGCCTGGGGCACCGGCTTGCAACAGGTCATTTGCCAACTTCACGCTGTAATCCATGCCGATCTTCTTGGCTTCGAGTTCTGTCGCGCCTTCGAGTTTTGCCAGCAACTCAGTCGGCACCGACGCGCCACTCATTTCGGCCATTCGAAGAACCTTTGCCGAATTTGAGATTGGCATTAAGCCGGGAACGATTGGCATCTGGTTTCCGGCCTGCTTTGCCTCGTCGATGAGACGAACATAGGCCTCGACAGTGAAGAACAGTTGAGTCATGGCAAAAGTTGCGCCGGCATCCTGTTTCAGTTTTAGCACCTCGGCGTCGTGCTGCATCGAAGGAGATTCGGGGTGCACCTCTGGAAAAGCCGCAACTCCGACCTCAAGTGAGCTCTCTCGCTTAGCCAGTTCAACCAACTCAAGGGCGGTCTTTAGTTCACCCTTCGAGAGCGCGTCTGGGTCGCTCTGGGGTGGGTCGCCTCGAAGAGCGAGAATCGAACGAACTCCGGCTTGTTCGAAGTGACGAATGATTTCAATGGTTGAGGCAACGCTCGACCCAACACAGGTCAGGTGGCCGATTGTTAAAACATCTTTGGCCATTCGATCGACAACTGCCAAAGAAGTGTCACGACTCGACCCGCCAGCGCCATAGGTGACTGAGACGAAATCTGGAGAACTGCCGAGCAGCTCGTCGTAGTGCTTCCAGAGCGAAGTTGCGGCCTCGGCGTCTTTAGGCGGAAAGAACTCGAAAGACAGCGTTGGTTGACCTGGCACGCGATTCAATGCCTGGGCGACGTCAACGGCTTGAGCATCGAAATCGATGTTCTGGCGCAACAAGGGGTAATCAGGCATTGCTCCAGTTTAAGGCGAAAGGGCCGAAGGTAGAATTGTTACCAATGTTGACGCCACAATCCCAGATATTTCTCGACGCCATAAAGAGCCGCGTCGTGATAGCCGATGGCGCAATGGGCACGATGATTCAGGATGCAGCTCCTTCATTAGAGGACTTCCAGGGGCACGAGGGCTGCAACGAGATTCTAAATGTCACCCGACCAGAACTGATCGCTTCGATTCATGCCCAGTATCTCGAAGCCGGTGCAGACGCTATCGAAACCAACACATTCGGCGCGAACTTTGCAAACCTTGCCGAATACTCGATTGTCGAGCGAGTTTACGAACTTGCCAGAGCTGGTGCCGACGTTGCCCGCAAAGTTGCAGATAAGTTTCAAACCGAAGCGAGACCGCGCTGGGTTTTGGGCTCTCTCGGCCCTGGCACAAAGCTTCCGTCTCTTGGCCACGAAAAGTTCAGCGTTCTGCGCGATGCCTACCAGGATGCCGCCAGAGGATTGATTGACGGTGGAGTCGACGCGATTCTGATTGAGACCGTTCAGGATCTCCTGCAGGCAAAGAGCGCAATCATCGGCTCGAAGCGAGCGATGCGCGAAACCGGTCGTGAAGTTGCACTGCTGGTTTCGGTCACAATCGAAACCACTGGCACGATGCTTCTCGGCAGCGAAATCGGTGCCGCTCTTACCGCGATCAGTGCACTCGGAGTTGACGGCATCGGTCTCAACTGCGCCACCGGACCAACCGAGATGAGCGAACACCTTCGCTACCTGTCAAAGTATTCGACCCTTCCGATTGTCTGCATGCCGAATGCCGGACTGCCGGTGCTCGGCTCGAACGGTGCGCACTACCCGCTAACCGCGCCTGAGCTCGCTGCCGCGCACGCGCAGTTCATCCGTGATTATGGTTTGGGACTAGTCGGTGGATGCTGTGGCACAACCCCGACGCACATCGCCGAGCTCGCTGCACTCGTGCAAGGACAAACTCTTGTGCATCCGGCGGTGACCGATGAACCCGGTTTGGCATCGCTCTACCAGCACCAGCCTTTTGATCAGACCATGACTTACCTATCTATAGGTGAGCGCACCAACGCCAATGGTTCGAAGGCCTTCAAAGAGGCGATGCTTGCCGAAAACTGGGATGAGTGTCTCGAAATTGCAAAGTCTCAGACCCGCGAGGGCGCACACCTGCTCGACGTTTGTGTTGATTATGTAGGGCGAGACGGCGTTCGAGATGCACGCGAGTTGATCAGCCGCTTGGCAACCGCAACCACTCTTCCGCTTGTGCTCGACTCGACCGAACCAGCAGTGATCGAGGCCGGACTCGAGTGCATTGGCGGTCGAGCAATGGTCAATTCGGTCAACTACGAAGACGGCGACGGCCCCAACTCGCGCTTCGCCAGAATTATGCCGTTGGTGCGTGAGCACGGGGCGGCCGTCGTTGCCCTAACCATCGACGAGGAGGGGCAGGCTCGAACCGCGGCCACGAAGTTCGCAATAGCATCGAGGCTCATAGCTGATCTCACCCAGAACTGGGGAATGCGCCTGGTCGAAATCACGGTAGACACGCTCACGTTTCCAATTGCAACCGGTCAAGACGAAACCCGCCGCGATGGCATCGAGACAATCGAGGCAATCAGGCTCTTGAATCAAAGTTTTCCGGGAGTGCAAACAACCCTCGGAATCTCAAATATTTCATTTGGACTTTCGCCGGCGGCTCGACACGTGCTGAACTCGGTCTTTTTGCACGAGTGCATTCAGGCCGGCTTAACCTCGGCGATTGTGCATGCTGCCCGAATCATGCCGCTAAATCAGATTCCCGCTAAGCAACTTGAAGCCGCACTCGAGTTGATCTATGACAAGCGGGTTTATGACGCAGACGGCAACGTGAGCTATGACCCGCTGACCAACTATCTCGATGTTTTCTCGGGCGTTGACACCGCAACCGCGAAGCAAACCAGAGCCGCAGAGTTGGCGGCGTTGCCGCTCGAGGAACGTCTCGAAAGAAGAATTATCGACGGCGAAAAGAAGGGTCTCGAGGCAGACCTGGACGAGGCTCTCACTGCGGGTAAGAGTGCTCTTCAGATCATCAACGAAAATTTGCTGAAAGGCATGCAAGAAGTGGGCGAGCTATTTGGTCGCGGCGAAATGCAACTGCCTTTCGTTCTGCAATCCGCCGAGGTCATGAAAGCCGCCGTCGCATTTCTCGAGCCGCACATCGAAAAGACCGATGACAGCGGCAAGGGTCGCATTCTCTTGGCAACGGTGCGCGGCGATGTGCATGACATCGGAAAAAACCTGGTCGACATCATCTTGAGCAACAACGGTTTCGAGACGGTGAACATCGGAATCAAGCAGCCAATCAACGAGATTCTGCGCGCGGCCGAGGAGTTTGACGTAGACGTAATTGGCATGAGCGGCCTTCTTGTCAAATCGACCCAGATCATGAAAGAGAACCTGGAAGAGATGAACCTTCGCGGATTATCTTCGCGTTGGCCGGTCATTCTCGGGGGAGCGGCACTGACCCGCGCTTTCGTCGAGCAGGACCTCGCCGAGGTCTTCGATGGTGAGGTTCGCTACGCGCGAGACGCCTTCGAAGGCTTGAAACTCATGGATACGCTCGTGCGCATCAAGCGTGGCGATGAGAGCGCAACCCTTCCAGAGCTCAAGAAGCGGGTAGTTCAGGCGCACAGCCAGCTAATTCGCACCGAGCCGGCCCAGATGCCAGAGCGCAGTGATGTCGCAACCGAAAACAGCGTTCCGATTCCACCGTTCTGGGGAACCAGGGTGGTCAAGGGAATCGCACTACGCGACTACTCTGCTTTTCTCGACGAACGAGCAACCTTCATGGGGCAGTGGGGGCTGAAGCCGGGCCGTCAAGACGGTGGAGCCAGCTACGAGGAACTCGTCGAGACCGAGGGACGACCTCGACTTCGCTACTGGCTCGATCGGCTGCAAACCGAGAACCTGCTCGAAGCGAGCGTGGTTTACGGTTATTTTCCTGCTGTCAGCGAAGGAAACGACACGATTGTCTTGCACCACTCGGCTGAAGGTGCGACCGACGGTGGTTCGAGCGGAGAGCCACTAACCGAGCGTCTTCGTTTCAGCTTTCCGCGTCAAGCGCGCGACCGCCATCTGTGCCTTAGTGACTTTCTAAAGAGTCGTGACTCTTCGAAAATTGACGTAATTCCGTTTCAGCTCGTCACAATGGGATCAAAAATCGCAGAAGAGGCCAATCGCCTATATCGGGCCAATCAATATCGCGAATACCTAGAACTGCACGGGTTGTCTGTTCAACTCACCGAGGCGCTTGCGGAATTTTGGCACTCACGCATTCGAGCCGAGCTTGGTTTCGATAACGAAGACCCAACAAACGTCGAAGCGCTTTTCAAACTCGAGTATCGAGGGGCTCGCTACAGTTTCGGCTATCCGGCCTGCCCAAATCTCGAGGACCGCATCAAACTTGTCGAACTGTTGAAGCCTGAGCGAATTGGGGTCGAGCTCTCAGAGGAACTTCAACTGCACCCTGAGCAGTCGACCGATGCCATGATCCTGCACCATCCCGAAGCAAAGTATTTCTCTGTCTAATGAGCGGCGAATTGTTTCAGAGCCAACTCGCGAACTCGGCTCGCGCTCGCTCAATGCGAAGAGAACTGACCATTGATGGCAAGGTAACGGCTTACTGGTTCTACCCGGCCGCGAAACGTTCGGCGGCTTCACTAGTGATGATTCACGGGTACCGCGGCAACCATCACGGGCTCGAAGCCATCGCTGGTGCCTTGACAGGCATGAATGTTTACATTCCAGACCTACCCGGCTTCGGGAAGAGCGAGCCGCTGACCAGCGAGCATTCGATCGCTCAATACGCAACCTGGCTCGAAGCATTCATTAGCTCACTGAGCCTAAAGAGCAAACCGCATCTCTTAGGCCACTCGTTCGGCAGCATCGTGGTTTCGGCTTACGCGGCACGTTTCGATGGCATTGAGTCATTGATTCTCGAAAATCCGGTTTCTTATCCGGCCCTGAGTGGCCCGAGAGCGCTCACGTCGATCGCCACCAACGCCTTCTTCAAACTCGCCGGGGCCCTGCCCGAAGCCACCGGAAATCGACTGCTCAAAGGCTGGCCGATGGTCAGGGGCATGAGCATCATCATGACAAAGTCGCGCGATCGTCAGTTGCGCAAATGGATTCATGGGCAGCACGATGCAAACTTCAGCGACTTTGCCAATCGAACGGTTGCCATAGAGGGCTACAGCGCTTCGATATCGAATTGCGTCTCAGACTTCTCGACAGTCTTCAAAACCCCGGTTTTAATGCTGGTGGGCGAACTCGACGACATCACGTCAATTGGGCAGCAGCGAGCCCTGTTCGATTCGCTCGATGTGTCCACAAGCCGCATGGTCGAATTCGAAGCGGTTGGCCACCTTACCCACTATGAGATTCCAGACCAGATTGCTGCTTCAATTGAAGAGTGGGTGAGCGAACTTGATGACTAAGTTGAAGGCCGTCTCGACACTGCACCCCGCTATCACCGACTCGCTCTACTTCGATGCAAGGTACATCCGTGTTGATCACCACGATGGAATAAGTCGATTCTCGGCCGGGCTCTGTGATGCAATTAGCAAACGCATCGACACGATTGCAATCATCAGCGACGATAGACAACTAGAGTCGCTTCCTGCCGGGATCAAGTTCGTCAAACTCAACGATCCGGTTTCGCTGATTGGCGAAGCGTTTATTGCCCACAAGCTAAACCGCATGCAGGCAAAGCTGGTGTTTTCACCCATGCAAACCATGGGCACGCTGACTCGTAAATACAAACTGCTGCTCACTTTGCATGACCTCATTTACTATGCGCATCCCGCTGCGCCACCGAGCCTTCCGCCGCTGATTCGCTTTGGCTGGCGATTGTTTCACAGCATCTACTGGCCGCAACGGGTTCTGTTAAACGCCGCTGATGCCGTGGTGACTGTGTCGCAAACCACCAAAGCACTTATTGCAAAACATCGATTAACCAAGCGTGAGGTTCACGTGGTCTATAACGCTGCAGCGCATAACGACGAGCAACACCAGGTTGCGCACAGCAGACCGACCGGAGCACAGAAACTGATCTACATGGGCAGCTTCATGGACTACAAGAATGTCGAAACGCTTGTCTCGGCCATGAATCTCTTGCCGAATTACGAGTTGCATTTGCTAAGCAGAATCACCGATGAGCGCAGGGCAGAACTCTCGGCTCTCAGCGAGGGTTCGAACGTGATTTTTCACAATGGAGTGAGCGAAGCCGAATACCTGAGCCACCTAGACGACGCCGTTGCTCTGGTTTCTGCATCGCTGGATGAGGGGTTTGGCATACCGGTCATCGAAGCAATGGGTCGAGGTTGCCCGGCAATCGTGAGCGATATAGAGATCTTTCGAGAGGTGGGTGGTTCGGCCGCCAAGTTCTTTGAGCCCAAATCACCTGAACAGTTTGCCGCTCAGGTAGTTAGCCTCGAACCAAAGTCCGAATGGCGAAAGGCCAGCAAACAGTCACTTGAGCAGGCAAAGAGATTTAACTGGGAATCTTCGGCCGAGGGACTGATCGAAGCAATCAACTCGCTCTACCGCTAGCCAATAGGCAATAGCCTTCGGCGCGAACCTACTTAGAGCGTTCGGCTAGAGAAGCGGGCTCGTAACTCTCGATTCGCCAGGAGTTTTGCTCGTGCACGATAATGCTCAGCGACGCATTACTGATTCGCTGCTTATCGAGCGGAAACTCGCCGCGGCTGAGGATGTTTACCACCGCTCTAATAAGGGCTCCGTGACTGATGGTTAAAACCCTGGTTCCCCTGTAGGTTTCGAGCAGCTCGTCCAGAAGCAAGATGGTTCTGGCGTGCAACTCTTCTTCGGTTTCTCCGCCCGGAGCAATGCCGTCTGGATAGTCGCGCTTCCAATCGTGATAGATCATGCCTTCAACTTCGCCAAAAGATCTTTCGAGAAGAAGTGGCACTATCGCAACTTCGCTTATCTGCAATTTGCTCGCAACGATATCGGCGGTGTCTTTCGCTCGCGACAGGGGAGAGCTGGCGATGAAATCCCAGTCGCTGCTTTGCAAAAATGCCGCGGCAGCCTCTGCTTGCTTTATGCCCGTCTCATTCAACGGTACGTCGGTTACACCCTGAAGTCGCAGGTCTATGTTCCAGTCGGTTTGTCCGTGTCGCAGCAAGCCAACAACTGTCTTAGCCAAGCAACAACCTTTCGAGAGCGAGCGAGGTGTTCGCTTCAATTTTTGCAACCGCAAGCTCATCTGCCTTGGTTGGACCCAAGTTTACGATGACGATTGGCTTACCCGACTTTGCCGCCGCTCTGGCAAAACGCATGCCAGAGTTTACGGTCAACGAGGTTCCGGCCACCAGCAACGCTTCGGCAGCATCGAGAGCGGCCATTGCGCGTTCCGATCGATCAACCGGAACAGCCTCACCAAAGAAAACCACGTCTGGTTTCAAGATTGCCGAGCACCTTGGGCAGTCGGGAATAGCGAAATCGTCAGGAGCCTCGACTTCGGCGTCGCCATCCGGCGAAAATTCAATGCTGTCGCTCTTTCTGACTCTTGGATTCAGCGCGAGTAACAAGGCATCCATGTCGAGGCGATTCATCAATTCTTTGCAACCCGTGCAGACCACTCGATCCAATCGGCCGTGCAAATCAATAACGTCAAGAGCGCCTGCGGACTGGTGAAGGCCGTCAACATTTTGAGTGATGATTTTGCCCAAACGACCATTGGCTTGGGCCGCCGACAAGCTTCGATGGCCGAGATTTGGCTTTGCATCTGCAATTCGGCTCCAGCCGACAAAGCTTCTGGCCCAGTAACGCACTCGGGCCTCGTGAGAACCCATAAAGACGTCGTAGGTCATCGGGTGTTTTGCCACTCGACCCTCGCCGCGATAGTCAGGAATGCCTGAATCGGTGCTAAGCCCAGCGCCGGTGAGAGCGACGATGCTCTTGCCCTGCAGAAGGTCTCTGGCCACGTCTATCGAGTATGCGGCCGCTGCGCTGAGTGAATCCGCCCGTTCGACCATCATCCAAGTGTAAAAGGCGCTCAAACAAAAAACCCCACACGTGAATGCGGGGTTTTTCGTTTAGCTGTCTCAAGCTACGTGTCCGAAATGGGACTTGAACCCACACCCCCCGAAGAGGACTAGCACCTCAAGCTAGCGCGTCTACCATTCCGCCACCCGGACGAGTGATTGAGTTTTTCAACTCGGCGACAAAAGACGATGGTAGCACGAACACACTTAGCGAGCGAGTTCGAGTTAACCCGCAAAACGCGGTGGGCAGGGTAGTTTTGCCATATGGCTACCGAACCGAGACTCGCACTTCAGCAACTTATCGCCGCTCTCGAGAGGCACTTCGAGGCTATGAGCAGCAAACGTTCCGACGAAGACCCGGCAGTGCAACACGCCTACGAGGTTCTTAAGGATGCGTTTCTCGACTACGAAGAGTCGGTCGACCTAAAGTTCGAAGAGTGGCTGCCTTTCGAATTGGCCGATAACGAAGAAGAGACTGATTGAACTTTTTTGACGCGATCATCCTCGGCATTATTCAGGGGTTGACCGAATTTCTGCCGATATCCTCTAGCGCTCACGTTCAGATTGCCAGCCAGCTTCTGGGGCTCGATCAGATGAGTCGACCACAGCTCACCGCATTTATTGCCACAATTCAACTCGGCACCGAAGCCGCCGTACTTATCTACTTCTTTAAAGACATCGTAAGAATCGTTCGCGCGTGGTTCGGCTCTCTGTTTTCTGGCTCTAAGCAAAACGATGCGGCAAAGGCAGATGCAAAACTCGGATGGCTGATCATCGTTGGAAGCCTTCCCGTGATTGCGATCGGGCTCATTTTCAAGAATCAAATCGAAAACCAACTGCGCAACCTTTGGATTGTTGCATTCACACTGATTCTTTTCGGAGTTGTTCTGGCAGTTGCCGACAAAATCGGCAAACGCACGAAAACAATCGAAGAGATTTCAACGCGTGACGGACTTCTATTTGGTTTAGCGCAGGCCTTAGCTGTGATTCCCGGTGTTTCACGATCGGGCGGAACTATCTCGATGGGTCTCTTTCTCGGTTACAGCAGACAGGCAGCGGCTCGCTACAGTTTTCTTCTAGCAATACCCGCGGTGGTGGCCAGTGGCACTTTCGAATTCGCAACCACATATCAACAGCTAGCACCGAGCGATCTGGCGGCAACCGCTATCGCAACAGTGGTTTCGTTTGGTGTTGGTTTCTCGGTGATAGTTGCGCTGCTTCGCTATTTGAACCGAGGCTCGTTTATGCCGTTTGTTATTTGGCGCATCGCGGTTGGTTTGGCTTTGCTTGCGCTGCTCAGCGCTGGCGCACTAGTTGCCTAGGTTCTTTTCGCCCGAATCGTTCGAACCATCTTCTTGGGCTAGGAACTTCTCGAACTCAAGAGCGAGAGACTCTGCGCTGCCAGCACTTTCGTCGGCCGCGTCTCTCGCAGACTCTAGCTGAGTTACATATGCAGCTAGATCTTCATCATTCTCGGCCAACTCATCAATCCCGCGCTCCCATGCGAAAGCATCATCGCCAAGAGTTCCGTGATTGAACTGAAGGCCGAGCAGGGTTTCAAGTTCGATCAAAAGTGACAGCGTGGCCTTCGGTGAAGGGGAGTTGTGAACATAGTGCGGAACCGGCGCCCAAAGCGCAACCGACGGAATAGCCGCCTCTTCTAGCGACATTGCCAATACCGAGATAATTCCAACCGGACCCTCGTATTCGCTTGGTTCAATCGCAAGCTGTCGTCGTATCACCGGACTCTGACTTGAGCGCGACACTTTAATCGAGCGAGTGTGCGGGCTATCAGATGGAACCGCTCCCAGAAAAATCACCTGGTCGATTTCGCAATCCTCAACAAATTCCATTATTTCTGCAGAAAAAGACTTCCATCTGCGCGCCGGTTCGTTACCGATAAGAAAGAACAGGTCGGCGAATCTAGGATTTTCTTCGGCGGCTTGCTTCGAACTTCTCAACAACTCTGCGCCAGGCCAGTTGATCTCGCGTTGGCCGTCTTCGTCATTTGACACAGTGGGTCGTGAAAACTGAAAGTCGTAATAGTCTTCTGGATCGACCGCAGCCACGACCTCGGCATCGAGCTCGCTGACCAGGTGCTTGAGCAGTCCGCTCGCACCCTCGGCGGCGTCGTTCCAGCCTTCGAACGCGACTAATAAGGTTTTGCCTTCAAAAAATGGGTTTGCCAAACCGAGCTCCAATTCCCTCAACTAAACATTAGGCGAACTGCAAGGGTAAAATTGACGCATGTCTAACGCCTATCCCGCCGCCGTTCTTTGGGACATGGATGGCACTCTGATTGACTCAGAGCACTATTGGCTATCGAGTGAGCAAGAACTTGCCGAGAGTTGGGGAGCGCAGTGGACATCTGAAGATGGCGAGAAACTCATTGGGATGAGCCTCTATGAGAGCACTGAAATTATCAAAGAGAAGCTGGGTATCGACATCTCACCCGGTGAGATAACAGAAATCCTTACCAATTCGGTGACTCAAAAACTGAAAAAGCAGATTGTCTGGAGACCTGGAGTATTGGAGCTGATGGCAGATCTGCAGGCCAAGGGCATAAAAACCGCGCTGGTAACCATGTCGATGCGCCGAATGGCCCTCTCGGTCGCCGAGAGACTACCGACCGGGCACTTCGATGTCGTGGTGGCCGGTGACGACGTCACTCGCGGCAAGCCCCATCCAGAGCCTTATTTGAGAGCGGCCGAACTTCTCGGGGTAGACATTAGAGATTGCGTAGCTATTGAAGATTCGTTGACCGGCCTGACTTCTGCAGAGGCCTCGGGTGCCATTGCGATTGGTATTCCTAACATCGTGCTTTTGCCTGAACAAGAGGGCAGAATTATCTGGCCGACCCTTCTTGGACTAACCGCCGAAGACTTTTCGGACCTTTACCGAGAGAAGCGAGCCACCGATGTCTGACAAAGCAAATTTGCCACGGGGACCTTTTCGAATCGGCGACCGAGTTCAACTCACCGGCCCCAAGGGTCGCCTCAACACGATCACTCTCGAAGCGGGTGGCAGCTTCGGCACACACCGCGGCGAACTAAAGCACGATGACATAATCGGTCAACTCGAGGGTTCGGTCATCAAGAATCACAATGGCATCGAATACCTGGCGCTTAGGCCACTGCTAACCGACTTCGTGCTGTCAATGCCTCGCGGGGCAAATATCATCTACCCAAAAGACTCAGCACTGATCGTCACAATGGGTGATATTTTTCCGGGAGCACGCGTTGTCGAGGCTGGAGTGGGTTCTGGCGGTTTGAGCATGTACTTGCTTCGAGCCATTGGGCCAACTGGGCGATTAGATTCATTCGAGCGCCGCTCGGAATTTGCCGAAATTGCCAAAGCAAACGCTGTGAGCCAACTTGGCTATGCACCAAAGAATTGGCAGATTCACATCGGCGATTTGCAGCAGCGCCTCTCCGAAGTTGTTGCCACGCACGAAGCCGACCGAGTTGTGCTCGACATGCTTGCGCCCTGGGAGTGCGTCGAAGAGGCGGCAGAAGCTCTGGTTCCTGGCGGACTAATCATCGGCTACGTTGCCACCGTGACCCAACTCTCGAGATTCACCGAAGCGGTTAAGGTCAGCGGTCACTTTGCCGAACCCGAAGCCTTTGAGACCCTGTTCAGAACCTGGCACCTGCAAGGTCTTGCCGTGCGTCCGGATCACCGCATGATTGGTCACACCGGTTTTCTCGTGACGGCCAGAAGACTCGCTCCGGGCACCGTGTTGCCAAGATTCAAGGGCAAGCAGAAGCCAGACTTCAGCGACGAGGACTTGACCGCTTGGAATCCTGATCATCTCGGAGAACGTTCAGTTAGCGACAAGAAGCTGCGCAAAACAGTCAGAAACGCCACTTCTTCGGCACAGGCGCGTCTAGATCAAGACAAGCCTGCCGAACCTGACAGCAAAAAATAGTCCCGAACGTAAACTTGACCGACACAACAGAAAGTATCAACTTGCGCAAATTCCTCGCAGCGGCGATCGTCGCTCTAACCGTGACCATCTCAGGTTGCTCCGCGGCACCAACCGGTTTAGACGCCGACTACGCCTCGCTTCCAGAAGTTTGCGAGAAGTTCACAACTGGTGATGCCTCAGCAAAAATCAGCGCAACCGGGGCCTTCGGAACCAAACCGACTGTCACTTTCACCTCTCCGCTGAGCACAGATGTAATGGAAACCAAGGTTTTGATTGAAGGCGCTGGGCCAGCATTCAAGGGTGGGGCCGAGGTCAAGTTTGAGTACGTGGCCTATAACGCCGGCAACGGAAACGAATTTGCAGCCTCAAAATACGATGGCACCGATGCAGTGGCTCAGTTCTTCACAACCGGACAAAAACTAGATTTCTGTCACGCCCTCTCTGGAGTTAATGAGGGGTCGAGAGTAGCCGTTTTGATTCCAGCCGCGATGGCGCACGACGGTCTCGGTGACCCAGCAAGTGGCATTGCCGCAACCGACAATCTGATTTTCGTAATCGACCTTCAGCGGGTTTACCTGCCAAAGGCTGTCGGTGAAGCTCAGCCAGCTCAGACTGGTCTTCCAACCGTGGTGCTCGCAGCCAGCGGCCAACCAGGGGTTCAAATTCCAAAGAGCCAAGCTCCAGCCGAATTGAAAATTGTCGACCTGATCAAGGGGCGCGGTGAAACAGTTGCCATCGGTGACACGGTTACCCTGCACTACAGCGGTTTTCTCTGGAGCAACGGAACCCAGTTCGATTCATCTTGGAACGCGGGTGCGCCCGTGCAGTGGTCACTAACCGAGACCGGATTCATCAAGGGTTTTGTTGACGCACTGGATGGCGCTGTGGTTGGCTCGCAGGTGATGGCAATCATCCCGCCGAGCTTCGGTTATGGTGACCAAGCCTCAGAGTCGATACCAGCAAACTCGACTCTAGTTTTTGTTATTGACATTCTGGGTGTCGACAAGGCTTCAAGTAAGTAAGGCAAATTGGGGGAGAACATGAAAGATGCAGAAGATTACGAACTTGACCCGGCTGATCCTTCAGAACGACTCTTAAATCTGACCCTGGTCTTGGTGTCAACCAGCATCGGCATGACAAAAGCCGAAATATTCGTTGCCGTTCGCGACTATCGAAATGATCGTGAAAGTGGCATCAAGGAAGATGCGCTCAACAGAAAATTTGAGAGAGATAAGAAAGAACTGCTGAGCAGCGGCATCAAACTCGAAACTGTGATTCTAGATGCAGACATGGATGACAACCAAGAGACTCGGTATCGAATCAACCCGAGCGGATTCCAGTGGCC
>Ga0209191_1001226_pt1 | contig 17208 bp, 26 predicted proteins | sample S_130626_EF_Meta_FD_187320 | JGI IMG/M metagenome (GOLD analysis project Ga0209191, IMG submission 187320) | Freshwater microbial communities from Lake Simoncouche, Canada to study carbon cycling - S_130626_EF_MetaG (SPAdes) (version 2) | ecosystem: Environmental > Aquatic > Freshwater > Lake ...
GATGGATTCAAAATCCATTACCGAGAGGTGTGTCAGTTCGAGTCTGACCAAGGGCACCAAATATTTTCATCTTGTAAAAAGAGATGAAATGAGTTAATAACAAGTATGGGCACGTGGCGAAATGGTAAACGCACGAGACTTTTAGAAAATTGGAGTGCCCCATTGGAAACGATGGGAGTAGAACTGCTCAAATTCGGGGAAACCTTTTAAATGGCAATCCCGAGCCAAGCTTTGAATAGAAATGTTCATCGAAGGTGTAGAGACTAGACGGGCAGCACCTACGGTAGAAATACTATGGTGAAGGGATAGTCCAGACCACAAACACCCAATTCTGGGTGGCGATGAAAATCGTAGCGGTAAGAAAATCTCGCACTTCGGTTTGTCGGTTCGAGTCCGACCGTGCCCACCAACTTGTTAAAGGTTAAAATAAAAAATCAATTTTATAGTTATAGATGATAAATAGATTAGAAATAATAATTCTAATCTAAGGAAAAAATGCAAAAATGTAGCAAATGTTCAGTTATACTTACTGAAGAAACCGCTTATAAAAAAACAAAACTTCGGCTACAATCTCAGTGCAAATCATGTTTTAATGATTATTGTATCCAGAGATGGATTAATAGAAAAAAACAAGCCGTTGAATATAAAGGCGGGAAATGTGAAATATGTGGCTATGACAAGTATTATGGTGCATTAGATTTCCATCACCAAGACCCTTTAGAAAAAGAGGCAGACTGGGGAAAAATTCGACTTTGGAATTGGGAAAAAATAAAAAATGAACTAGACAAGTGTATTTGTGTATGTTCTAATTGTCATCGCGAAATACACGGAAATATAGACCCATTAGCTTAACGGAGAAAGCATCCGCCTTCTAAGCGGACGATAAAGGTTCGATTCCTTTATGGGTCGCCATTTTTTTTAAAGATTTAGTAAGCACTATAATATAGTTGTCTTGCTCTCATTATTTCATCATCTGATACATTTGGTAATGATGCGAATTTTCTCACATCGGAGTTATCATATTCTTCTCCAACGGCTCCATTTTCACATTTATTGATAGCTTCTGCTAATTTTCTGATACGTTCTGGTGCTGAATTTCGTATTTCCAATTTTTGCATATATTTTTTGGCAACATATTTTCCGTTAGGTGATAGTTCCGGTTCTTCATATTTTTCTTCATGTTCACGATCATGATCTGATTCATTTTCTGAAGGAACATTTTCGGATGATTCTTGATCATCTTGGTAATATTCTTCATCTGATCTATAAACTTCTTTACTATCGAAAACATTTGTGAAGATTACTTTTTTAATTTTTAAATTGAATAGATGATCTGGAAGCCATGGTATATTAAATCCTTTTACGGTAGAAGATGTGCTTCTATCTTTAATATATTGTCTAATAGCATTTGCATCATGTTCGGTGATAATCAAATAATTTGGCAGAGTATATCGAATATCGTCTTTGTATAAAATTGTTAAATCTACTTTAAGCATATCATCACCATAAAAAATAATTACTATATTATTAAGTATATATTTTATAATATGGATATGCCTTAAAGTATTAATAATGCTTAAATATTTAATTATGATTTCATAATTTAATAAAAATACTGGTTGACAAAATATGATGATCGTCTATTTTAATCAACAAGTGGGGCCGGTAGCTCAGTGGTAGAGCATTCGACTTTTTTCCGTGACGGGTATAGTCTCGGAGAGCAACATTTTTAATGTTGCTCCCTTTGAAGGACAGAGAGCCTAAAGCTCATAAGTCCAAGGAAATCGAATGGTCGAGGGTTCGAATCCCTCCCGGCCCACCAACTTATTCTGGAGGCAATCCTTGGATTATGCTTCCATTTTCAACGTATGAATTTCCTACTTGGATACTAACTCGATCATCGATTATGTCGATATATCCAATTGATGATTCTGGAGTTTGTTGTAATTCTGGGTGTTGACCATAGTAGGTTTGAATTACAATATGTTTGGAATCGTAATAAACTCTCATCGTTTTAACTCTGTAACTGATATTGCCCATCCAGTATATGTTGATGGATATCCATCGGCGCTTACCAATGAATAAGTGTGTGTTCCGGAAGTAGGGGTATGCATTAAGTTTATTGTAAGTTGATATTCTAGGTCATTGCGTCCTTGGGCGATCATTATTTGATTTTTTCCAACTACACCACCATCCATAGTTAATTGGCCAATGCTTCCAACAAATGATGAACCACTTTTATATGGTTTGAAATTATAATACGCGACTACTACGCATGGATAACCAGAAGTGACGATTGTTAATGATCCAATATTACTTTGCGACGAACCACTACCATTTCCACTTGTATATTGAAGGTTCGATATAGCGCCTGGTGCTATTGCATTGGTTTTTATTGAACCATTTACGATTAAATCTCCATCGACCACGCAATTGCCAATCGTTAATGTGCCATTTTTATATGTTAATGGCTGGAACTTTGCCGAAGAATTTGGATCAGAAACTGAGAAACTGGAAGCTAGAATGTTAAATTCCGAAGTTCCAGTAGAATTGGAAATAGCTTGCATTCCCGTTATAATATTTCCGGCTTGAACGGTAAGGCCCCAAGCGGCGGTAGAAAATCCATTATTAGCCGAAGCACTTTGTAAGGTGGTAACGGATGCTGACAAGTTTCCAACAGTTGCGCTTAAACTGGAAATAGAGTCCGCTTGTGCGGAGTTGTTGGTTGCTACTGCTGTTTCTAGTGTAGAAATTCTAGCATTTGTAGTCCCAACATTTGCATTTAAACTAAGAAGATAACTTGCCGTTGCAGAATTATTAGTTGCTACTACGGTCTCTAATGTATCAATTCTCGCATTAGTAGATGCAATGTTTGCATTTAAACTAAGAAGATAGCTGGCCGTAGAAGAATTATTAGTTGCTGCGGCTGTTTCTAAGGTAGAAACTCTGGCATTAGTATTTCCAATACTTGAAGTTAAACTAAGAAGATAGCTAGAGGTAGCTGAATTATTGGTTGCTACTACTGATTCTAGTGTAGAAATTCTAGCATTTGTAGTTCCAACATTTGCATTTAAAGTAACAATAGATTGTGCCAGTGCAGCATTATTGGAGGCTTCTGTTTGTTTGAACTCTCTAATGGTTGCATTTACATTATCAATTTCGGCCCCAAATCTAGAATCTAATGTATTGATTTGAGTAGCAAGAGTACGACTTGTTTCAGAAATTGTTTGATTTATTTGTAAAATGTCGGATTTGCTTAAAGTATCAAGAAGCTGTGCTGACAGATGATTTATTTGTGTAGCGGTTGCTCTATTACTCGTTGCCACCGTTTGTGCTATATTCTCAATCGTCGCCGTACTATTGTCTATCTTGGACGATAATTGATTTATCTGGGTAGACATCGCGGTGGTACTATTTGCGAATGTTTGATTTAATGTAAATATTTGCGATGTAGCATTTCCGAACTTACTATATAAGTCATTAATTTGTGTTGATGATACCGTAGTTGAGTTAACAAAAACATTGTTTACATGATTTATGTAAGTGTAGGCGTTTGCGATACTATTATCAATTGATGCAAACTTATTATATATTCCTTCGATAAAATTAGCATTTGGTGCTACTACTATATTGTCTGGATCAACAAAAGTTTGGCCTGCGGAAATAGTAATTACATATAATGGAGTCCATCCTATAGTAGCTTCTGGTGTAACTTGTGTTCTAGTTAACGCAGAAACTCCTGCAATCATATTTAAACTTACTGAAGTGCGTCGAATTGTATATTGTGGTCTATGATCCGTTCCAAGACCATAAAATGGTTCTTTGGGATTATCGGGATTATAATATTCAACTACTTCAGCTTTATCGTCTTTTTCTAAAAAATTGCCTTCAATTAAATAATTGATGCTATGGCCCATAGTATTTGGCGCATACAATAAAAAATTAGTTGGCGTAAAATGTGTTGCGATTTTAACGACCGCATTGCTATTAGCTGGAAATGATCCGATAGAACTATTATCTATAGGTGCTTGTGCAAATATTGCCCCTGCTCCAATATCAACCGATAATCCAGTAGAGGGTGTGCATGGTAATCCAGAAGCTCCGGTTTTTTTTCCAATGATTGCCTGCATGAACATTCCAAGTTCTTCTGTCGCAAAAATTTGAGATTGCGAAAGTTGCTTAGACGTTACAAGACTATTAGCGTAATAAATTATGCGACTCACTTGAAATAACCCTCTTCTAAAAATCAATTTGATATTTTTAGTAAAATTATTTATGATAAACTAATCAAAGGATAATCTCATGAAATCAAAACATACAAAGCCAACAAAAGAAAAATGGGAAATTTCTATATATCCTTATGAAGATCATGGATTATATGAGGATGCGCCATATAATGAAGACACTCGCGCCATGTATAGATTGATTGAGCCAATTAGAACTTGGCTGGATTCTCACGAACATGAATTAGTTATTGATCGTGGAGATTTTGGAGAAGGTTCCGAGAATTTTTATATCATGATTTATTCCGAATCAGACTTCAATGATTTAAAAATTCTTTGTGAAAACAACAAAACTTCTTAAAAATATTGTCTGATAAAAATCAGTTTCGTATACGAAAAAATATTGGTTAACGGACTAATTTGTGATATTAATTGATGTCTAATTTTTAGAGTGAAATGAGAAAGGAGAAACATCATGGCTCTTGCTGTATTATTATCAAATGTGGAAATCGTTGTTATTGAATCAACGGGGTCGCCAGTTCTGGCTGCGGCTAAGGCGGATGCTTCTCGTAGAATTACTGGCCGTAATTTCCGCCAAGTAGATCGCAACTATGCTGGTATTGAATATGATGTATTCAAGTTGGATAGTGACGACGTAAAGCTTCTTAGTGACACTGATCGGTATTATGATCCGAAGTATGTGAACTACGTTGTTTTGAATTGCAAACACGTTGCATCATTTGTTGGTCAACGATAATCTAATGGTGGGGGAATGGTTTATATCATTCCCCTAATCATTAAATATTAAATATTAATTATTTTTATTTCAACATATTATGAAAACTTGCCCCAAATGTTTCAAAGAACATATCAAAAATGGTACATATTGCTCTTATGCTTGTGCCAATAGTAGAAAATGGTCAGATGCAGACAAACATAAAATATGCTTGTCTCTTCATAAGTATCATGGAACTCAATATATAGTAAAACCACAAAAGATTGCTCAACATAAATTTTCTGATGAAGACGTTTTTGTTGAAAATAGTTCTTATGCAAGACATCATATAAAACGTAGAATATTAAAAGATAAAAAGATACCGTATATTTGTAGCGATTGTGGGCTTGGAAATATTTGGAATGATAAAGAAATTAGCTTGCAATTAGAACATATAAATGGAATAAATGATGATAATAGATTGTCGAATTTAACTTTTTTATGCCCGAATTGCCATTCGCAAACTTTGACGTATGCGGCTAAAAATAGAAAAAACCCAGTTCGAAAACCAAAAAAATACATATAATGCCGGAGTAGTTCAGTGGTAGAACAGCGGTCTCCAAATCCGCGTGTCGTGGGTTCGATTCCTACCTCCGGTGCCATATCACTCTGAGTTTTGATCACAATTGTATGTTCTCTAGAATAGTCGCTGATGGTCTTATTAATGTTTGGCGACATGTATATAGAATATATGTAAAAATGGCTCCAGCGGCTCTGAGAAGCTCTGGGGCCGTATTTGTTTTACTATAGATCGGTGATATATTTTCTAGCTATTAGGTTGAATGTATTGTCTACATTTTTAATATAATCGACGGTAATTCTTTGAATATATCCTTCTCGTTTAGCTAGATGATTCCAGAGATGATATACATATGCATCTGGATGTTCGACTGTTTTTTCGAACAGTTCATCTAATTTAAACCAATTTGGATGGAAGAATGCTTTTTCATATAAAATGCTTACATGGTCTTTCATTGTTCTTGATAGATCATATGGGGCAACGCATGAAAACTCGTTCCATTGATTGTTATGGAAGTGTTTATATTCTTTTAGCCATTGGTTTATAAAATATCCATTCTTCGGGGATATTACCACAGCATTGCATACGGATTCTCTATCATGGACTTCTCGACCCATTACTGCTTTATGTGTCAACAGGCTATCAAATGGTCTTAAGGTAATAATATCTAAGTCTAAGTATATCCCACCCATTTTTTTCAAAATATTAAGTCTTAGAACATCTGATTTATGTTCAAATCGCAATATTTCTATACCATATACGCTATTGATTGGTTCGACATAGTTTGTTTCTATACGATCTTTTAGTTTATCGAAATATAATCCGGTTGGTATTCCATCGGTATGTAGAATTATTTTATATGATGGATTTACTGTTGCTGCTGATTTTATTGCGATATAGTGTATAAGTGATAATTCAAAAGAAGTACCATTTGACATCCAAATGAAATGGATAATTTTTGGTGTGGTATCTTTTTTTATTATTGGATTAATGATTAGTTTAGTTTTTAGAATATTTTCTACAGGTTTGAACCAATTTTCGGCGGATTTATAATCGACACCATTTACTGAAACATTATCATTTGCTAATTTATTGACTTGATACGCATAATTAAAAATGGAAACATTTTGATCATATCGGGCGTTAGCCAAGGAATTATTGATTTCATTTATTGATGATTGGTCGATATTTCTATCGATCCATACCATTTTTCTGAATGTTTCTTGGATGAGATTATTTACGCCCATTTGTTGAATGGATGATTCTTTTGATAGATCGGATAGTGACGTAACGAATGGGGAAATAACAAAAGATTTTATTTTTTGTTTTTTGAGGAGATTATTGTCTAGGAAGATATCGTATGGTGTATTCAATTCTTCTGAGATGAGGAGGTTGAATATTTTTTCTTTAGATTTGCCGTTGATTATGTATGCGGTTGCTCCGGCAAACGCTATATTTTCCAGATTTATTAGTTTGATTTCATTTGTTTCTTCGAAATCTTTTCTATTTTCTGTTAGCATTCCGGCGGAACTACCGAATATTGGTCCTAAGTCTGTATATAGAATATCCCATTCTATATTTTTTTCATTCATCTCTTTGATGAATTGTTCGATAATATGGCATGTATTGGTTCCAAAGATTGCATCATCTTCTAGGATGAAAATATCATTTGTATCATTTAAGTTTTGGGCGATTAATTCTCGATGGCTTAGGAAGCATGCTTTTTCTTTATTAGACAATGTTCCTGCGACATTATTTCTAATCACATATTCGGTATCAATAGCTGGAAATCTAGTTAGGTTCCAATTATCGGATTTATATATAGAGAAGTTTTCTTCTATAGAAGTTTTTCTATCTATTCGGATATCTAGGTTTATATAAAAACATTTCATATAATGTTTATATCATATACTTTAATTGATATTCAATTATTTTTCTATATCGCAACGATGGTGCCAAAAAATCGTTTTCGCACAATGTTTCCTAAAATCGATGCTTTTATCGTATAAGCATATGTTGAATTAGCATTAGTCAATGTTCCTGAAACTATACCGGTTGTATTACTTAAATTAGTACCGGCTGGCAATGCTCCAGATTCTATTGACCAGAATAATGTTTGTCCTGAAGGTATTATTGAGATTATGGGAACCATGTTATAATATGATCCACCAGCAAAACCTCCTTGATCTTCTGGTATAGGGCTATTCCATGTATAACCAGTTGGAGCAGTATTTTGGATAAATGTTCGGTCTGCATATGCGCCATTATTAATAGCTCGAACTGTGAAGGTATAGCTTTCTCCCCCAATATGATTTAAAGTTCCAGAAATAGCTCCGGTATTAAAATTATAATTAGCCCCAGATGGAATATTTCCGTCTATCAATGAAAATGTAGTTGATCCAACCGCATTTGCTACTGAAATTGTTGGTATAAACGAATACGGTTCGCCTTCATAAACAATTGGTAATATTCCTTCATTGGGACTATTCCATGTTACAACTGTTGGATTAAAAATAATATTTTGTGTAAATGTTCGGTCTGCGTATACCCCATTATTTGTTGCCCGAACGGTGAAGGTATAACTGTTGGCAATATTTGTAGGATATCCTTTAATTTTTCCAGTAAGAATTCTTATATCTGTTCCTTCTGGTATAGTCCCCGATACAATAGAATATACAGTAAAATCATTAGTATCGTTTACAGTTACATTTGCTTTGAATTCATAGTAAGCACCGCCATTAACATTTGTTAATGTTCCAGCGGCGGGACTATTCCATATTACCGTTGTCATCCGATTTTATTCCAAAAATATATCATCTGATATTTATATGAATTATATGTGGCTCGTGATTTTTTACTTTTTATTTTTAAGTCAATACTTAATTAAATAATTTATTGATTTTATTTCTTAAAATATGTAAAATGGGGATATTAGTAATACGCGGCACTACTGTTAGCTTATTTTAGGATTTAGTATGAAGATTTTGACACCATTTAATGAAATGTTTGAAATGAATGAAGTTCCAAACCAGATAGATGATTTGCGATATTGTGTTTTGGATTATTCGAATCAGGCCGACGTAGATTTTTATTTTATACCATTAGTATTTTTAGATGTTTTCCCTAGACCTGCCGCTGATTTACAAATTGGTCCTTATAGAATTCAGATGCCATTGGATTGGTCCATTATTATTGCCGATAAGCATTTAGGTAGTGTCGAGATTATTGAACTAAAGCATTTGAACGACCGAGATTTCGATGCATTTGTTTTTAATCCTATTAATGGTTACATGCCGCAATTTCATGAAGTAACTATTATCAATGTATTTCCAGATGTTAACTGGAACATTCCAAAATTAAAGAGGGGCCATATTTTGGCGGTCCCATTGGCGGGTGGAAAATCCCCGCCCTGTGCTTTTTTTGTAAAAGACACCAACAAGCTTCCAGATGGTCTGGATATATCAAAAATATTTTCGTAGGTCATAAAAATGATTAAAAGTATTCTTGGAGTATCGGTTGAAATCGATGATAAAACAATTGATGATCTAGCCAAAAATAGCATAGATGTTTTAAAAGAAATTAAACAAGGCATCGCGCAATCGTTGACTGTAGAAGAACAACTGGAATTACTCTTTCCTACAAATAAAATAAACTTGGAGAAATAGATGAAACACCGTGAAGAATTAGATAGATTATTGCAAACTTATGAAAACTATGTTGGTGCTGGTAGCATGAAGCAGGCTGGTAGATTACTTCCTAATATCATTCGGCAGATTGTTAATCTGATGGAAGAGCGAATGGGCAATCCGCAACCCACTAAACTTCAAAAAGAATTTCAGGATTTTATCAAGCAAGATAAGAAATTTTCTGCGCCAGAGCCTTGTGCGCCATGCGACGTTTCTATTCCTGATAATGATCAATTGATTGAAGATTTTAAGATTGATGTGCTTTCAGAATCTCCGGAAAGAAAAGTATTCACGATTGACGTGGGCGATCTTCCGCCAGAACAGGCATTATCTCTTATTTCGAATGCCGTCGAGGAAAAGAAGGCAGCAGCTAAACCAAAAGCCGCCGCAAAGCCGAAGGCTAAACCTAAGAAGAAAACTCCAGCCTCTGCCAAAAAGGTAGTTGCTAAGGCACCTAAAAAGATTTGATTAAAATCACAAGCCTCCGCGATAAAAAATGTTGGCTATCGCGGAGGCTTGGAGCAACCAAGTAGCAGGGAGTGCCACTGGAAAGATGTTGACTTTCGTCTTCAATTTTATTTATCATAGATATTGAAGAAAAAAAGAGTAATATTACGTGGCATACAAATTAGATATATTTGAGACTCTTACTGCTTTAGATAAGAGAAATTTCGAGTTTTACGATAAGCTAGATGCTGATCAAAAAAAGGGTTTTGCCCCTCCCGTAGCTATGCGATGGCTAAGCGCCGTATCAGATGGCCAAACATCCCCATTATATATTATGCTCACCAATGATAGGGTAAATATCAACTTTTATGAAATATATGATCACCCAGAACTTCAATATAAATTGATGGCTTCGTGTGGCTATGGTAGAGTTCATAGACATCAATGGATTCCATTATCTGGCAAAACACAGCAAAATGATAGGGTCATAACCTTCTTGGAAAAGTTTTATCCAGAAGCCAATGTTAATGAGCTTAATATGTTGCTAAATCAGTTTACGAAGGAAACTTTTAAGGAATTCGTCCTTGGAAGTGGATGCACACCGGAAGAAGAAAAAGAGGTTATTAAGGCATATGAACGAAGCGGCGATAAAACCAAAGACAAAAAGCCCAAAACAAAAAAATCCTGAGTTTAATTGTGAATTTTGCTCAGCGACTTTTGCGAGGGAACGTACCCTATTAGCACATTTTTGTGAGAAAAAGCGCCGCTTGTTTGATAAAGATACGAAAAGCGTGCGTATGGGTTTTCATGTCTATCAAAAGTTCTGGTTATACAGTTATCCTTATAGTAAGAAAAAGACTAAAACATACGAAGACTTTGTTAATTTTAGTGAGTATTCTACTTTTACTTCATTTGGTAAGCATTTGATTGATATTCGGGCTATAAATCCGGATAGGTTTATAGAGTTCTTATTGAAAAATAGTATTAAGATTGTGGATTGGAAGAAAGATGAAGTCTATCTGACTTATATCCGTGAACTTAGTAAATCTGAATCTCCGGATGCTGCGGTTGAAAGAAATATATTGCTAATGCAGCAGTGGGCGAACGATAATGAATGTCAATGGACGGACTTCTTTCGTAATGTTCAACCATCGGCGGCAGTCCATTATATAAAAAGTGGAAGAATAAGCCCTTGGGTAATGTACACTACGCAAAGCGGTCAGGATATGTTGGATCGTTTATCGGATGAACAAATTGAAATGGTTAGGAAATATATCGATCCTGATTTTTGGCAGTTGAAGTTCAAACACAATATAAAAGATTTTGAAGATTATAGAGATATGCTAACTGAGGCTGGATTATGAAATTAACAGAAGAAGAACAAGCCGAATTATTAAACTTGATGTATCAATCTGATGACGAGGATATGCCATCAGAAACATTGCAATTCAATGATGCTCCGATGGAATTGCATCTTGCGGGAAAATTTGTGGTTGTTAGCATCAATAATAAGCAAGTCAGTGTTCCGAACATGGCATATGTCATAGGTTTGGAAACAAAAATTACTGATCAAGCTCGGCAAATTTCGCACCTTAATTCTTCAATAAAAATGTTGAGACAAGCGGTTAACAAGTTGATTGGTAAATCTGGCGAAGTTGATAGGAAATTGGACAATAAGATTAATTTGAGGGATTTCCCATGACCACAATTATTATCAATGATTTTGTTACAGACCGTCGTATGGAAATTTTGTTCAATCATCCACAAGATTTTGAACAAATTGATCAATATTGGGAAAAAGAAGACAAATTGCTTTTGGAAATGCAAGGCAATGAGTTCTTTAAAGGACACACTCGTTGGTGTGAACTTAATCCAACTCATTATAGATTCCTATTGATGGCCACCTTAACAAAAGTGGCTACGCTAACAGATGAACAGCAAGCAGATTCTTCGGATCAAACTATGGCATCTTTAACCTTTGTTATTACAGGTTTCATTAAATGCATGGAAGATCGAACTGAGAGCACGTTGGAACTAATGCGTATAAATCGTTTAGACGAAAACGAAGTTCTTTATGATTATACCGGTAGCGTGAACATGCACTTAGAAACTTCAAGAAGAAAGAAGGGATTGCGCATTATCGTTGATAATACGTAAGGATTTAAAAATGGTTAGTGATAATTTTAAAGCGGCATTGGCGCAGTTGTCTCAAGCCGAAGAAGAGTATGATAAGCAATTTGCAAATCAAGCCGAAGAAGCTTGGGATAAGATGTCTCATGATGAACAATTGATGGCATTTTATTCTGTCGTAAAGCGTCTGACAAAGGGCGAGTTGGACGATGACGGATCATCATACCGATATATTCTTTATAACATATTTGGATTTGGTCCGGAAGCGTATAGGGTTGGTATGAACTGTGGTTTCATGCGATTGCACAATGCAATTGAGGTTAAGAATCCTAAGTGAAAGTAACAACCGATATTGATATAGATTTTGCGGATAGAGATTCTGTTCTATCTGGTCTATTTCACGTTCCAGCATCGATTAGAAAAAAAGATAAAAATAAGCATCCTTCTGGCGTTTATTTTCAAGACATTCCGGTTGATCCAATAGATGGGTTGGCCGTTTTTGATTATGAAGAGGCGGGTGACCGTGGATACTTTAAGATAGATTTCTTAAATAACACAGTATATTCTGGTATTCGCGATGAAGATCATTTGATTAATCTTTTGAATACGGAACCATACTGGGAATTGCTAGAAGATTCGTATGTTGTTGGTCAATTAGCTCACATACATTCTAGTTATGGAATAGTAAACAAAATTCAGCCAAAAAGTATTGAAGATTTGGCTATTGTTTTGGCACTCATGCGTCCTGCTAAAAAGCATCTATTAGGATCACCTCGTGAAGAGATTGATGCTGAAATTTGGAAAGTTTCTAATGATGGTTTTCAATTTAAACGTAGCCATGCAATAGCATATGCGGCTTCTATTGTTGTCCAATTAAACTTATTTTGTGAGAAATTGGCAGAAAATACCAATAATGCTTGATGTTTCGAAGTATTATCATAATTCAAATATTATGATGTTGCGACATGTCGTATATAGCCAGAGTAATCAGTGGTTATATGATATTCCATTACTTGAATTGAATGGAAATGAATATAATCTTAACGATGGTCGTTTCTGCCATTTCGCAAAAGATGAACAAGATCATTCAATTACCATAGATACCATTAGGGCTGTTGGCTATTACGGCGAATTTCGGTATAAAATGGTTCAAATGATTGAATGGGTTGCACAACACTCAGATGAAGCATGGAGTTTTTATTTGACGGCAAAATCTGTTGATAATGTTCAAATAACCTTTTCATTTAAATCGGCATCAACTGCCGTACTTTTCAAATTAGTTTGGTGGAGTTAACAATGGCAGAATTAATTTTAGTACCTCCCGTATATCAAAAAACCGTTTATATGCCTCCCAGTTCATCATATAAATTAGAAACTTATCCTGTCATGTTCAATGAACAGTCCGGACTTCAGAATCCAAATGTTCGGGCATATGTGAATGTTCCGCAGCCTATGGTTACGTTTATGCCGGTTAATCCGTTAGATGACATGCTTAATTTTTATACTATGAGCAAAGATGTATCGAATATAATAAATCATAATCTTTCGCATGATGAAGTCTCCCGCCGATTTTGGGGAAAAGAAGATATTCATGAAATGGTCCGTCGCTGGTTTTATGATGATTTGCTAATACAAATAAACAGTTCCGATGATACATATAACTACAACAATGGAAACTCATCAAAAATTTGGCGGTTTTGCTTTACGGACAAGAGAGACTTCGAAACGTTTAAGAACGATTTTAGTAAAATAAAAAATCATAGATTTATAGCTAAAAAATCTGCTATGTTTGATTTAGTGAATTGGTTAAAATCTAATACGTCTGTATTCGATGTCATAAGTTCATACAATAGTTCCGAAATATTCATTAAAGATCATGTTGACGCCGTTAATTTCAAGCTGACCTTTGTAAATGGCGAAGGAGATGTTTATGAATAATTTTTGTACATCTGCTGATTAATTTTGACTTTTGGTTAACTAAGAGATAAAATTAAAAAATCGGATAAGAAAATTCGATTATTTAACATATCAAGGAAAACTAATATGAATAAGATTTTTGTAACTGTGGCTGCTGCCGTAGCCGTTGCCTTTGCTGCTAGTTCAGTAAATGCCGCTCCCCTCGATCTATTGAAGGGCTACTACGCCGAAGGTTCACTTGGGACCAATGATCAAGACAATCGTTCTGATTCCACTCAGGCAAGCATTGCTCTCGGTAAGGATTTTGGTGCCATCCGCGCTGAACTCGCTTATGCGAACACCGCTCCTGCCAAGAGCACCCGCTTGGGTAAGGTTGCTTCTGGCGTTGTTGGTGCAAACCTATACGTTGAGCCTGTCACCATTCACGGCTTCACCCCATTTGTTGGCGGTGGCATTGGTATGGGTACGTTCACCGGTAAGGGCGTAAAGGGCGAAAAGAATGGCGTTGTATTCAACGCCGCTCTCGGAACCAGCTATGCATTGTCCGACCGCGTTAACTTGGTCGCCGCCTATCGTTATGTTGTCGCTGATGACACGAAGGTACAAACGGCTGTAGGCGTTGTTGAAGATTATCGCGCTTCGACCGTCACTGTTGGCGCTCGCTACAGCTTCTAATTTATATTAGAAATCAATACAGAAGGCCCTCAAGTTAATTCTTGGGGGCTTTTTTGTTTGCATTTATTACTATTCAAATATATAATTGTCCAATGATTACAGTTTTTCTTGGATATAGAAATCAAATAGGATATCTTATTAGAAAGCCCCCTGCGGGTCAGCCACAAATAGTGGAAGAATTCTCGCAGGAAATTGGAGAATGGTGTGAGGAAAATCTAAGTGGACCTGCATATCCTAAATATGTACATTTCTTAAAACCAGACGAAAATGGAAATTTTCGGCAATACGGGCGTTACGAATTCGTATTCTCTAATGAAGACGATGCTGCATTGTTCAAGTTATTTCATGTCAAGAGCATAGCATGACACAAATCACACGGGTATATCAAGATCGCATTTTAGATGGCCATAGAGTTATTATAAAAAACTCTCGTGGAGATATAAAAATTGCCGAAGTGTTCGAAGGATCGCAACTTGGATATAACAAATGCGCACAGTCCGTTCAAGAATGGTCTAAGTTTTTAGGTTTATTGGAACGGGAAATAATCTACAAAACTTTTGAACAACTTCATTCTGAATATAGAGTTGTATCCACAAAAGAGTTTAATTGGAATAAGATGCTTCATCGTGAGTGGGGTATTTGGAATAAAAAATATAAAAACAAACAAGAGATGATGGCTTGGTTAATGCCATATTATATGGAGGGGCGACCATCTCCTACATGGTTGTCTGAAAATACTAATGGAAGCTGGGTTCCATCTAAAGGCGGCTATCGATTTGAATTAGAACGTGATGCCGTTCTTTATAAAATGTTTTGCTCTAATTAAGGGTTAGAAATTGATTTTATATTACGTTCAAGTTCTGATCTTCCGCGTTTCCAACTATTAGTTAGGTCTCTAAATTTATTATTAGTTTTAAGTAGATTCATAACTAATCTTAATAGACCATCGGGTCTTTCGATTAAATTGATGCCATGTTCTATAACTGCTAGTGCATGGTCAATGTATTCTTGACCATAATTTGCCGCCGTAAAATGTCCTCTTTCATCTCTAAAAATATTAGGATTATACGGCGTGACCACCTTAGTTATTTCAATATCTTCAATTTCATTTGGACCTTCATACGGTTTTTTAGAAATTTTTTCTATAATATTTTTTGCTTCTGCAATAAATCGATCTGCTCTACTAATAAATGTTTTGAAATTATCGTTTCTTATTGCTAACTTTTCGCTGCTAAATCTAGCATATCGCATAAATCTATCTAATTCTATTAAATAATGTAGAGCAATATTGGCTTTATCTCTATTGGACATTTTTGAAGGTTGATCATCATTTGATTCAATATCAGTTGATTCAGAATCTTCAAATATACTTTCAACTATATTAATAAATTTTCTTATATCGCTCATGACTAACCTATTCTTAAAATAATATAATATTTATCTAGATTGACAATATAATAAATCATGTTAGTTTTTTATGAAAAGGAGAAATTATATGATTAAACTTTTTTTAGATGATGAAAGATTTCCACCAGATGATGGTGAAATTTGGGAAATAGTCCGTTCAGTGCATGAAGCAAAAAACTTTATAAACCATAATGGATTTCCATCATTTATATCATTCGACCATGACCTTTCGGATGAACTTACTGGATATGATTTGGTGAATTGGATTATTGATACTGATATGGATAATGACGGTAAGTTTATCCCAGAAGATTTTTCTTTTTATGTTCACAGCCAAAATCCTATTGGCGCGAAAAACATTCAAGAAAAGCTTAGTTCCTATCTTGCACATAAAAAAACTGAGAAGAATTAATCCTTCTCAGTTTAATTTTATTATCTTTTAAATGGCGGGCGTTGTGGCATTGGGCGGCGCGGTCCATATGCTCCGAGTTTGGGCGTTGGCGGCTTAGGTTTTGGTGCTGCGGAGAGATAAGGATAATGTGGATAATATGGTCCATATGGGTAATCTACAAAATGCTCATCATAATCATACCAATTATTGTACCAGTCTCTATCATACCAATGATAATCATGCCAGTCGTCGTGGCCGTATCCATGGTCATATCCATAGCCGTGATCATAGTAGCCATCAGTTTGATATTGGCTAGATTTCAACGGTGGTTTTGGCGGTTTTGGTGGTGTAGGTACTGGCTTCGGCTTAGCTACTGAAAATTGCTCTAAGTTTTGATATATAATTCCTTTTGCAAAAAGGCATCCAAGTTGTGAAATGCAATAATGGCTTTCATCCGCTGCGGTCATATCTCCTACCCAATCAGAGACCATTCTGGCATTTGCTTGATCCGAAATATATCCAATGTTTTGATTCCATAAGTCCAAAATTGTAGATTTTGGCCACATATGACTATTCATGGAACTTAACCAGCTAGCTAATTCATCGCTATTGGTCGCTAATTGTTCGACTATTGACGCAATATCTGTTTTATTGGTTATCGCAGATAATAATGATACTATCAGAGTAATATAAGTATCCAATGAAGTAGAAAACATCTCTACTAATCCATCTGCATAATAATATTTCAATAATCTTGCAATATCGTTTTTATTAGTTTTTAATCTATCAATGGAGGCGTTCAAGTCTGGTAGATTTGCGACAGCGCTGATAATAGCTTGGCGAGTATAAATGAAGTTATCCATCCATAAGTAATTAGATTGATTATAAAAATCGATAATTGATGACATATCTTCTTGATAATGGGTTACTTTGTACATAATTATTCCTTAATCTTTTTGCTCTCTTCTTTTTGGCAGAAGAGTGCTAATTGTGTTCTATTTCTAAGACTATATTTTTTAAGAATGGCCGTGATGCGG
>Ga0209191_1001228_pt1 | contig 17169 bp, 31 predicted proteins | sample S_130626_EF_Meta_FD_187320 | JGI IMG/M metagenome (GOLD analysis project Ga0209191, IMG submission 187320) | Freshwater microbial communities from Lake Simoncouche, Canada to study carbon cycling - S_130626_EF_MetaG (SPAdes) (version 2) | ecosystem: Environmental > Aquatic > Freshwater > Lake ...
GCCGCTTGTAAGTGTTTAGTCTGTAGTTGTCGACATCACTGCGGCACAGGTTGTGACTGCGATACCTGTCCTGACTGTGAATGTCCGCATTGTGTTACCAGTGACGAATAGTATTTGCTATAATGAACAAGCAAGTAATTACATGAATCACTACCCAAAATGTTTTTAAGAATAGTGCAATCCTAGCTTCACTCAAGGTAAGGATGGGAACATCCGGACGATCATGATCCGACTCGCCCATAAGGTGTCCAGTAGTTCTAGCCCAAATACGTTCTAGACTGTTCACGCAAACAAGTCCTCATTCCATTCACGATGGCCTTCACGGAAAGCCATATTACTCTGTGTTTCACGCACTTCTACGCGATAGCACCAAAGTCTAGCAGCCTCTCCCGGACCCCACATTTCCGGAATGTAAACACCGTTGACATACTTGTACAGCATGTCACTGAGTCCTTCACAGCCTAATTTAGGTAGCACTACTACTTTGGCCATTTTCTTTTCTACCAACAGATTGTATGTTGCCATTTCTGGGTCATCTGCGGAGACAATAAGAGTGTGATCAAATTGATCCTCTAATATCTTTTTAAGTTCTTTCAAACCACCATAATCGGCTGCCCAATTTCGGACATCTAGGTCATTGGTTCCAAAATAGAACTTCATTGAAAAGCTGTATCCATGAATTAAATTACAATGACTATCTGCCCTCCACTGCCTATAGGCGCAGGGAAATGCGTCGTGATATTCTTTTGTCGAAGTGTACTTATAAAGTACGGGTTGTAGTTGTGCCATGTTTTCTCCTATGTTAGATTATAGCATAGGCAGCAGAATTTGTAAAGCGGGATGATGCTCAAAGGCCGCTGTTAGTACTTATCAAGGTCTGCCGATTAGCATGACTCGCTTATACCCTTTTAATTGAAGTTCACCTTCAAACAAAATCTCTTTCATTGGAAACTTCTTCTTCATATGATCCACACTATGAACACAATTAACGTGTTCTGGTATATCAAATAAATTGTTACTTTGAATGGCTACAATAGGATTACTTTCCATTTCTTTAAATTTAAGTTGGAAAAACCAATCTTCCTTCATATGTTCAGCACTGGTATTGATAATTAAATCTGGTAAGAATTTTTCACTGTACTTGGTGTTTTCTTTAAAGTTTTCTACATCCCATTCGTAGCCATTTTTATGTAGCGTAAGATTGTTAATATTTGCGTTAACTGCTTTAACTTTGTAATTTTCTAATTCAGATAAGTTAAAAATGTAGTCACTGGTTTCGCAGGCAGATTTGTCAATTTCTACTATACGCATTTTTCTATAAGTTAATTTTTTATCATAGATGTTTTTTAATTGACCAAACCATCCTGCCATAACAACAATTTGCTTATATACTGGATCATTTAACTTTTGTCTAACATTTTCTAATTCTTCTATCAGCCATATTTTACTTTTAACTTGACTACGACTCAACGCATCATTTAGTACTGTCAGATCACCGTTACTACGATCATACATATGAATTGCGTTGAGAATCTTTTCTTTAGAATAATCTCTTAGACAACTTGCCAATTCAACCATATTATATTGTTTGTTGGTTGCATTAATATAGCAGTTTAGATGTTTTGCAAATAGTTCTTTATCTAGTTCACGGCTATTTAAAATAAGTTTTTTAAGTATAGCCCACGGTTCTTCGGAATAGTAAGTAGATACAAAGTCATGAAGAAACTCTGTTGCTTCTGAATTGTTAGAAAAATCAAAATAATCTTCTAGTCCGTATAGCCATTCAATTGTGTTTGCACTTTCCATTATTTTCTCTCAGGGTATTGTGTTATATTTAAGTTCCTGAAACAGCTTTGTAGGGCAACAATCTGACTCCAACAATCCCAAGCGGCATGATGCAGTCGGGGGTTAGGACGCTCATGTTCAATTAAACCATATACTGTCCTAGTATCCTTTACTTGCCAGTACTTCCAAGGTGCGCCGCGTTTAAGTTGCTTGCACACTTCTTCTAAGATTACAATATCAAATGCAGGACCATTTGCCCACATATTGTTATAGGCACCACACCAGCGATAAAAGTCTAACATTACTTTTTGTATAGGATGTCTGTCTTCGTCTGTGAATGCTTCGTGTTGAACTTCAGGTGCTTGTTTGCCCCACCAAGCTAGTGTATTGTCGTCGATGTGAGCACTAGGCCAAGTAAAACTCTCGGGATCAATTCGACGATAGAAAGTATCCATGAGAATCTTATCACCTTCAAAACTTTCTCTATCGTCGGCAAAAGGATCAAAGCGGATCGCGCCGATTGTAATAACTACTGCTTCTGGAGTGGTGGCTAGAGTTTCAATGTCCACCATAATGTCTGCCATATTAAGCCTTTGTTTGTTTTGCTTCGAGGTCGCGCCATGCTTCCTCTTCTTCTATTGTAACATCATGCACTTGCTTTGTCAAGCTCCAAGATCCATTGCCTAAATCTTTCCAATCTAGTACGTCGCCTTCTTTCCAACCAGCTGAATCCAATAAATCCTGAGGCAATGGCATAACAAGATCTCCGCTGCCATCTTCTGCTTCTTCTAAGTCAATTGTCCATTTATTCTTCATGTTTGATAACCTCTACTCCGCTTTGTTTAAGGAATCTGATCCCACTATCATCTCTATAGTCCGAACTGTAATACACCCTGCGAATACCTGATTGAAAAATAAGTTTGGAACATTCCATACAAGGAGCGTGAGTAACAAATATGTCAGCGCCATCGCCACTGTCATTAGACTTCGCCAATTTTGATACAGCATTTGATTCGGCATGTAATACCTCTGGTCTAGTTTTCAAACCATATCGACCTTTTTCATCTTCAAAGGGATAGTAGTTTTTTGGATCCGGAAAATAATTACCATTAAAATCTTTTGATAAATCGTAGTCTTTATACTCACAATTATTCTCCCAACCTGCGGGCATGCCATTGTAACCCATGCTGATTACTCTGTCATCTTTAACAATGACTGCGCCCACTTGTAGTCGACGAGCATGGCTCATTTTAGCTACTTCGTGGGCAATGTTATTGTATAGTTTTTGAAATTTAGGTTTCATTGTCTTAGTTTTAAATTAAGGGTAAAGTTTTCCACTATTAATTTGGTAATTGTGGCCAACATTATTACTGTTCGATCATCTGGATCCATGTCTGCCCATGTTGTGTTATATTGCTCTAATAGACCCGTTGCGATTATCTCTGTAGCCATATTTTCGTCCACACTTAGCATACCCCAATCAATTGGATCTTCACTGTCGATTTCCTTGACTAAATCCAGGATGTCAGTTACTGTGACTTTAACCATTCTAACACTTTTGATGCGGCTGTATTTTCAATCACTTTATAATCATCGGATACTGCGTATTCGATAGATTCATTTTTTACAATCAATGCGTATCGAATCGATCTCAAACTAAGCCCGTGGTTTGTAAAATCATGATCTAATCTATGTGCTCTAGTAAATAGTCCATCACCATCACCATAAAATTCTATGCCGTGGTCTGGCGATGTTTCTTTAATATGCTTATCAAAATGATTCATAACAAATGCATCTTGACAATACAACCCATAAACATTATCAACATACTTGAGTAAATCTTTACTAAATTGTGCATACTCTAAACTCTGTTCAGTGTCTAATCTGCTAAATGGCGCAGGACCACTGAAAATAATAACACGTTTATCCATTAATAATTCTCTAGTCGGTAACGATTTGTGTACACCCAAAGAATCTATTTTATAAACATTGCCAGCGCCAACTATGTCGCCTATTTTTAGATCAAATGCCATTTATTTTCTATCGCCGAATAAATTTAATAAGTTGAGGAACAAGTTAATAAAATCCATGTACAGCGTTAATGCGCCACGAACTTCAGCAACACCATTGGTTTCGTAACTAACTTCTTCACGTATTTTTTGCGTGTCATAGGCAGTTAATCCTAAAAAGATAATAATTGCCAGTGCGCTGATAACCATTTGCATCACAGTATTTTCGAGAAAGATGTTTACAATGCTGGCTAGAATGATTGCGATCAATCCCACAAACATAAACTTACCTATGCTGTCTAGATTACGTTTGGTAAAGTAGCCATAGCCGCTCATTACTCCAAACAAGATGGCCGCGCCCATAAAAGCCGACACAATACTGCCCATGGTAAATACGGCAAAAATTGTGGCAAAACTCAATCCCATTAATGCTGAAAAACCGTAGAGCATAAGCTGAGCACCCTGCTTGTCTACCTTTTCCATCATAAAACTAATAGCAAAAATGGCAACTAGTGGTGAAAACATCACGATCCATTTTAATACACCCGTAAAGAAAAATTGTATTAGGTCAGGGCTTGAACCTACAAAATAACTAACTAACATTGAAATAATAACTGCAATACTCATGTGTCCGTAAACACGACTCATTGCTGAATTAATTTCACTAGCACTTCTATAAATTGCGTATTCCATTTTAATTACCTTTCTAATAAATCACGTTTATTGGGTTTACCATCCCATTGTTTAGCATCAGGCAACGGTGCCTGTTGCTTGGTAATTTTTGGCCAAAGTTTGGCCAATTCTGCATTTAGTGCTATAAAGTCTTTTTGACTTTCTGGCACGTCTGTATCTGCATAAATTGCTTCCGCAGGACATTCAGGAACGCATACTGCACAGTCAATACATTCATTGGGATCAATGGCTAAAAAATTTGGGCCCACGACAAAACAATCAACGGGACATACTGCCACACAATCCGTATATTTGCATTTAATGCAATTCTCAGTTACCACGAAGGTCATTATTATTTTCCTCTATTTTTATAAATGTTATATGTTCGTTTACTTCTACAAATCCGCCGCATCTTTGACAGATAGCATCAGGTTCTCCGCCATCTCTGGAGAACGCATATCCGCATTGCGGGTTAGTACAATGGAGACTCCATTTGCTTATAATTTGGTTCATGCATTTATTTACCTACGCATATTTGATATCGACTTAGCTTCTTCGTCGGAGAAGACGGGAACAGCATTTGATTTATGCATTGTACCGATTCCTAATATTTTAGTTCCTGTATACTGAGGAATATCTTTAGTTCTAACTGCCCCGGAATGCCCCGTATCGCGGCTTTTAATGTTATGGGTGTTACTACGTCCAATGGGAGTGGTTAAAGTGTACTGTAGGGGCTCTGCGGCAAGTGCTCGTTTTCTGCGTTTTTCATCCGCGTCGACACCCCACTTCTTTTGTAGTTCTTTCCAATCTTCATCTAATTGCCTAGCTTTTTGAGCTTCAGCACTATTGCGGAATTTAACTTTACCCTTGCGTTTGCCACCAAGTGACAAAGCTGGATGTTCAAGATGCATAGACATTACAATACTCCTATAATGCTATAATTATAGCATCGTATTCAATTTGTGTCAATTTATTTGGATAGGTTGTACAGCATTATCGCTTCGTCTAATGCTCGTCGAATTGTGGGATTGGTTTTTGCGGCTCTGCGTATGTTACCCCATAATTTGCTTTCTTCTAACTCTTCTCTGAGATTTTTAGAATCCTCGCTTTCCCAATGTAGTTTTCTACTTTGAACATCACTGCCGGGTTCACGTACATAAACAGTTTTGCCGCCGTCGGGACTTTCGTAGATCACTGCTTCTGTTATTTTACTGACAATCATTTATCATCCCAAGGCTGTGGAAGTGACATTTGTACATTGTATGTTCTGATTAGATCTAGCCATTCGTCTATGCCTACTCTGAAATTAAAGTCTGCGCCTTGATTGCTGACTGTGATACGAACAGCGTTGAAATGCTTTTTGAGCATGACAAACCAATATTGCCCTGCCTGAGTAGTAAGTTGAACACCATATTTGTCTGTGCTTGGTTCGATGATATCATATTCGTTGAAGAATTGTTTAATTTCATCATGAGTTAATTTATATGTCATTACAAAATGTTCATTGACTTTTATACTCAAATCACATCGATCTTTATTCTTATAAGCATACAGCTTAAAGGTTTCTGTAAATTCTTTAAACACTAAAACTACTACCACATCCACAACTAGTTTGAGCATTGGGATTACTGATTACAAAGCTACTTCCTTCAAAGCCTTCTTTGAAATCAATCACAGCACCTTGTAAGTATTGCATACTCATTGCGTCAACTAGATATTTAACGCCTTGTTGTTCAATAACAAAGTCATCCTCATTTTGCTCTGTTTCTAAAGTAAAGCCATAACTCATACCGCTACAGCCTCCGCCTTGTACAAACACTCTCAAACTGGCTGCAGGATCATTTTCTTCTCGTAGAATCTCTGCTACTTTTGTGTCTACGTTTTCTGTAATTGTAATCATTTTATTTCTCCACTATCATTACTAAGTGTAATCTTTGTTCAGTACTTCCATTCATGAAAGTATGTTGTTTTGTAGTATCAACCCATGTTGTAGTTCCATCTGCTGGCAAATGAAACATTGTCAATGGATCTGTAATTAAAAAATTACATTGCTTATTTGTCATTAAAGGCAAGTGTAATCTTGGGCTATAGTCTTTGTGAATACTGTAGCATCCCTTGGGTCTAGACATCATAATCCTGGTTCTGAATACTGGTATATCTAACCATTTAAGATAGGCTTCTATCACTGTTCCCCGAAGACTAGGTTGTATGTGACAAAAACTATGCTCCCATTTATTTGTTTTTGCTTGACTTTGTCCAGTACCAGCATACCAATTATCTATAGAACTGTCATCTGTTTGAATGGCAATTTGACTGTCATAATTAAATTCCCAATTACCATGTTGTTCAGCGAGTTGTCTACATTGATCAACTACTTCATTAAATTTGGGATACCGACTTTTGTATTCTTTAAACATAACAATATTTAGTATGCGCTGAACAGTAGGTCGAGTATTTTAACTGGACTATTTAAGGACCAGGATATCATTTCTGCAACGTCTGACGGAGATGATTTATTAACATTGGTTAAATGATTAATGACTTCAGTGTCAACGTATGTGGGTTTGATATTAATAACATGCGGCCAGGATCTAGTATTGCGTAATTGATCACAAGTATCATCTATTGCTTTTTTATGAATGCTAGAAGGATGATAATAATTCTTAACAGTAACTGAACTGTAACTTCCGACAACAACAATTTTTTTAGTAGAATCCTTTTCCCATAATAACCATGCTTGATTTAATAAATCCACTTGTAAAAAACCTTCCATGCCTTGATAAAATTTAAAAGGATATGCATTGTTAATAAAACAATCAAACTTTCCATCACTGAGTTCTTCTATAAATTCTTTTCTGGTAGTTTTGTCAGTAAAATCCCAGCCATTGTGACGACTGAAACCTATTACTTCGTGGCCTTGTTTTCTTAACAATGTTGCGGTGGCGAGTCCGATGCCTTTGGTATGTCCTGTTATTGCTATTTTCATGATAATATTATTTCGATTGCTTGTTGAACTGTAATGTAGTCATTGCTAGTAAAATGCGGATATTTTTTTAGTATTCTTTCAGTGCCTACATAAGCAAACCATTTATAACTTACTTGACAATCATAACCTTGTAGCTGATTTACCATTTGTTTAAGAGCTAATTTTTCTGATTGGTACTCTAACAGTTCTAATCTATCTTCGGGTAATTTTATTTCAGTGATTCTACTTCCAATGTTAATTATTGTTTTATTAGAATCTTTCCATTCTTTAAACAAATCAATCAACATTAATACTTGACCGAATCCCGAAGAAGCATTATTGATGAATACATCGCAGTCCCTTATTTGGCTAATAATTCGTTTTCTATCTTCTTTATTATTAATGTCATATCCAGTCGATCTACTAAATCCAATGGCATTGGATCCTAGCCGTTGGCAAAGTCCTTGCCCTATACCTTTTGTATGACCTGTTATCGCGTATTTCATAATTTTTCCACTCGAATACTCAGTCCCAGCTTTCTTAAAGATTGCATTTTGCCAGTAGCATGTATATGCTGACTTTCAAATACAATTACATCTCCAGGAATCCAGTCGTAGGCAGTGCCGTCCATACTGTAAAAATAATCTTTGTCAAAATTGTTTTTATTAAACTCATTCCATAAATTTTCAGGAAGTTCTTTGTCAGAACCATCTTTAAAAAATTCCCCGTCAACTGGTCGTTGATTTGTTTTTTTATTGCTGGAAAAATCTCCGGCTAATTGAAGATTGCCGGCCCATGTAAGATTTCGTCCCAGCCATTTTTGATCAAATACAATGAATTTTTGAATACCATTGGGATTATATTGTTGTAAAGGTATTACAATGTTTAACCATGCTTTGTCGTTTATAGCATCGCAATGCGGCAAATAACTTTGACTGTGCCTATAATAATTGTCGCCAATTACTTTGTATTTTTCATTGATACCTATTTTGTTTTGTAGAATATCATCTATAACAGACATGAATTCTTTGTCTTCGTAGGGAATTGACAATTTTTCCATACCGAAAGTAACATAATGTTCTTTACTATCGTAATAATTGATTAGATAGTCTAAGATCTGATTAGATATTATATTTTTAAGTGAATAGTGCATAGAATAAGGGTCATATATATATGACCGTTATTCAGTTAAAGCAAAGTAAAATTTAAATTACTTGTACCACTTAACATTAATTTCTTGTTTAGATTTTGTTGGAAATATAAATTCGTGATTCTTATGATGTACACGACGATTTAAGTTAGGGTCTTTAAATCCAATACCCATCATCAATATAATGTCATTGTTTAATCCTAGGATTTCTTTGATAGGTGCGCCATCAAAACAAGCACAACAGCCTGTGCCATAACCCAAAAGTGTAGATACCATATTAGCGTAGCCGGCTGCAATGCCAACTGCCATGTGACGATCTCTTAGCATCAGTGCCTGGGCTTCCGGTGTTAACTCTCCCAAAGTCATTGCACGGGTTTCATCATTGCGATTAGAAACTTTGTCGCCTGTTACATCTACATTAACTTCTTCAAATACTAACAATAAATTAGCTAATACTTGACTATTTGTTTCAGCTTGGTAAGGCTGATAACTTGTAGCAAAACCTCTTGTATGATCATGAATAGCTTCGATCGTGTTTCTATTTGTGATTGCATGAATGCGATAATGTGCTACATTTTGTTTACTAGGGCATTCTGTTACGCTAGTAATAATTAAATCTAAATCGTCTTGTGGGATTTCTTTGCTTAGATCCCAGTTACGTTGTGTATGTTGGCTACGATGTATAGCCTTTTCAATATTTTCATTGATTAATTCCATGATACTCTCCTTATCCTTGGTGTGAATATATCGCACTCGGTGCATGAATATTTATCAATATATCAGGTGATTTAACCAAATTCAGTATTGTACACCAGTGTCATGAGTTGTGTTTTATCAGTTGCCAATTGAATTTCCATGTAGGATCTAATTTTTCGTAAATCACTAGTTGCGATGTATACTGTATAGTAACCGGAAATTCTATTTCATTGAAATTAGAATAAAACATGTGACGTGGTTCTCTAGGTGTACGTTTTTCACCTAACCTTGTGCGCTTCCATATAGCAATGATATTTTTGTTATAGTCATTGAAGGTAAGAGCAACTTGTTTGCAGTTGTTTTTGATTGCCCATGCTTTATGTTCAGGTAACAAATAGTTTCTAGCAATACTTTGATTTCTATATTCGTTAGCGATCCACGTTCTAGTACCAGCCAATGCTATAAAAGCATTTGTCGCTAATTTAGATACGCCGCCACAGGCAACAATCTTTTTGTCATCATAGACTAGATAAAAGGCACCTTCACTGTTTTTATATTTGTTCGTTTTAGTTAGAATATAAGGCAATGTGTTGGATTTATACTGCCAGTTATCGTCCCACATATTGGCCCATGCGGGATCATCTGTTGTTTGTTGTGCTTTTAAAAAGTCTAAGAACTCAATTACTTTATCAGTACTGAGCTCATAAAAGTCAATGACCTTCATACTTTAATTAATTTAATAATCCACTTGCTTACATCAAATTCCCACCACTTGACTTGAAAGCTATAATTAGCAGGATCACCATGGTGGTTGTTGTGCCAACCTTCGCCCCATGCTAGAACCGCCGCTAGCCAATTGTTTCTACTGTCTTCTCTCGTTTCGGGATAGTTTCTATAACCCCACATATGACTGATAGTATTGACTGAGCCCATGGTGGTCCAAAGTACAGCACTTGGAAAAACATGAAGTACCATCCATAAATGTATACCGCCTATTACATACAAAATCACAGCATACACCAGATTTATCTTCCAGTAATGTTCGTGTATTTTTACTTGGAAATTATCTCGAAGTAAATCGGTTACATATCGTGGATTCACTTTGGCAAACACACTTCCATAAAAACTGCGAATGAAACCAAACTTTGGGCTATGTGGATCTTTTTCAGTGTCGGAATATCTGTGATGTTCTCTGTGGATACTGACCCATCCTATACTACTACCAACACCACCTAGTGTACCAAATACCGTGCCTATTTTACGAATAATAGGTAATGTTTCATAGCTCTTATGTGTGAGCTGTCTATGAAAAGTAACAGTAACACCCAAACAGCCAGTGACAAAATATACTGCAATAGCAGTGGCATAGTCTATTGGGGTGAATGTCATTACGCAATAAATGATAGACAAGTGGCAAAATAATTGCCACAAGGGTAGTTTGTATTGTTCCATGTCATTATTTATAAATAATCATCGTCACTGGGCGGCGTCACATCCCAACCAAGCTTTTTCAAATCTGCTCTAATCTCGTCAGTGACGTGGCCTTCGCCAACATATGATTTGGATTCTATATAATGATTCTTTTGTTCTTCAGTGAGTTCAGCAAACTGGTCATCCAATAACACTGGACTGTCGTTTCTAATACCGCTACAGTACCAGTCGATGTAATCACCTTCTTCTTTCATGTCAGAGATAACACCACCGGCATGTCTCCAACTACAACTCCAAGTCTTGCCCGCTAGTCTGGGCATGAATTCGTTCTTTTGAAAGACATTGTTACACATAGCCGCATAAATATTTTGTGCGTAACTATTACTTTTACGAACTTTTTCTAGGATCCAATCGGTACTGCGGAGATCATATTCCATGTTATTTTCTCGCCACTCGGGATTGACCATATTAGCTTCATCCTGTTGTTTCCAAGTTTTGAACATTTCAATGTATTCTTCAAGTGGCTCTAAGCCCTGCTCTTCTTTGCGTTTGATATAATTTTCTTTTTGGAAAGTATAGCGATCTGGACTGCTTGATATTGTCATTTGTCAAATTCTGGTAAACTGGGAGCATACACTCCCAAATGTTGAACTGTCACAGCGGCAGCTCTATTAGCATACATTATAGCATGTTCTATGTTGTTTGTCTGTAAGTAAAAATAGCACAGAGTTGCCAAAAATGTATCCCCGGCGCCACAGACATCCACAACTTCTACTATAGGCGCCGGGTACATTTTCTCTTTGTACAAACAACCATCTTTGCCCATTGTGACAATAATATCTGTGGGTACTGAGGTTGTTGTGCTGTGTTCAAAATCATTGATCTTGACAAAGCATCCTTCAAATCTTTTTAAATCTTTTTTCTTTGTGTCTACGAAAATTGGACCAGAATATTGTTGTCTAAGTTTTTCAACAAACTCATATGTTATGGTACCTTTACAATAATCACTGACTACTATGGCATCATATAAACTTAGGTCAGTATCAACTTTGAGTGCTGTACAATTCTTATCATCGTCTATTCGTAGCATGTGTTGATGACTTTTAATATCCAACATTCTTGTTTTGACATTAGTGTCTGTGTGTCTGTAATCAACTTGACAATGTAGTGCTTGTAAATTACGTTTGACATTCCCAGCCATGCCAGGAATCTTTTGATAGTGATCTAACTTAACTATAGGAACTGGTGCTTCAGGACTTAACCGCTCCACGTGACCATATTGATATATGTCCACACAGTCATCACCACATAATAAAATTCTAAAGTTCATATAGTTAAATGGTCGGAGTACAAGGATTCGAACCTTGGACCCCCTGGTCCCAAACCAGGTGCGCTACCAGACTGCGCTACACTCCGAGATACTGGTGGGTCGTGACAGGCTCGAACTGCCGACATTCTGCGTGTAAGGCAGACGCTCTACCAACTGAGCTAACGACCCGGTATTCTATTTAACTGTTTACTTCTTTACTTTGATCTTTGTTCTGCTCTTGTTTCTTTTCAGCTTCGATTTCTTTAGAGATTTTATCTCTGCTGAAAATTATATCCCATCTGTTGTTATAGTCTTCTTGACTAACGCTAAATGGACGAGGAGTCGAACCTTTACCTGCTTCATGTGCCATGATGAAATCCTTTATAATAAATTGGAGCGGAATATCAGAATCGAACTGATGACCGAAGATTGGAAATCTGCTGTTTTACCATTAAACTAATCCCGCACTTTATTGAAACACACTTAAACCTTTCTTCAGCATTTAGTTGCTATCTCCCTTACTAATCGGGCGTAGGGTATGTGCTTCAATAAAGTGTCTAGCTACCAGTCCTCACTGGCCCTAAACTGAGCGGTCTACTCTGTCCACGTACTTTTCTATTTAGACAGGTTAGCGTCCCTGCCTTTGTGATTTCTCAAGTCGCTTTAAACAAGCCTTGCGGTAGATCCAATGCACCGTAGCTGTTTGGTAGCTAATTACCCACTTTCGGTAACGTTCAAAGTGTAACACGAGGTTTGGTTGCGGGGGAAGGACTCGAACCTCCGGCTTCCAGGTTATGAGCCTGGCGGTCTACCGACTGACGTACCCCGCGGTAAATACATAATATGACTAATTGCGTTAATATAAACTTAGATATAAATCCTCTAAGAGAGGGCTTAGATATAAAATCATATGGTACGAAAAGACATATTAAAATACCTGTTACAGATATCAATCATGATTTAATTTTATTTTTAAAAACTTTAAATTTAACTGTTGTGTGGACTGAACTGTTTTATACGCCTTCTTTTTATTTTACCACAGTACACACTGACTATGACAGTGGTGCCATAGAAGGCGACTATACAAAACTTAATTACATATTCGGCGGTAAAGATAGCTTAATGTATTGGTGGCGACCTAAACCAGGCGTGTCTAATATGGTAGAAGACACAGCAATTGACAGTCAGTATATAGATTATAAAATATCCGAAGTCGATTTAATCGACGAACAACAAGTCAAATTTCCTAGTATAGTTCAAGTTGGCATTCCTCATAATATACGCAATTTTGAAGAATCTAGATACTGCCTAAGTTTAGTATTAAGAACGCAAAATAATACTAGATTAACTATGGCAGAATCAATTGAAATATTTAAGCAGTATCTCTAAGACTTAGATTCATTTCTTTTCTGTAAAGTTTCGATTCTTACTCTGATGAGCGTCCGCAATTAATACTTGCACATAACTTCGAATAAATGCGCCTCTCGTATGTGCGTCAACAATAGTTGCTGAACGACGTTTAATTGCTTTGGGTAACTTAATTGCTTTGCTATCGTAACCTGTACATGCCATGATGGGTTTCCTTTAAAAAAAATATTATACAACAAAAATAACACAGAGTCAAGTAAGCTATTAACCAACTAGTACTCTGTCAAACTTGGAGCAACGGGTCAGATTTGAACTGACGGTTTTACGGATTTGCAATCCGTTGCATTGGGCCACTCTGCCACCGTTGCATAAAAGCATATTGAAACACACTAACTACCTTGGTATGTACTCAAGTTCATTGAACCGCTACGACCCTATCTTTAATGTGCTTCAATATGCTCTGCATCCCCCGGCGGTAATTATAGTACAGAAAGATATGACGCTATCATACCCCTCACACGTACCTTCCACCCGCTTCCCGACAGGGACCGTTCTCGCATTGCCAGCGGCCTTTCGGTTTAAAGACTACCACCCGTAGCTGTCACACTACTTCTCATCCTGTGGGTCACAGTATTCGGAGACTAACCCGAAACGTTCTTTTTTGCTATTGTCAATGACCTTAGATTAGGTCTTGGTAGCAAGGATTCTCTATACCAATTATCGACAATAGACATCGGCGGTTTTATTATAGTTGTAAAACCGACATCGTTTAACATAATTATCAAATCATCTTCGTCGATCTTACCAATGAATGGCTCGCCGATAAGATTAACAGATTCTGTTACATATTGAATGTTGGGAGTAACGTCTAATCCCATATGAGTCATTATTAATTCCACATCATTCAGTGATGCTATTTCGGAATATATTCTTTTTTGATTATAATAATCAAGATACATCGATACTCCTAACATACTAAAAAACGAAGGTTTGTTTCTATCAAAGCCATGCTCTTCCAACTTTGAAATTGTTAGTTCATTTATATCCGACGCAACATTTATACCAGAATTTCCAAGAAGATTTTCTCTGGCGGCCAGCACATGACTAAAATCAACATTATATATGTTTATGTTTTTGGCCCATTCTGGTTTTCTAATAGAAAAGGTATCTAATCCAGAACCTAGTATGACATACTGACAAGTTCCATTGGATACAGATTCCTCTAGATAATATTCTGTTATTCTGGATCTAAATAATCCGTTTGATCTAATTGAGTTCCAAAAAGGCAATGAATAATCATTTTTCGAATTTATTTTAGAATGTAATTCTACTGCAATCGGATCATTGAATATAATTACTTTATTATCAATAAATGGATGTAATCCACGCATTTTAAAATGTATTGCGGCAGTAATGCTGGGGAAATCATTGATGTTTATCGGTGTCATTACACAAATTTTAAATTTTGTAATACTTGATTAAATGATAATTCATACCAAAATAATCTCAATATGCGTCTAGTGGCTGGCTTATGCATTTTTACAGAATGAATTGAATTGCCAACATCTAACAGATAACAATCTCCTTTATTTGCTTTAAAGGAACCTACCTGTTCTAAATTTGATGGATCATAGGATACTAGTCCTTTTTTTGAATCAGACTGATTGATTTCTTTCCAAAAGAACGTTTCATCATCGCCAATATCAAAATAAAAATTAATAGCACTTTGCCATGTATCTGTATGTGGACCAGCGCCTGGATATATTATTTCTGTTATGTTTACTTCTGGTACTATATCAAACTGGACTTGTTTATTTAATATACCAAACAAATAGTCAGTGTCTATAATAGAATATTCTTTGAATTTTGGAAGGTCAAAAGAATTTTTTCCTTTTAACTTAACAAAATCTAATTCTGAAAAAGATATATCTAATTTTTTAAACATGTAGTTATTTATTGATCTGTACATTAATAAATACCGTATAATGAAATATTACCAGTACTTAGATTTAGATTTTTTACCAGTTGTAGAAAAATTCAAAATATATATTTCTAACAACAACGATAAAATACAAGGATTTTGGACATACCTAGATACGCCCGAAATGCTTGCATTTTGTCCAGAAATTCAAAAAATGTTCGATCCCATGAATATTACAGTTGAACACATTTCTATAATTACTGCAGATATAGGTCATACAAATAATAGAAATTCTATTCATCGAGATGATACTAACAGTAATGTTCGAATTAATATTCCTATTTTAAACTGTGCAGAATCAATTACAAACTTTTATACCACTAGCGAAGACCCTGTAAAAATGTATCTTCCAAATGGAATACCTTATTTTTACTATGACTATAATAAATGCACGTTAGTTGATAGTTTTTCTTTATATAAGCCGGCGGCTCTTAGAGTAACTGAATTACACCAAGTGGTTGCCAACAAAAATCATCTTCCTCGAATTTCAATCACTGTAGAATTCGAAGAAAATATCGACGGTTTATTGGATTTTTAATGGAAGAGCCACGGGGAATCGAACCCCGCTTACAAGGATGAAAACCTTGTGTCCTAACCGATAGACGATGGCTCCATAATACTATGGTGGAGGTGACAGGGATCGAACCTGCGACATTTTGGTTGCAAACCAAACGCTCTCCCAACTGAGCTACACCCCCGTGTATTGTTGGCTCCTCAAAGTGGGCTCGAACCACTGACCAACGGATTAACAGTCCGCTACTCTACCGACTGAGCTATTGAGGAATAAATTATCTTGTAAATTTTCTTACTAGAACTAACCAATAATACTTAACACCTCTAGGTGTAGGTAACCACAACAAATCAAAGTTAATGCCAACGTCTTTGGGAAAATTTCCATAGGCTTTTTCAAGCACTTCTTTAGTTGTCATAGTAACCTTTTATTTTGGCGGAGTATGTAGGAATCGAACCTACCCACCGGTTGCCCAGTGACAGATTAGCAATCTGTTGCCTTAACCGCTCGGCCAATACTCCAACGTACTACTTATAAATCCAACTCACACTAATGTCCTGTAGCTAGAACAGGCCTTAGACTTTTTCAAATCTCGCAGTCACACTTTAATGTAAGTTAAAAAGGGAGAGCCACGGTTGCAGGACCTAGTGCTTTGTTACCAAAGGAAGTATCCAGGCGATGTGGCTCTCAAAAATAAGATTAAGCTACTGGTTTCCATGCCAGCCCTTAAATTGAGCGGTTACTCTGTCCATCCTTTTTATTCAAAGTCTGTGTGCAGAAGGATACTGCCTATCAGAGTCTGCGGGGGTAGTTTCCATCCTCACGCTTACGGTTTTCTGCCACCGGATCTCTATCGCTAATCAAACGCTATTTTAACGAAAATAGTAACGGGATTTGGCGGAGTAGACGGGACTCGAACCCGCGACCCTCGGCGTGACAGGCCGATATTCTAACCAACTGAACTACCACTCCTAAAATTGGTGGAGTATCCTGGGATCGAACCAGGCGTGCCCGAGGGCGGCGGATTTACAGTCCACTGCATCACCATTGATGCTTCTACTCCATTTGTCTTATTATAACACACTAATTAATTGTTGTCAACTAATGTGTGTATTAAAGCACTCTAAAATACTTAGGCTGCCTGTTCTTAAAGAATGCTTTAATACGCTGTAATTTTTCATCTCACAAAAGAGACTCTATCCTACAGGCCGCCCGTTCACCCCAATGTTTTAAGTGCGGGGCGGAGTCCTCGTTACTCCTTGTCACACTCTGCGATCAACGATGTTTTTGAA
>Ga0209191_1001229_pt1 | contig 17165 bp, 21 predicted proteins | sample S_130626_EF_Meta_FD_187320 | JGI IMG/M metagenome (GOLD analysis project Ga0209191, IMG submission 187320) | Freshwater microbial communities from Lake Simoncouche, Canada to study carbon cycling - S_130626_EF_MetaG (SPAdes) (version 2) | ecosystem: Environmental > Aquatic > Freshwater > Lake ...
CCCAATTTTGCGCACCGTCATAATTATTCAAGGGGTCGCGAATTACGCCGACCCCGGCTTTTTTTAAGGGGAACCTATGAGCAGAGCGGGCCGACCGGCTACGCCGAACGAAGTAAAGAAACGACGCGGGACCGCTCGTCCCGATCGGGTTCCAAATTTGGGAAACCTTGCGGCGGTGCCAGCGGTTGCGCCCGAACCGGTAGAACTAGACCCGGTAGACGCGTTGGATTATGTATTAAGTGCCGGGCAAATTTGGCTAGCTCAGACCGATACTCTCGCTTGCGCAATGTTGCGCGAGTCAATCGAAGAGCGCGCTAGCTTGCGCACCGTGGTTATGGCTACGCAATCAACCGAAGCGCGTAAGGCTTTACGCGATTTAGATAAGCAAATTCTTTCGCAAATGGGGACGCTCGGGTTTGACCCGTCGGGCCGGTCCCGTCTTGGATTGGCCGAAGTGAAATCGGCTACGAAGTTAGAGCAGTTACGCCGGGCGCGTGGCGAGGGTTAGCGGCTGGCCGTCGCGTTGGGTTTCGTATAGCGCAACCGCTAAGACGAAAACGCGCGGTACCGAGGCTTCCGATTTTATAAATTCTTATTGCCGGGTGGTGAAGGCTTCGGTCGGCGGTGCTGCCGGTGACCTTATTCAGTTACGACCGTGGCAGCTTAAGCTTGTAGATAGTCTGTTATCGGAAACTGCCGACGGTAAACTTCGGCATCGTTCCGCGCTGGTAGGTTTGCCACGTAAGCAAGGTAAGAGCGCGTTGGGTGCTGGTCTTGCTTTATGGTCGCTTTATTGTGGCGACGTTGGCGGCGAGGTTTATTCTTGCGCTGGTACTCGAGAACAGGCGCGTATCGTATTCGGTTCTGCTAAACGAATGGTAGAGCTAGACCCGGAGCTTTCGGCTATATCGAAGGTTTACCGCGACGCTATCGAGGTTCCCGAAACCGGTTCGGTTTACCGGGTTCTGTCTCGAGAGGCTGGCGCGTCCGAAGGTCTTAGCCCGACAATGGTTGTCTTTGACGAAGTTCACGTTCAGCCGGACCGCGAGCTATGGGATGTTATGGCGTTGGGTGCTGGCGCTCGGCATGAGCCGTTAATGCTCGGCATTACTACCGCCGGTTCCCGTACCGATAATCTCGGTAGGGACTCTTTCTGTTATTCGCTTTACCAGCATGGCAAACAGGTAGCCGCTAAAGAGATAGAAGACCCTACGTTTTTCTTCTCATGGTGGGAACCTAAAGCCGGTTCAGACGCAGACCATACCGACCCTAAAGTTTGGGCCGAAGCGAACCCCGGTATCGGTGATTTAAACAGTTACGAAGATTTCCGAAGTACGCTAGTGCGTACGCCGGAATCCGAATTTCGTACGAAGCGTACGAACGTTTGGGTAGTTGGCTCTTCGGCCGCGCTGCCGCATGGCGCGTGGGGAAAACTAGCCGACCCGGAACGTATACCGGACCCGTCTATACCCGTTGTGCTTATGGCCGATGGTTCGTGGTCCGGCGATAGTACCGGCGTAGTGGTTATCACTATTGAAGAGCGGCCGCATATGTACGTTCTCGATTTATGGGAAAAGCCCGGCGACTCTAACGAATGGCGCGTACCGATTAGCGAAGTAGAAAACGCTATACGTAACGCAGCACGTTCTATGCAGGTTGCCGAAATTGGAATGGACCCGTACCGCTGGTCGCGTTCTATGCAGGCTCTCGAAGATGAGGGTCTACCGATGCTTGAATATCCGATGGGTTCGGTACAGCGAATGGTTACCGCGTGGAAACTTTTTTACGATGCGGTGCTAGATAAAACGTTTACCCATAGCGGCGACCCGCGCCTAGCGCGTCACGTCGAAAACATGGTTTTAAAGATTGACGGCCGCGGCGCGCGCCCTACAAAAGAAAACAAACAAAGCACCCGCCATATAGATTTAGGCGTATGCGCTGTCGCAGGATTAGAGCGCGCCGTATGGCACGCTACGTACGTTCCCGCACCCGCAATGGTGCCGCAGATTATCGACCCGTGGAGCTTCACCGATGCGTAACGCGTTAACTACTTTCGCTGAAATCTTAGGGGCCGCGGCGATCGTTGTCGGTCTTGCTATGGTTTCTATTCCCGCTGCGTTTATTGTCGGCGGTATTCTTATTGTTGCCGGGTCTGCGTTGGCGGCTACCCGATGAGTCTTTTTAGTAAGCGCGCTATTCCTGCACCGTTGCGGAATACCGGTTTCCTAATTGGTAATAACTGGTCGGGCGAAAACGTTACAGAGGAAACCGCGTTAGAAGTAGCTGCGGTTTTGTCGTGCGTTTCTTTACTGGCCGACTCCGTAGCGGCGTTGCCATTGCGTGCAATCACTCAGACCGGTGACCGCAATACACGTATCGAGACCCCAAACTTTTTAACTTTCCCGGCGGAAACAGTTACGCAATATGAGTTAATCCATATGGTCGTTTCGTCGCTGGCATTACATGGCAACGCTTACGTATTCCTAGACTATGCGGGCGGGTCTGCTGGTCTTCCTTCTCAGGTCGTGCCGCTGCACCCCGATAACGTGAACGTAAACATTATCGGTAACGCGCGAAACTACACGGTCGCCGGTTCTGAAATTGACGCTAACCAAATTCTGCACTTGCGATGGTTTACACCGCCGCAAGCCGCTAAGGGTATAAGCCCACTACACCAGCAACGTAATACGATCGGTTCCGCGCTTGCCGTAGAACGTCACGTTTCGCAATGGTACGGAGAAGGCGGTACGCCGTCTTCGGTTCTCGAGGTGGACGGAGACATAACGGTAGAGGCCGCTAAGGTTTTGCAGGCTACGTGGGAATCTCAGCACCGCCGCCGCCGCCGTCCCGCCGTCCTTTCCGGTGGCGTTAAGTGGAAACCTATTAGCGCTTCCGCCGCCGATATGGAACTAAACGCTTCGCGAGAGTATGCCGTAGCAGAAATCGCGCGCATTTTCCGTATCCCGGCGCATATGATCGGCGCAAAATCTGGTAGCCAAACCTATACGAACAATGAGCAAGCGGGTCTAAACTTTCTTACGTTTACGTTGCTGCCGTGGTTGCGTCGGATTGAAGCCGCGTTTTCGAACCTTATGCCTAATGCGCAGCGCGTCGAATTTGATACGTCTGCTTTTCTTCGTGCCGATACGATTAACCGTTATCGCGCTCACCAGCTCGGCATTACTTCCGGTTTCATTACACCAAACGAAGCGCGCCACGTCGAAGGAATGGAACCTTACCCGAACGGCGATGCTTTCGTAATGGCGTTGCCCGGTGCGCCTATGGCCGGTCCCGGCGGAAACCCGGACCTACCGCCCGTCGGTGTTGACGCAGACCCGCCCGAATGATGGCAAGCAAACAGAACGAAAGAGTTTCTACTATGACCGAAGAAACCCGAGACGGCGAAGGTATGTACCCTCTCACGCCGCGCCAGCAATCGCTTTACGAAAATCTAGAAGCGGTTGTAGAATTGTTTGGGCAGTTTGATAAAGGCGTGGGCGAAAGCGGTGCGCATTACTCAGACGCAGACGTAAACCCGTTTACTGCCGAAGGTTTGGTTTGCTCTAACTGCGCTTTCTATGAGGGTCCGCGCGCGTGCGAATTAGTCGCAGGCGATATTGACCCTTCGGGTATTTGTAAGTTTTGGGTAATTCCCGAAATGTTAACGTCGGGCGTTATGCCGGTAGACATTCCTGCACCCGACACAATGGCCGAAAAACCGGTTACCGATACTGCCGAACCTGTCCGCTACGCCGCCTATCCGGTAGAGAACCGCAAGATCGGCGGACACGACGTAGAATTTCGTACCGTTGAAATGGGTACGCTCGAAGCTGGCGACGTTAACGCCGAAGGTTTCGCGCGTTCGTTCTCCGGTTACGCAGCTATCTTTAATTCACCTAGCGAACCGCTGCCGTTTATCGAGACAATCGCACCCGGCGCGTTTAAACGTTCGCTCAATTCCGGTAAAGAAATTCGCGCGTTCGTAAATCATAATACCGATATGCCACTAGCAACCACTAAAAACGGTTCGCTACAGCTCTCCGAAGATGAGCGCGGGCTTCGCGTTAATATGACATTGCCCGACACTACCGCCGGGCGTGATCTTTCCGTATTGCTGCGCGATGGCGTAGTTCATTCTATGAGCTTTGGCTTTACCGTTCCCGCTGCGGGCGACGTGTGGAGTTCGGACGGTTCCGCGCGCACGCTTAAGGAAGTCCGGCTATTTGAGATTTCCGTAGTTAGCGGCTTCCCGGCGTATAAAGCGACTGAAGGCGCAACCGTACGCACAACCGACGAAACCGAAGAACCTACCGACACTCCCGAACCGGGTAGGTCTGTAGAGTCCGCCCGTCGGTATTTAGAACTAGCGCGAAAGCGTAAGTAACCAGCAACCCGAGTAACGCGCCCGGACGCATAGCGCACCACCGCAGTTACTCACTTGCTACCCCTACAAAAATCCAACTAAGGAAAGGCTCGTACTATGTCCGAGTTTATTAAAAACCTTAGCGAACAGCGCGCCCGCGCATGGGAGCAGGCAAAGGGTCTACTGGACCACGCCGCTACCGAAGCCCGCGACCTGTCCGCAGAGGAATCAGAACAATTCGACCGTATTAACGCCGAACTAGATTCAGCCGATGCTCGTATTAAGTCAGTTATCGACGCTGAGCAACGTAACCGCGATATCGAAGAAAGCCGTACCCGTCTCGGACTCCCGTCCGATCTTGGCGCGACTGTCACCGCTACCGTAGAAAACACCGACGAAGATACTATTCGTTCGCTTATGAATGGCGAGATTCGTAACGCACGTTTTGAAAAGCGCGCTATTACGTCTTCGTCTTCGGGTGGTTCGGTTCCGACTTCCGTTTACGATCGCATTGTTGAGCACCTTGTTCAAACGAACGTTGTTCGTAACGTCGCTACCATCGTTACTACTAATTCAGGTGAAACGCTAAACGTTCCTACGTCTACCGCGTTTTCGACTGCTACTATCGTTGGCGAAGCCGCGCAGGCTTCCGCTTCCGATCCGACACTCGCTACGCGTGCTCTTGGAGCTTATAAGTATACGGTTCTTGTGCAGCTCTCGAATGAGCTCGCTACAGATGGTGCCGTAGACGTTGCAGGCTTCCTTGCTCGTCAGGCTGGTACTGCGATCGGTGTCGCGACTCGTGGACATATGACCACGGGTACGGGCAGTTCGCAACCGACCGGTATCGTTACTAGCTCGTCTGCTGGTGCTACTGGTGGAACCGGCGTTACAGGTGCGTTTACCGGCGACAAGCTTATCGACCTTCGCTACTCGGTTGGGTCGGCTTACACGTCGCAGCCCGGTTGTGGTTGGATGATGAATAACACCGCGATGGCAGCGGCCCGTAAGCTTAAGGGTACCGCGAACGATCACTATATTTTTGCTCCCGGCATGAATGGTGACCCCGATAGTCTGCTCGGCTTCCCGGTGTATCTGAATGACTCAATGGCTAGCCCGGCACTTTCGGCTAAGTCGGTTCTATTTGGACACCTGCCTAGCTACTACTGCCGAGAGGTTAACGGATTGGACGTTAGTGTGAGCGATGATTTTGCGTTCGACTACTCCGTTCGTACGTTCCGCGTGCAGCTCCGTACCGATGGTCTACTCGTAGACCAGACCGGCGCGGTTAAGCATTTCGTCGGCGGCGCAAGCTGATCTAGCTTCGCCTTTTGGTTTGGTTTACGTCGGTTCGGTATCCCCTTCCCGGACCGACGTAAACCGCCACCACCTATAAAGGAAACTTTCTCTTATGCGTATTCGTATGCTTGCTGACATTTCGGGAACTATTGACGGCCAAGACTGGCCGGGCAAAGGTAACGAATTCGACGTACCCGAAAACGTCGCGGCTGATCTATTCGCAAACGGTTTCGCGGAACCCGTAACCCGCAAGACCACAAAAATGGAAACCGCCGCAGCGGACCCGGTAACGGAAACCGCCGCCGAACCGAAGCCGCGCGCCCGTCGCGTCGCTAAGGACTGAACGTAAATGGCGTATCTCACTCCCGCAGAAGTACGTACGCGAATTCCTGCGCTATCGAATACGACCACGTACACAAACTTAGAACTAACTAACCTAGTTTCAGAATTTGAATATATTGCGGAACGCTATCTACTTACCGCGTTCCAAACTAGGACCGCTACCGCTGAACAAACCGTACGGCCTAACAAATTCGTACAGCTCGCAAACCGTCCCGTAGTTAGCGTCTCAGCGTTCACCGTGGACGGCGTAAGCGGAACAGTAGCGGACTTAACGGTAGAGAAGGCTACGGGCTTAATTTACGGTGCTGCGTGGTATGGGTCGGACGTACTGAACGTGACCTATACCTACGGGATCGCGACACCGCCGGAACCGTTGCTACGGGCTTGCGCTGAATACTGTCGGGCCGTTGCTTTCGCGGATCGTTCGGGACAGTCCCGCGACGTTATCGCGCAGAGCTTCGATGGTTCTATGACCCGTTACAGTACGCCAGATTGGAATAGAGGCCGACCTACTGGATATCTCGAGGTTGACCGACTGCTAAACAGTTTGGCCGATTATGTCGCGCCGGGTGTTGCGTAGTGGCAACTACGTCTATCCGATGGGAAGCCGCTAAACGGGTTGTATCGCTTTTGCAGGCGGCACCGACACTAGCAACCGTAACAATAGAACCGGGCTGGCCCGGTGACCGTGTAAAACTAGCTGAACTAATATGGCTAGACGAAATCGACGGTAACGTAAACATTCCGGTAATGACCGGCGGACGCAAACAACGCGACGACGTTTTTACGTTGCCGCTACAAATTCGCGTTATCGGTTACGGAACATTGAACGAGACAATGGAACGGCTAATGGTTATCGTCGGAATTATTGAAGATACATTAGCTGCCGACACTTCGTTAGCCAGTTTAGACGGCGTGCTATCCGCTGAAGTAACCGAAGAACGCCAGACCTCGGCAATGTTTCCCGAAGGTCCAACCGGTTTCGCGGAAGTTGTCGTAACCGTTTCTACCCGTCTTCTATAGGAGAACGTAAACAATGCAGGTAACAAACACTACCGGCAACGATCTATACCTAGCCGCGTTGCAAATTGTCGTAGCCGATGGCGAAACCGTCACCGTAGACGAAACATACGCCGAACTACTCACGGCGCAAGGCTGGACAAACAAACCGTTAAAGACGGCTAAAGCCGCAGAAAAGACCGAACCGGTCGCTACGAAGGAAGTTAACTAATGGGCCGTACAGGTATTGACGCACAAATCGGTTACGCACTCGAAAGCACCGTAGGTACACCGGTAACGGTTACTGCGTTTCTTCCGTTGGTTTCCGAAACCCTTAGCCAAGATATAATGCGACTCGAGTCGGCGGGCATTATCGCCGGTCGTCGGGTGCTTACTTCTCAGCAATACAACGGCGGAGATATCACCGTTTCCGGTTCCGTTCAGCACGAGCTTTATAACCGTGGTCTCGGCAAGCTCTTTACCGCTATGTTCGGTGCGGTCACTACTACCGGCTCCGGTCCGTATACCCATACGTTTACGCCGGGCGATCTTACCGGCGACGCGCTTACCGTTCAGGTCGGACGACCCGCTACCGATGGCACTACGTACCCGTTTACTTATGCAGGTATGAAAGTAGCTTCCTTTGAAATCGCCTGCGCTGCCGGTGAGATTGCTACCCTCGGTATGGATTTAGTCGGCTCGCGAGAGATTGACTACCGCACCGTTTCCGATGGTGTCACTACTAACGCTTCTCCGAACATTACAAGCGCATCGGCTTCGTTTAACGCTTCCGATGTTGGTAACCCGATTAGCGGTACCGGTATCCCGGCCGCTACTACGATCCTTTCGGTTACTTCGTCTACCGCTGCGGTTCTTTCCGCAAACGCTACGGCAACCGGTACTAGCGTTGCGTTTACGCTCGGGCTTGCGTTGGCTTCCGCTTCGTATCCCGCGACGATTAAGCCGCTGAAATTCAATCACGCCAGCGTAACTATCGGCGGTTCGTCCGTTAACGTTAAGTCTCTGAACATTTCTGGTAATAACGGGCTAGACGACTCGCGTCGCTTTCTCGGTAACCAGCGTATTTCGGAACCTCTCGAAGCTAACCTTCGCGAATACACGGGTACGGTAGAACTAGAATTTACCGACCTTACGCAGTACCGCCGTTTCGTTACGGGTTCGGAAGCTGCGCTAGTCGCTTCGTTCGTTTCCGGTGCCGACTCCGTTACGGTTACTACGAATATTCGGGTAGATGGTTCTACGCCGCAGGTCGGCGGTCGTGAGATTCTTACGCAGTCTGTACCGTTTAAGTGTATTGCGTCGGGTGCAGACTCGACCGCGATTACCGCGGTTCTGGTCAATAGCGATAGCACTCCGTAAGTATGGCAATAGAAATAACCGGGTTACGTGAATTCCGTAAAGCCTTAAAAGCCGTCGGGCCGGAATTTCCAAAAGAGCTCACGAGAGCAAACCGCGACGTAGCAAAAATAGCGGAACGCGTAAGCCAGTCACAAGCCCGCAGTATGGGCGGTATACAAGCTAGAGCCGCTAGCGCTATTAAAGGTTCAGCAAATGCACGTAGCGCACGTATCCAAATTAAACCGTCGAAGGGTAAACGAAACCCTACGGCTATGGCTAACGTCGCCTTTTGGGGAGCTAAGAAAAGAACCGGTTGGTATCGAACGAAACCGGAAGGTAAAGCTCAGCACCCCGAATGGGTCGGTTCTGGTTGGGAAGTTGCCGACATGAATAGCGGCCCGTACGCAATCAACGCAGCACTAGCCCGACACCTAGACGACATAGTAGCGGCTCATAGCGCAGCATTAAACAGACTGGCCGAAGCCGCTTTTTCTGACTAACCATAAATAACCGAACTTTGCAGGAAGGTTCTAACAATGGCAAACGCACCACGACCCGGCACCGGGCGACGCAAGCAAGCAACCGAACAGGCGCAACGCGTTTTACGTATCACCGTTTCAGGCGAAACGTATACGTTCTGTCCCGATAACATTACGTTTAACGAACAGATCGCCGTTCGTAAAGCTTGCGGCGGTTTGCCGTTCTCGGCTTTTTGGGGCGGAGAAAATACGGTAGGCGTGGACTCGCTGCAAATTATGTTTTGGTTAGCGCGCCGCGCATCCGGCGAACCGAACCTTTCACTAGGTGCGGTACTTGACGAATGGCCGCAAACGCTGAACCCGGACGATTTCGAAGTAGCGATAGAAGACCCTAACGAAACCGACGATACCCCGGAATAGTACGGGCAAGGCTTTTAAAAGTCTTGCCCGCTTTGTCATATATGTACGGAATTAAACCGTGGGAAATCGGACAACTATCGCCCGCTGAACTAATGGTTTACCTAGACGATTTAGAAGAAACAAACCGCGCACGTATGAAAGGACGGTAAGCAATGGCATCTACAAAATATCTTTCCATTGTCTTTACCGGCGAAGATAAGAGCGCGACAAAAGCGTTTCGTTCTGTTGACACCGCAGCCGAAAACACCGGTTCTAAACTGGCGCAGCTCGGTTCTAAAATTAGTCCGGCAGTCGCGGCGGCTTCGGCGGCTGTAGTTGCTGGCGTTGGTTTCGCTATGAAATCGGCGTTCGATGCCGCTACGGAGTCGGCGGTAGTTTCTCGAGAGACTGAGCGGGTGCTACGTACTACCGGTGCGGCGGCGTGGACTACAGCCGACAATATCGGAGACCTCGCTACTAGCGTCTCTAACCTTACGGGTAAGGACGACGAGCTTATCCAAAAGAGCGCGAACCTTTTGCTTACGTTTACGAACGTGCAAAACAAGGTAGGCGACGGTAACGACATTTTTGACCAAGCCGTAGGGCTTACGTTGGATATGGCTACGGCGCTCGGTACTGATGCTTCGTCGGCTTCGATTCAGTTAGGTAAAGCTCTTAACGATCCCATTAAGGGTATTACGGCTTTGTCTCGCGCGGGCGTTTCGTTTACTGCTGAGCAAAAGGAACAGATTAAAACACTTGTCGCGACGGGCGATGTTCTCGGCGCGCAGAAAATCATTCTAGGCGAATTGTCTAAAGAGTTCGGCGGTGCTGCGGAAGCGGCTAAAACGCCGATGGAAGATTTACGAACGAAGATAGATAACCTTGCGGAAGATATCGGTACGTTACTTATGCCGATTGTCGGTACCGTGGCCGATGGTATCGGCGGGCTTGTCGATTCTTTTATGAGTCTTCCCGATCCGGTTAAAAATATTGCGGTACTGGTTCTTGGCGTTGGTACTACAGCTCTGGCGGCGGTCCCGATGATTTCTAAAATCGCGGATACTTTCGGCGGTATTGTAGGTCCGGCTATGAAAATCTTTCGCGGCGTTGTAGATAACGTAGCTATCGGTCTTGGCACAATGGTAGAAAAACTTACCGGTAACGCTGATATGGGGCAGAAACTAGCTAGCGGTTTATCTAGCGCGGTAGTTCCTGCGCTTATTGGTGTAACTGCTGCGGCAACTATAGGTTTCGCGGTTTGGTCTATGTATTCGCAAAACCAAAAAGAAGTAGACGCGCGCGCGAAAGCATTTAGCGAAACGCTTAACGAAAATACTGGCGCGATAACAGCAAACACTACCGCGCAGGTTAGAAAAAAGTTAGAAGATAATAACCAGTTAGATAATCTCAATCGCGCAAATGTCACGGTCGGTAAATACACCGCAGCTATTTCGGATAATTCGCACGCGCTTGGTATACAAGAAAGCGAACTTCGTGCGCTTGCCATTACTGGTAAAACAGATACCGACTATAAACGCAATTTGATTACGCAACTAAAAGAAGAAGGCGGGGCGCGTAATGATCTAATCGCTACGCTTGCGGAAAATAACGCGCTAGATAGCGGATTGCTAGACACAATTTTAGAACAAATTAACGCCTATGATGCTAATAAGGAAGCAATAAAAGAAAAGAATATTCAGCAAGCAATAGCTACCGGCGTAACCCGCAAGGATGCAGAAGCACAAGCCGAATCTGCGGCTAACAATCTTCGAACGGTTGAAACCCTTAAAACCCTTGCCGACGAATTACGCGCGCAAACGGACCCGTGGTTTGCCGCATATAAATCGAAGCAATCAGTAACCGAAGCGCAAACAAAACTAAACGAAGCTACCGCGCAATATGGGCCGCAATCTAAACAAGCTAAAGACGCTGCACTAGCAAACGCAGAAGCCGCTATAAGTCTTAAGGGTGATCTCATAAAACTTAAGGAAGCGAACTTAGGTGGTGCTGGTGCTGGCGAACTGACAGACCAGTTAAAGGGTCTCACCGAATACGGCTTTGATCCGACGGGCGTTGCGGCTCGTGGCGTTGCTTACGATATTCTAGGTGTAGGCGCGGCCGCTGATGGCGTAGACGGTAAGACCGTAAACGTTGGCGTTAACTTAGATATGGCGCAAGCTAAAGCGCGTCTTGAGTATCTCAACAATGTTAAAGACCCGGTTACCGGGTACGTTTCGCTAGGCGATATTTGGGCTGCGTCGCAAATGTTCGCGCGCGGCGGCATGGTGTCCGATGGTCCGTTTATGGTTGGCGAACAGGGGCCGGAGCTCGGCTATAAAATCGGTTCTAGTGTTCGTATCTTCTCTAACCCGGATACTAAGCAAATGCTTGCTACTAGCGGATCGTCTGCGGTTACTACAAACGTGGTCGTAAATATGCCCGCTGGCGCTAACGGTGACGATGTAGTTCGAGCGCTTAAACAGTATGAGCGCGCTAACGGTGCTTTGTACGTCTCGGCATGAGTGTTACCGGTTGGAGCGACGTAACGCTTACGGTTGAAGTTGGGTTTTCGGCTAACCCTGCGGACCCCTTAGCGCCTGTGTTCGGAACCGGAATTTGGGGCGTTGGCGTTTGGGGGACTGATGTTTGGGCCAACGGTGCTATTTATACAGACGTTACCGAATATGTTTTAGGTCTCGATATGGCGGCGAGCTTTAGTTACGAAATGGATAAATACCAAACCGGCCGCCTGTCTATGACTCTTGACAATAAAGACGGGCAATTTTCGGTAGATAATTCAGCGTCGCCGTACTGGTTGTTAGGTGAAACAACAATAGCACCGCTGCGCGAAATTCGCGTTACCGCTTCCTATAAAGGTATCTCGTGGCCGGAATTTGCCGGGCGTATCGACTCTTGGAATGAGTCGCTAGAAATGACTGGCGGCACCGTCGAAGTTACCGCGCTAGATTACTACGCCGATCTTGCAGCATGGACCGGGTTAGCTATTACTCCCGTCGGCGCTAGCGAAAGTTTCGGCGCTAGGTGTAACCGTATCCTTGACGCTGCCGACTGGACGGGCGCGCGTGCCGTGGATGTTGGCGAAACAACGCAGCAAGCTACAGACCTTGCCGGTTCGGGAGTCTCTCTACTAGAAACCGCCGCTGCCGCTGAGGGTGGCGCAGTTTGGGTAGACGGCGCGGGCGTGGTGCGCTGCGAAGGTAGGAATTCTTTACTAGAGAAGACCCGTTCCCGCGTTCCCCAAATGATCTTTTCTAATGTTGACACTTCCGCGAATAATGTTCTTTACGAGTCCGGTTCCATCGGTACCGCTTATGACGCGACGACGGTTATAAATATTGCGAGCTATGAGCGCACCGGCGGAACGGTACAAACTTCAACGTCGCAAACTAGCCGCGACCTATACGGCGATCGCGTAGACTCGGTAAGCGGTCTCGACACCGCCACGGACACCGACGTAAAAGTGCTCGCTACTAAGGCGATTGCACTAGGTCAGTTTCCCGAACGGCGCGTAGAGTCTCTTACCTTTCAACCTATGCGCCAGCCGACCGAAGAACAGGTAGATAACGCGTGGATGGAAATTAGCGACCAAGCTTCTACGCTTCGCTCTCTTGTCTACTTCTCGCATTTAACGCCGCAGGGTTTCAACGTTGACCGCTATCTATTTATTCGTGGTCGTCGGGTTCGCATTACCCCTACCGACTGGACGGTTACGCTAGATTTTACTTCCGCAACCGTCTACCAAAAACTGCAAGACTCGCTATGGAATACCGCAGTTTGGGGTTCGTCCGGCTGGTCTTGGTAACCGTAACTATTTTTTAGGAGAATAAAAATGGCAGTACCGCCGTACGTTACAGCAGGAACTACTATCGATGAAACTTGGGGAGACCAAATTGCAGGCGCAGTAGTTAACCCGTTTGCGTCTAGTGCCGCTCGCTCAGCTGCGATTACCGCACCGAGTACCGGCATGACCTCAACTATTACTGCCGCTAGCGCTCTTAACGGTTTCGAGGTTTACAACGGCGTTAACTGGGCGAAGCCGTGGTCTCTTCCGTGGGGAATGGTCGCTGCCACCGCTGGCGGAACGTCTGGTTTTGGTTATGTTGTTGTCACGTCTGCGCAGGGGTCAATAACGACTCAAGTCGCCTTGACGAACCTAACGGTTACTTTTGCGATGGTCACGGGCCGCATGTATCGCGTTAACGCTCTTTGTAATTTCTTTTCGAGCGTTTCTGGCGATACGGCTACTTTGATTCTTGTAAGGGATGGGACGAACGTCGCTTTTGCCCATACGGCCGCTTTGGGAACTGCGAGCACGAATCTTCGAACGGCCACATTGAGCCGACCGTTTGTTGGAAATACGACCGGATCGGTTACAATTCGGCTAGACGCTGAACGGCAAGGTCCTTCGACTGGCAACGTCACAATGCACGCTGGCGCTGTCAGCGTCGCGTCAATGGTAATAGAAGATATTGGCCCGTCGGGCGCACCTGCCTAATGGGTTACTACCTATTAGATAATCCGCCTGCGTCGCGTCAGTTTTATACGACGCGCAACGTTAGCCCGACGTGGGCGGTAGGGGTTCACACTTCCGAAGGCGCAACCGGGCCGGGTAGCGCACGTTCGTTAGCGGCGTTTATCGCGCGACGTTCCGACCCCGGATCATATGCGGCAATCGTTGATAGCGAAGAAACCGTTTACCTTGTGCCGCCGGATTTTACGACGTTTAGCGTCGCTAGTTCCGGTTACAATTCTCGTACGTGGCATATCTGTTTAGCGGGTCGCTCTACGGACCTTTCGCCAGACGACCCGAATACTCAAGCCATGATAGTTCGAGCCGGTGCGGCTATCCGTGAGCTATGGCAGTCGCTAGGCATTGACGCTAACGCAGCTGCGCAATGGGTAGGAACGGACGCGCTTAACCGCGTCGGTTTGTTCTGTCACGGTGACGTGCAACCGGCCGACCGTTCCGACGCGTGGAGCAGACACCCGGACCGCGACGCGTTAGACCAGCAACTAGTAAACGCAATACGACCCGCAACGCAACCACCACCACCTAGCCATAACTACATTACCGGAGATGACGAAATGATCGACCGATTCCTTGCTCGAGCAGACGGTTCCCCCGAGGTGTTTTTAGTCGCTCCCGGTTTGGGCTTTCGCTGGCACCTCACCAGCGAAGACCGCCTGCGTTCGGCTGTCTACATTCTCAACTCGTTCGGCGGCAAAATCCTTCGTCCGCCGAAGACAGCAAAGGTTGACACGATCGCCGGTCAACCGGTATGGGTTATGAACCCCGCCGATCTCGCAATGATTCCCGTAGCCGCGTAGTGCCATGTTTGGACAAGCCGCAACTACCGTAAATGACGGGTCCGGGTTCGGCGTTGCCGAATGGATCGGGATAGCGACGGTACTTACCCTTCTAATTGGTGCCGCTACTGGCGCTATTGTGCAGCTAGTTAGGTTGCGCCGTGAGAATACGCAGCAGCACGCCGAAGGTCGCGCGCTGGTAACAGATGTACGCGACCGGCTATTAGACCTACACGTATCAGTAAACCGCGTAGACGAAAAAGTAGACAATCTCGACGAGCGTTTAGACCGGCACGAAAACATCCACCATAGGAACCGCCGTAAGTGGTAAACGCGGCGAAAGGGGAAACTATGAGCTTCGCAGACGAAGTAAAAAAAGAGAACCGCGGAACCGGCCAACGCTGCCGAACCTGCGTACTTCTCGAACAGTTAGACCCGACCGAAGCTGCCGAAATTGTTGCGGTGCTAAACGATAAAACAGTACCTACCGAACCGCTGGTACGCGCTATGAATAACCGCGGGCTAGACGTATCTAGCAACGCAGTTAGAAAGCATCGGTTACGTTGTGGCATTTCGTGACGAACTAGACGACGACGAAGCGACGCAAGACGTAGACGTACTTGCTCGACGGAACGCAAAACTACGCCGTGAGAATTCAACCTTACGTAGGCAGCTAGACCAGTCCGACGCAAAGACCGAAGAACTAACTAAGTTTTTAGATTTTCACGATGCAATAACTACCGCTAACCCGAAGCCGCCGAAATGGCTTGCACCGAAGAAACCGCGTAGCGGACACCACGCGACACTAGTTGCCGTTCTCTCCGATACTCATTTTGACGAGGTAGTTAACCCCGACGAGGTAGGCGGACTAAACGCATACGACCGAGTTATAGCTACGCAACGGTTAGAGCGATGGGCGGAAGGCGTTATAAAACTTGCCCGGCATTATCTGACCGGCGTTACCTACGATGGTGCGGTAGTGATGCTCGGCGGCGATATGTTCACCGGCACTCTGCACGACCTCGCAGAAACAAACGAAGATACCCTCTTCGGTTCTTTGCTTTACTGGTCAGAACAGATAGCCGCAGCGTTACAACTAATCGCAGATGAATTCGGAAAGCTGCACGTACCCGTAGTCGTCGGTAATCACGGGCGGTTAACCCGCAAGCCGCGAACTAAACAACGCGCGCGCGATAATCTCGATTATCTGTTAGGGCATATGCTGGCCCGGCAGTTACGCAGCGACTCTATAACCTTCGATATCACAGAGGGTACGGACTGTTGGGTACCGGTCTACGGCGTAACGCATCTTCTAACGCATGGTGACCAAACTACCGGCGGCGGCGGCATCGGTGGTATTTGGTCTCCGATTATGCGAATGTCTGCACGTAAGGCGCAACGCTACGCGGCCGAAGGTCGCACGTTTGACACTATGGTTATGGGCCATTGGCACCAACTTATAAGCGCACCGGAACAGGGTCTTATTGTTAACGGTTCGCTTAAAGGGTACGACGAATACGCAGCGGTTTCTAACTTTCGCCCGGAGCAAGCGCAGCAAGCTTTATGGTTAGTTACGCCGGAGCGCGGTATAACACTTTCGGCACCGGTTATGGTGACCGACCGTAAAAAAGAAGGATGGTAAATTATGGCTATTAAGACTCAGGTAGTGACGGTTACTACGTCGGCTACGAAACTAAACTTACCGGATGATACGAATACCGGGTTTGCTATTGCTCTGTATAATTCGGGTGCCGCTACTGTTTTTGTTGGCGGGTCTGCGGTTACTACTGCTACGGGTTTTCCGTTGGCGGCGGCGGGTACATTGTCTGTTGATCTCGCTGCGGGCGAAGAGCTTTACGGTATTGTTGCGTCTAGTACGAATACTGTTGCGGTGTTGTGTCAGGGTGTCGCGTGAGGCTTCGACCTTTTACGGGTAAGCGTATTGTCGCTGGTCGTATTGGTGGCGCGTACACGCCGCCGCCTGCCGCTAGTGGTTCGCCCGCCTTTCGCTCGATTGCGTCGGCTAATAACGTTCTAAATAACGTAACTTGTGCGATGCCTACCGGCGTTGCGTCGGGTGACATTTTGGTAGCTCACGTATCCGAATGGGTAGATAATAAAGCGGGCGGGTTTGGTAGTGCGCCGGTTGGGTGGACTGCTCGCCAGACTTCAGCGCTTGACGGTGATAACCAAATTAGAACTTCGGTTTACACAAAGACCGCCGCCGCCGCGGAAGTGGCGTTTGTTTGGACCGGCGACCCGAACGTTCAGTCTTCGACTGTTACCGTTATGGCAGTTTCCGGCGCAACGTCTGTAGACGTAGTGGGAACGATGACGAGTTACGGCGATAGTAGCGGCAGTTACCCTGCCACGTCGGTTACGACGACCGGCTCAACTGATCTTCTTATAGGAATGTATGCGCGTACGCGCTTGTCTACTTCGTCTTGGACTGCACCCGCTTCTATGACACGACAGTCCGATCATGTAATGAATCAAGGCGGTTTGTATTGGAACGTAAGTTTCGCAACGCAAACGCTTAGCGCGTCGGGCGCAACCGGAACACGAACCGCAACTACAGCCGGGGCAACCGGAAA
>Ga0209191_1001231_pt1 | contig 17153 bp, 14 predicted proteins | sample S_130626_EF_Meta_FD_187320 | JGI IMG/M metagenome (GOLD analysis project Ga0209191, IMG submission 187320) | Freshwater microbial communities from Lake Simoncouche, Canada to study carbon cycling - S_130626_EF_MetaG (SPAdes) (version 2) | ecosystem: Environmental > Aquatic > Freshwater > Lake ...
TTCCTGTCGAACCTGGCCAACCTAGGCATCAACTACTGGGCCATAAACAAACTCGTCATCGGTCTCAAGGCCAACCAGTACATCTACAGCCTGCCGACAGGGGCCATAGACACCCTAAACGTGCTGTACCGGTGGATGACCCAACCCACGGGCACCTACGCATCTTCCGCCGGGGGAGTCATCGCCTCGGTGGCTGACGACAACGTCACGACGTACTGCCAGCAAACCTCTTCCAACGGCAATATCTCGGTGGACTACGGCACGGGCAACCCGCAGTACATCGGCTCCATCGGAATACTGCCGTACCTGCCTAGCGGCAGCACGACGTGGAATTACGTCTTTGAAGCATCAGCGGATGGCGCTACCTGGACTACCCTGTACACCGGAACCAACGTAAGCGTATCGGACAACCAGTGGATCTGGCAGGACATCGATCCTGGCGCCAACGTGCAGTTTTATCGTATGCGGGCCACTGGCGGCACTACTTTGTCGCTGCGGGAGCTGTATTTCGGAAATAACTCCACCGAAATCACCATGGCGCGCTTGAACAGGGACGACTACACCAACCTGCCAAACAAGAACTTCACGTCGAACCAGCCCTTCCAGTTCTGGTTTAACCGAACGATTCCCCAGCCGCAACTCTATCTGTGGCCGGTGCCTTCCAATGCTTTTGTGCAGATGACGGTGTGGTATTCCCGCCAGATCATGGACGTAGGCGACTTGTCGGGGCAGTTGGAGATACCCCAGCGCTGGTACGAGGCGGTACTGATGAACCTATCGCATCGTATGAGCTTGGAGTTGCCCGGCGTGCCCTTGGAACGTGTTGTTTACTTGGAAAAGATGGCCGCGCAGTATCTGAACGACGCCGAAAGCGAAGAGCGCGACAAGTCGCCAATATATCTGGCACCTAATATTTCTCCGTATACACGCTAATGCCCCGCTTCCTTGACACCCTTGGCGGCTCAGACATCGCCATATTTGTGTGCGATAGGTGCAAGATGAAGCGCGCGCATGCAGAGGCTCGTAACGACCCCAATTTTCCGGGTTTGCTGGTATGCTCCCAAGGGTGCGCAGATGAGAAAGACCCGTATCGATTGGCGCCGCGCCCAACAGAAAAAATTACGATACGTTTTCCTCGGCCGGATGTTGACATCGCAGTGACGGCGCAGGATTTGATGTCCAGTGGAAGCAATTCGTCTATCCTATCCACGCAAGGGAACAACCAATCCCCGAACAATAACGGTAACGCCGACCAATTTGTAAAGCAGCCCTAGTATGCCCTCTACTCAAGTTTACTTTACCGATTTACCCGCTGCGGGACCAATCACGGGGACTGAGGTAGTCGCTGTCGTACAAAACGGTTTGTCGGTGCAAACCACGACCGCGGCACTCGCAGGATCTCCCGTCCAGACGCAGAGTTTTTTGACGGTAAACAACGAGCCCACGCTCAACAATAGCCGCTCATTGACCGTCGGATCGGGTTTGAGTCTTGCCGATGGTGGTGCGCAGGGGTCTTTGAACATCAACCTCACAGGCGCCTTGGCAAACTTAAACGCCGCAGGTGCCGGTATCCTGACCAAGACGGGGTCATCCACCTTTGCTTCGCGCACGCTGGCCGTCAGCGGTTTGGGCCTGTCCGTAACCAACGGCGACGGTATCGCCGACAATCCGACTTTCCAATTGACCGGCATCGCCGCCGCCATCGCCAGCACCACGGGCACTGGAATGCTGGCCATCGTGGGTGGAACGTCCATAGCCCCGCGCACGTTAACGGGAACATCCGGCCAGATTTCCATAACGAACGGTGACGGGTCCGGCAACCCCACCATTGGGCTAACAGCGACGGCGGTAACACCAGGCTCTTACACCTCGGCCAACATCACTGTGGACGCCTATGGGCGCCTGACAGCGGCGGCCAACGGCACTGGCGGCGGGGGCAGCGTGACTAGCGTCTCGGCCACGGCGCCTGTTGTATCCAGTGGGGGCACCACGCCCACTATCAGCATGGCTGCGGCCAGTGCATCGGTAAATGGGTACTTGACCAGCACAGATTGGGCTACCTTCAACAGCAAGGGCTCTGGAACCGTTACCAGTGTCACCGGAACCGCCCCGGTAGTGTCTTCTGGTGGGGCAACACCAGCAATAAGTATGGCTGCGGCTAGTGCATCCGCGAACGGGTACTTGACAAGCACGGATTGGTCTACCTTTAACTCCAAAGGCTCTGGAACCGTTACCAGTGTCACTGGAACATCCCCGGTGGTGTCTTCTGGTGGGGCAACTCCGGACATCAGCATGGCTGCGGCCAGTGCATCCGCGAACGGATACTTGACCAGCACGGACTGGTCTACCTTTAATTCCAAAGGCTCTGGAACCGTTACGTCGGTAAGCGGCACAGGTACTGTCAGCGGTATCAGCTTGTCTGGCACGGTGACCAGTTTTGGAAACCTTACCCTTGGTGGTACGCTTGATCTGTCTATCCCACCAGCCATTGGCGGCACAACAGCGGCAGCAGGCTCGTTCACCACCCTCATTGGCGGCGCCAGCTCTTATAATTATGAACAGATAACTGGTGGCTCTTCGGGGAATGCCGTGCAGTTTCAAACCCTCGGTATGGACCCCAACATCTCTGTTGCGGTACAACCCAAAGGCACAGGCGCAATTGACCTTGCTGCTGGCTCTAAGGGTGTCAACATCAGTAATGGCGGTACGGTTACTGCGATTACTGGGATTACTTCGGGTTCTTACACGTCAATACCAACAATTACTATATCTCCCCCAACTACCGCCGGTGGTGTTCAGGCTACCGGAACGTTAACTATGCAGATTTTGTCAGGCTCTACCATTGCTGCGGCTGGAAGTGGATATGCCATTGGCGACACAATTACATTAACTGGTGGTACATCTACACAAACTGCTGTTTTGACGGTTGCCACATTGTCAGGTAGCGGTGTTGCTACATTTACTGTTACGACCGCTGGTATATATACCGCACTTCCATCTAATCCAATATCCACCACAAGTTCTGGTTCTGGTACTGGGTTTCAGTTAACGGGTTCTTGGGGCGTTCGTACTTCTGGATTTACCATTACCGCCGCAGGCTCAGGCTACGTTGAGCAACCCACAATTACATTCTCAAGCGGTACAGCTACTGCTTATGCAAGTGTGGGCGCAGGTTCTGTTATTAAGTTTCTTTCAAATACATCAAACAATATTCAAAATGCTTCCGGGAATGTGCTTCAATTTCAGGACGGTGGTAGTGCTACGCCTAACCCATTAGTAATAAAAAATGGAGGTACTCCGCAGCTCTTTCCTTCATTAAGCAATACAGATTTGTATTTATCTAGTGCTGGAATTGGGGCTGTTCGTTTTTACACAAACAGTGTGGCACAGACGCAAATGGCTGTTTCCCACACAGCCTCCGCTGTTAACTACGTACAAGTGACGGGTGGGGCTACTCTTGGCAATGCAATTATTTCGTCTCAAGGAAGTGATACGAGCGTTGGTTTGTTATTGCAAGCCAAAGGAGCTTCTGGAGCTATTAACTTTGGCAATATAGCGGGAACAGGAAATCAAGCGTTCAGAATTTCCACCGGGGCCGCAATTAATACTGGCAACTTAATTTTAGTTACCGGCGCTGCCGCTGGCGCTGCCCCGTCCATTGCGGCTATTAGCGGAACAAGCGGAACAGACGCCAACATCGACCTAACCCTAACACCAAAGGGCACAGGCCGTGTAAACATCACCACCAGCATTAAGCCAAAGGTCAATAGCGCAGCGAACGTCACATCACCACTGGCTTGGGACAGTACATCTTATGATGAGTACGCTATCACAGCCTTGGCAAATGCCCTGACCATTAATGCTGATGCAAACGCATCTCCCGCTGACGGGCAAAAAATGATGTTTAGGTTCAAGGACAACGGAACTCCACGCACTTTAAATTGGACAACAGGATCAACAAACTCTTTCCGAGCTATCGGTGTGACATTGCCCAGCCCCACCGTGTCCTCAAAGTTGGTGTACATCGGCTGTGTGTACAACGCCGCTGATTCTCGATGGGATGCGGTAGCCGTGTCGCAAGAGACATAACATGGCGCAAGTAATTCTTACAGGTTCAGGAACATGGACACTTCCAGCAAATTGGAATGACGCCGCCAATACGATTGAAATATATGGCGCTGGTGGTGCTGGCGCAACGGGTACGGCAAGCCAATCTGGCGGCGGCGGCGGCGGGGGTGCTTATCTATTAGCTACGAATGTTCCACTCAAAGCACAACTTGCTGCGGGTAATATTTTTGATTTACGGTATTTAACGGATACGTTTACTACTAATCTTGGTTATGGGTATTACAACTACGATACTGGTACAGGTACTCCCACTATTGGGTATATAAATGTTGCAAGTGTAGGTAGTTCTGCCGTAGGTACTTCTGGCGCAAGTGGAGGTGGTTCAGGTTTTTCTTTAATCTGTACGGATACAACTATCGGAACTGTCGTTAACTACACCACAACAACTAATTCTGGGGGTAGTGGAGGTGGCGGTAGGGTAAGCGGAACATCAGCAGGTGGTGGTGGTGGTGGCGCAGCAGGCCCAAATGGCGCTGGCGGTGCTGGCGGCACAAATACAACAAGTCCTCAACCAACGACTGGGCGAGGTGGAGGCGGTGGCAATGGCGGCGGTGCAGGTTCTGGAACTAGCTCGACTGGTGGAACTGCTGGTACAGGTGCTGGCGCAGGCGGTACGGGCGGCTCGGGTGGAAGTTCCGCAACTAATGGTGGCGCAGGTGCGGGAACACCTATTTATTCAGGTGGTGGCGGCGGCGGCGCTGGTGATGGAGCAGCTATTGGTACCGGCGCTGGTGGTGCTTATGGTGGCGGCGGCGGGGGCGGTAGTTCAAATGTATTGTCAACAGGTGGCTTAGGTGCCGCAGGTATCATCATCATCACTTACACCCCCATTGCTGTTGCCTCCACGGGCAATATGTTTCTTTGTTTTTAGGAATTGACATGGCACTCATCAAATCAATTGACACCGACTACGGCATCCCAGCGGTTTATTGGAACATTGGCGCTGTCCAAGAAGACTTTAAGGGCCAGGGCACTGAGGTGACGTTCTACGGCTACGCCAGCAAGGAAGCCCGCATGGCGGGCAAGCAGCCCATGAGCGCGGGTAAGGTGCAGATTTCCGGTGCCGATTACGTTGCTGATGCGGATCGCCAGACCCTCTACTTAATCCTAAAACAGCGGCCCGAGTTTGACGGCGCCACAGACGAATAAAGGCCCAACATGGCACAGACCAACTTCACCCCCATCCAGATTTACTACAGCTCCACTACGACCAACGTACCGTTGGCCGCAAATTTGGCCGCCGGGGAATTGGCCATCAACACCGCTGACGGCAAGTTGTTCTACAAAGACTCCAGCAATGTGGTGCAGGTTCTTGCTACCAAGAACAATGTCGTTTCCAGCACCACTACCCAGGTGATATACAACAGCTCGGGGTCGTTGGTAGGGTCTGGCAATATGACCTTCAACGGGACCGTGCTTACTTCGAGTTTTGCTGGTCCAGTGGCAGCCACAACCCTATCAGCATCTTCCACGATTAGCGGAACAGGGTTTACCAACTATTTTGCCAGTCCTCCCGCGATTGGCGGAACCGCCGCGGCCGCAGGCACATTTACAGCCCTTAGTGCATCAAGCAATTTTCAGGGGCGTATTAACCCTCGGGTATCTTCAGCGGCATCCGCAGCATCAATCACCCCCGATATAAGTACCTATGATCAATACGCGCTGACTGCGCAAGCGGCTAACTTAACAATCAATGCCCCTACCGGCACGCCGGTGGACGGCAACAAATTGCTTTTTCGTATCCTTGATAACGGCACTTCTAGAACCTTGACTTGGAACGCTACCTACACTGTTATTGGTGTCACACTACCAACCGCGACTACCGCTAACAAAACCACATACGTTGGGTGCATATACAACGCCGCAGCCACTCGTTGGGACGTGATCGCCGTAACCTTACAAGCATAGTATGGCTATCAATACCGTATTTATTACAACCACAGGTGCTGGTACTTTCACGATACCGGCAGATTTTGGCTCGCTAGTATCTGTAGAGGCTATCGGGGGCGGTGCCGGGAGCAGCAGAAGTGGTACCCAGTCGGGAGGTTCGGGCGGAGGAGCTTACGCCAAATCTACCGCAGTTACAGGATTAGCCGCCAGTGGAACAGCCTACGTTAACGTGGGCGCTGGCGGCACGTCAGGCCCAACTGGAATCGCCGGTGGGGATACTTGGTTTAATGCCGCATCAAACGCCGCGCCAACTCTAACGAGTCAAGGGGCATTGGCTAAAGGGGGCTCTCCAGCATCAGGCGCATCTGGTGGAGCAGGAGGAGCATCAGCAAGCTGCGTCGGTACAACAAACTACTCCGGGGGTGCGGGGGGCACCAGTAGCATAAGTACCGCGCGTAGTGGCGGCGGCGGTGCGGGCGGTCCGGGCGGAGTCGGCGGGGCTGGTGGCGTAGGTGCCAGTGCTAGTACTGGTGGAGGTGGTGGTTCTGGGGCTATCCTAGAGGCCGCAGGAACTGCGGGGGCTACCTCTTCCGGAACTTCCGGTGGCGCTGGCGGAGCTTCTACCGGGCAAACAAGCGGTTCAGCGGGTACGTCATCGGTAGCCCCTAATGTTACGGCACCCCTTAATGGCGGCGGCGGCGGTGGCTCAGGAACTTTGAGCGCTACCGGCGGTGCTGGTTCTGTAGGAACTATTTGGACAGCTACTGCAGGCGGAACTGCGGGCCCTGGCGGCGGCGGCGGCGGAACGAGCAATACCACCGCTACCGGAGGCGCTGGTGGGCGGTACGGTGGTGGGGCAGGCGGCAGTGGAAGCGGTTCTTTTTCGGCAGCGTCTGGAGGCCAAGGCCTTATCGTGTTTACTTACAACACAATTTCGTCGAATTCTTTCTTAGAATTTTTCTACTAAATCATGATCGACCCCTTCACCGCTTTCGCAGCAGCCCAAGCGGCCATCAAGGGGGTGCAGGCCGCCATTAAGATGGGCAAGGACATTGGGGCCATCTCCGGCGACCTGATGAAGTTTTTTGAGGCCAAGGATGTAGTGGCCAAGGCGGCGGCCAAGCCGGGCAAGTCGGACACCGCGCAGGCCATTGAGACGGTCATGAAGGCCAAGCAGCTTCAGGATGCCGAGGACGAGTTGAAACGGATGCTTATCTGGTCGGGCCATGCCGAGGTGTGGACGGCGATCTTGGTGGAACGGAATAAACTGGTAGCCAATCGAAAAGCGGAGGAGGTGGCTATGGACAAAGCAAAAGCCAAGCGCAAAAAAGAGATTGAAGAGGCCGTGGAGATGGTGCTGCTCATAGCCGCAGCCGCTGCCTTTATCACCTTGCTGGCTTGGGGCACGATGGAATACATTGACTTTATGCGGAGGTAACATGGATGAACTACTGGGACTACTTAGGGGCATTGCTCCTGCTGTTGCAACTGCTGTTGCTGGGCCTCTTGGCGGCATTGCTGTTACCGCTATTGCTAACAAGTTTGGGGTGGCTGATGATGTACAGGCCGTTGCCAAAGCCATCGCCGGGGACCCAGAAGCAGCCTCCAAGCTCGCAGAGCTAGACCTGCGCCAGTTTGAGTTGGAAAACCAAGACCGTGATTCAGCGCGGCACATGCAGGAGACTGCGCTCACCCAAGAAGACAAGTTCGCCAAGCACTTCATCTACTGGTTTGCGTGGTTCTGGTCTGTCGGCTCAATGGTGTACTTCTTTGCCATCACGTTTGGTCAAGTGCCAGCCTCCGGCAAGGACTTTGGCAACATCATCCTTGGATTCCTTCTGGGCACCGCCGTGGCAACCATCATCAGCTTTTTCTACGGCAGCTCTAAGTCCAGCAAAGACAAGACCGACACCATGAGTAAGGAGCTGCTGAAATGAATCTGACAGAACACTTCACCCTCGAAGAGCTGACGCACACGGATCACCGCCAGTTCGACAACACGCCCAAGGGCGATGAGGTGGCCAACCTGACGCGACTTGCGATGTTTTTGGAACGTATCAAGGCCGCCCTAGGTGGCAAGCCCGTCATGATCAATTCCGCATTCCGCAGCAAGCAGGTCAATGATGCCGTCGGGAGCAAGGACACCAGCCAGCACCGTATTGGCTGCGCTGCCGACATTCGGGTGCCCGGCATGACCCCAGACCAGGTGGTACGCACCGTCATGGCTTCGGGTTTGCCTTACGACCAGATCATCCGCGAGTTTGATGCGTGGACGCACGTAAGCGTGCCCAATTCCCCTGACTTGGCTCCTCGGAGGCAGGCTCTTATAATCGATAAGACCGGCACCCGCCCATTCGCTTAAACCATATTTCAGGGATAAATCGTGGACATCCAAATGCTTTTTAACATTGGGCTGGCTCTGGTGGGCTTTTTTGGTGGGTGGACCATCAACACCATAACGCGCTCGCTGGAGCGTTTGGACGTAGATGTTCGGGGCATGCAGCGCGAGTACGTCACCAAGGGTGACTACCACCGCGACATCGATGAGATCAAGGCGATGTGCAAGCAGATTTTTGACAAACTAGACGCCAAGGCCGACAAATGACCACACCCGCCGCCGTCCTTACTTACGATAGCCTTACGGCTACGGTGCTCCAGTATTTGGAACGCACCGATGCGGCGGTGGTGAACTTTATCCCCACGGCCATCATGCTGGCTGAATTTGAGATTGCCCAAGACATCAAGACCCTCGGGCAGATGCTGGTAGCCGAGGGCACCATGAACACGGGTAACCCCGTCATCGCAAAGCCTGCGCGCTGGCGCAAAACGGTTTCCATGACCTTGACTACCGCGAGTGGCCAAAAGCAGCCGATCTACCTGCGCAAGTTGGAGTACCTGAACAACTACGCGCCCGACGTCACCGCTACCGGAACGCCTATTTACTACGCCGACTACGACGCTGACCACTGGTTCGTGGCGCCCACGCCCAGCAGCCCATTTGCCTTTGAGACGCTGGTGTATACCCGTTTGCAGCCCCTGGCATCCGACAACCAGACCAACTGGCTCACCCAAAACGCACCCAACGCCATGCTGTACGGCACCCTGAAGCAGACCGCGCCCTTCCTAAAGGACGACGCCCGCCTGCCGGTGTGGAGTGGGCTATTTGACGCCGCCATGGCCGCGCTGAAGGTTGAGGACCAGCTCCGCGTTGGTGACCGCCAATCCATCGTCCAGGACTCATAACCATGACCAATTACACCAACCCGTTTACTGGTCTGACGATCAGCCCGGCCTCGGTTAGCTACGAGGCCCTGACAATCAGCGTCAGCACCACCTTGCAGTGGCCCATCAACGGCAACGACAACACGCCGGTGAGCAACATCATTGACGTGACGGCCACCACCACAGGGTTGCTGCTGAAGCTGCCGCCCGCCACTCAGGTGTCTACCGGGCAGTCGGTGCTGGTGCGCAACGTGGGTACCAACTCCTTCACGGTAGCCAACTCCTCCGGCGGCACCATCATCGCGGTACCCTCGGGCATCGCTGAGTTTATTTTCCTGACGGACAACACCACGACCGACGGAACCTGGGCCTCGGTGGTGTTTGGTGCCGGTACCTCATCCGCCAACGCCTCCGCGCTTGCCGGGTACGGTCTGCTGGCCAGTGGATTAACCCTGAACCAGAACTACACCTCGACGGCGTACTTCGGTAACGTGACCCTGCCCGCAACTCTGCGCGCGCAGTTTGTGCTGTGGAAAGGCGGCGTGGGCACCATCACGCTGCCTTCGGCCTCTGCGGTGGGCGTGGGCTGGTTCTGCATGATCCGCAACAGCGGCACGGGCATCCTGACCCTGACACCGGCGGGAACTGACACCATCGATGGCAACGCCAATCAGCAGCTCCAACTGACGGAATCGCTGGTGCTGGTGGCCACCACCACGGGCTGGAACACCTTCGGGTACGGCCGGTCAAACAGCTTTGCGTACACACAATTCGCGGCAACGGTAACCGGGGGTACGCTTACCCTCAGCTCCACGCAAGCAGCAAACACGATCCAAGAGTACACCGGGGTGCTCACTTCCAACCAGATCGTTGAGGTGCCCGCAACGGTGCAGTTGTACACCTTCACGAACACTACTACCGGGGCGTACACCTTCACTGTCCGCGTCGCGGGAAGCAGTGGCGCATTCGTGGTAATCCCCCGAAGCACGTCCATGGTGCTGATCAGCGATGGCACCAACGTGTACAACGCCGCGTCGGGAACATCCAGCGCAATCGCGTCTTTGTCGCTGGATTCGGGAACCGCAGGCAGCCCTCCCTTTGCGTTTACCGCTGCGTCCACTTCCGGTATCTACTTGGCATCCGCTGGGGGATCTCCGCAGGTCGGGTTCACCATAAACGGTACCCAGGTCGGCTACTACACCACCACGGGCCTGGTCATGTCGGGCACCGTGACAGCGCTGGGCGGTATCTCTGGGGGCACGTTCTAATGACCACCAAAGTCGTATCAATGGAGATTCCCGCTGGCATACAGCGGGACGGTACGCGCTTTGACGCCCCCTGCTACACCGACGGCAAGTGGATGCGCTTTCAGCGCAACCGTCCTCGCAAGATTGGTGGGTACAAGGGCATCTTCCTGAACGCCACCAACGTGTCCCGTGGCATGGCCATGACCTCGGTAGGCGGCTTCAACTACGTGGTGTCGGGTTACAACAACGGCTTGGAGCAGTGGATAACGGACAACGACGACGGCGTAGGCTCGGGCCCGTATGCCTACACACTGAGCAACTTCACGGCCAACGACAACAACCTGTGGCAGTTTGATATTGCATATGACTCCACCGGCAACAACACCAACAACCTGGTGGCGCACCCCGGACAAAATCTGTCCTACATCGCCTCAACCACAAACACGCCGGTGCTGTACGGAACCTTCCCAGGCAACTCTGGCAGCTTAACGATGTCCAAGGTGGGTGTGTTCACAGCCTCCGCAAACACCACCAACGGCAGCACCACGGCAACGCTTACGTCAGCCAACGCCCGCGTGGGCGCGGGGCAGACGGTGACGGGTACGGGCATCCCCTCAAGCACCACGGTGTCGTCCATAACCGGCAATACCGTCACCTTGTCCCAAGCAGCCACGGCATCTACCACGGCCTCCTTGTCGGGCGTGAACATCACCGGGACATCGGGGCAGTTTTCTGTAACTGCAACCTCTGGGCTGGCTACCGGCCAGTCAATCAACATCAGCGGAACGACCACCGCGTCCGTTCTGAGCGGCATCTATGCCAACAACTCGTCAGGGCGCTTTACCTACAACGGCGGTTCCCCGCTCTCGGTGGGCACCCCGATCACCATCAGCGGCACTACCAGCAACACGACCCTGAGCAGCGCATACGCCACAAGTACCGCTGGTGCGTTCTCCTGCTCGGCTTTCGCCACGGCATTGAGCGTGGGCCAACAGGTCATAGTGAGCGGCACCACGACCGACACCGTCCTGGGCTCGGTGTACGGCACCAACACGACAGGCAACTTTACCTGTACCAGCGCCACCACCTTGGCCGTCGGTGAGATCGTCACAGTGAGCGGCACCCCCGCGGCTACCGCACTGAGCAATGTGTACACCACAGGGACTTCTGGAACCTTTGTCTGCACCGCCGGGTCTACGATAGCCATTGGCCAGACAGTGACGATCAGCGGGTCCACCACGGCCACCGTACTGAGCAATGTGCAGGCCACTGGCGCGTCGGGCACCTTTGCTTGCAGCACTGCCAGTACCGCGTTGCAAGTTGGCCAGACCGTCACGATAAGCGGCGCAACCAGCACGACAGCCCTGTCGGGTGTTGTCATTACCGGCACCGGTGGCACGTTTTCCTGCACGGCAGCGCCCGTGGCGCTGTACGTTGGTCAGCCCGTGGTGATCAGCGGTACGTTTGGTGGCACAGGTAGCATCACGGGGTACACCGATCCCAAGACGTACTACATCATCACAACTAATGGCAGCACGACGTTCACGCTGTCGGCCACGCTTGGCGGCGGTGCGGTAACTACCGTGGCGGGTACGCCAACTGGCGTTACGTACACCTTGAGCGCCACGACCATCACCGGCTACTCTACGCCGACCACGTACTACATCATCGCTACCAACGGGTCGTCCACGTTTACCCTGTCTGCAACGGCAGGCGGCGCGGCGCTGACCACCACGGTGGGCGCTACGACGGGCTTGTCCATCAACGCCAATGCCTTGGCCATAACCGGCTACTCTACGCCGACCACGTACTACGTGATCGCTACCAATGGCACGTCATCGTTCACACTTTCAACCACCTCGGGTGGTGCGGCGGTGACCACCACCATTGGTCCGGCAACGGGGTTGACGATCAACGCCAACGCCCTGAGCATTACCGGGTACTCCAACCCCACCAACTATTACGTGATCGCCACCAATGGCGCCTCAAGTTTTCAGTTGTCGGCCACATCTGGCGGCGCGGCTATCGCGATGACGACGGGTCCTAGCACGGGCCTCACGTTTACGGCCAAGGCCACCGCGATAACAGGGTACGCCAATCCCACCACGTACTACGTCATTGCCACCAACGGCAGCACATCGTTCACGCTCTCTACCACCCCCACTGGTAGCGGCGTCGTTACGACCATCGGCCCGACTACCGGCTTAACCCTGACGGCACAGGCCACGGTCATTACGGGGTACGTTAGCCCCCAGGTGTACTACGTCATTGCCACCGACAGCGCGTCGTACTTTCAGCTCTCAGCGACCAACGGCGGCGCAGCCATAACCAGCACGATTGGCCCGATTACGGGCTTGTCGTTCCTACTCAACGCGCCTTCCGCATTGAGCGGCGTGGCGATAACGGGTACCGCTGGCCAGTTTTCCTGCAATGCGGCGCCCGCCACGCTCCAAACCGGCCAGCCCGTGGTGATAAGCGGAACATTTGGCGGCACGGGGTCCATCACCGGCTACCTGAACCCGACCACGTACTACATCATCGCCACCAACGGCAGCACCACGTTCACGTTGTCCGCTACCCTAGGTGGATCGGCCATTACCACCACGGCGGGGACACCAACAGGTCTGTCCTACGTGCTGTCAAATGGGGTCATTACGGGGTACCCGGCAACGTCCACGTACTACATCATCGCCACCAATGGCACGTCCACGTTCCAGATTTCCGCCACGCCCGGCGGCACGGCGCTGACCACGGTGGTCGGAACCACCACCAACCTGAGCTTCTCGGTGTCCAACCCGGTCACGTTGACGTTCGACAACAACATCGCCGTAAGCGGCGGGTGTGTGGTGCTCCACCCGTACCTGTTCGTCTATGGCAACAACGGCCTGATCCAGAACTGTAGCGCGGGTGACTTCTCGAACTGGGTGGCAGCCGATGCCAACGCCAACAACGTAGCCACCGGCAAGATCGTCAAGGGCCTACCCATCAGGGGTGGATCCACGTCGCCGTCTGGCCTGTTCTGGGCTGCTGACGCCCTTATCCGTGTCAGCTTCCAGCCCTCCTCGGCGGGCGGCGTGAACTACTACTGGACGTATGACCTAGTGAGCAGCCAGACCTCCATCATGTCGTCTAACAGCGTGGTGGAGTACGACGGCATCTACTACTGGGCTGGCGTGGATCGGTTCTTGATGTACGGCGGCCAGGTCCAAGAGATACCGAACAACAACAACCAGAACTACTTCTTCGACAACATCAACTTGGTACAGCGCCAGAAGGTGTGGGCGACCAAGGTGCCGCGCTACGGTGAGATATGGTGGTTCTACCCCAAGGGCTCCGCCACCGAATGCACCGACGCCATCATCTACAACGTGCGCGAGAAGGCCTGGTACGACGCCGGAGAAGCCCTCGGTGCTCGTCGCTCCGCCGGTGTGTTCTCCGAGGTGTTCCCCAAGCCTATCTGGGCCGGGAATGAGCCTAACACCACCGGCAAGTACACCATGTGGCAGCACGAATCGGGCAACGACATGGTCTACCTGACCAGCGTAAACGCCATCCAGAGCTACTTCGAGACCTACAGCGTGGGAACCCTAGGCGGCTTGGTGGGCATGCAGCAGCAGCCAGGCGATAACCTGTGGACGCGCATCGAGCGGATTGAACCTGACTTTGTACAAAGCGGCGAAATGAGCGTGGTGGTCACCGGTGAGGGTTACGCCGACGACACCACGGTCGATTCCGATCCCTACTACTTCACGCCCACCACGCTCAAGATCGACATGCGCGAGCAGCGCCGCGAGATGCGCTTGCGCTTTGAGTCCAACGTGGCGGGCGGCACCTACCAGACCGGCCGCGTGCTCTTGTCCTTGACCACCGGCGATGTACGCGGAACGGGCAACCCGTGATCGCGCAAATCTACGATCCCCGGAACCTCACCTGGGATACTTGGTGCGCGCTCATGGCCGAGCTGTTCGCGGCAAATCAGTTGGGCGTATCGCCCGAATCACAGTGGCGTGACTGGGCAAACGCCCTGTCCGGCATTGGCCGCTTTGCAGGCGTTCCGGGCGCCAACGGGTTCGACACATGGCAAAATTGGGCTTTCGCGCTGGCGAATGCCATGAGGAAATAACTATGCCAATAAGCCCAGGGGAAAATTCGTTTTTAAACAAACCGTCCACGGTAACTAAGGACACCCCGAATGCCCTTCCTGTATATGCTACCAATGCCTGGGGGACAAAATATGTTACCGGGTATCGTTTGCCAACCGTGGATGAAATACTTTTTGCTCACCGACAGGATGCAGATCAAGGTGTAAAAGCCGCAGGTGGTCTTCCTGGGCAAGTCTGGGTTCCGGGGGCCAATGTGCGCGCTGGCAGGGGCGGTGGCGATGAAGTGCAATATCAGCCAGGCCATTGGGCAAACCCCAACAGCGGTGGCGGATTTCTAGACGATCTTGTCGGCGGCGTCGGCCATGCCTTTGAAAGTGTTGGAAATACTCTGGGTAATGTGGTAGGCGGCGTTGGTAATGCTGTCGGGAACACGGTCAATGATGTTAGCAATGCTGTCTCTTCAGCCATAGGCGCGGATTCCTCCAAAGGATTCGTAGGACATATAGGTGAAGTCCTTGCCACTGACCCTACCGTTAAAGCCGTAGGCCAAATCGCCGTTGCTGTCGGGGTAAGCATGCTCACCGCAGGCATAGGGGAGATGATTGGCTCCCAGTTAATGGGTGCTGGAGTTGTTACCTCCGCTGAGGCGGCGAGTGCAGCAGCATTAACCGCTACGGGAAGTACCGCCGCCGCTGCCGCTGCTGGCGCCGCTGCCACCGCAACTGCTACTGCTGTTGGAACTGCTGTTGCAGGCGCTGCATTGCAAGTTGCACAAGGCGTACCAATAGACCAAGCTATCGGAAAATCCCTTACGGATCTCGCGGTATCCCAGTACATAACTCCTTCCATTAAAGATCAACTCAAGGGTGTTGTCAGTAGCCCGTTAGCCACAAAAACTATTACGAACATGGGTTCGAGTTTGGCATCCGGTGCGCTAACAGGTAAGTCTTCCGACCAAATTGCGAAAGACATGCTCACCTCTGGTGTTGGGACGGTAGCCAACTCCACCGCCTCTGACTTGATCAAAAACACCCCGGGGTTGAATGACCCCAACATTCCTGCGGCAGTAAAAAACACAATTTTGGCAGGAGTAACGGGAGCAATCGCTACGGGGGATGGCACCAAGGCCATGCTTAAAGCCGCTACAAAGGCGGGTGTAAATGCTCTGGTGGATTACGCTACTTCTACGGAAAATCAATCCCCAGCAGAAACAGCACGCCTGATAAATGCCGCATATACGGCGTCATCAACATTGCCTGATCAGTCCGCAGCAGAAACAGCAAGGCTTAATGCGGCAGGAAATACTTTCGCTAAAAACCAAGGCTTTTCGGATTACCAAGCGTACCAACAATACGGGGGAAATCACGACGCCTATCAAGCCGCCCTTGACAATGGAACAGCCACTGCGGCCCATTTCCCTGACTTTGCCACGTACCAACAATACGGGGGAAATCACGATGCCTATCAAGCCGCCCTTGACACCCAGGCGAGGAACGACAAGCTATCCACGCTGGCTGCGGAGGCTCAAGCGGATTTCAATGAGTTAGTTGGGAAGGGCATGAGCCCCGATGCCGCTCTTGCTGCGGCTATGGAATGGCACGCCCCCGTTACCAGCATGACTGGGTCCGACACCACACAGACCACCGATGCCAGCGGCGCGGGTGGTTTAGGCAATGCTACAGACGCAGGTGGCGGGGGTGGCGGAACTACCCCGCAGTATGTGCAAATAGGAACTGCCGATCAGGCCGATCCTAGGTTCCAAACTGCGGCAGAAAAACTCAATGCCGCTATTTTGAAAAATGGAGTACCCGAAGGAGCTAAGGTATCAAATGCCTATATAGATATCCAGTACGATGAAAATGGTAACCCCATAATGGGTTTCCGAACGCAAGTAACTAGAACCAACGCTGATGGGGAAGTTACCGGGTATGTCATAGACTACGATCCTGTTACCGGAAAAACGCAATATTTATACGGCTATGGTGATGCTAACGGTTATCATAATTATTTTAGTGATACCCCGCCAGCATTTAATGACGAAATAGGTAAGTTTCTAGGTACGCTGCCATCTGAAACTCCAAAGGACACCAGCGGCTTAGATGCCTTAAATCCTGCCACTGATTCCGAAAACTCGACGGATACCGGATTGCCCGAAGGGCAAGATACCCTTCCCGGTGGATTGGATGTACTTACTGGTGGGCAAGATACCCTGCCCGAAGGGCAAGATACCCTGCCCGAAGGGCAAGATACCCTGCCCGAAGGGCAAGATACCCTGCCCGAAGGGCAAGACACCCTGCCCGAAGGGCAAGATACCCTGCCCGAAGGGCAAGACACCCTTCCCGGAGGGCAAGACACCCTTCCCGGTGGATTGGATGTACTTACTGGTGGGCAAGATACCCTTCCCGAAGGGCAAGATACCCTTCCCGGTGGATTGGATGTACTTACTGGTGGGCAAGATACCCTTCCCGAAGGGCAAGATACCCTGCTCGGAGGGCAAGATACCCTGCCCGAAGGGCAAGATACCCTGCCCGGAGGGCAAGACACCCTTCCCGGAGGATTGGAT
>Ga0209191_1001236_pt1 | contig 17103 bp, 15 predicted proteins | sample S_130626_EF_Meta_FD_187320 | JGI IMG/M metagenome (GOLD analysis project Ga0209191, IMG submission 187320) | Freshwater microbial communities from Lake Simoncouche, Canada to study carbon cycling - S_130626_EF_MetaG (SPAdes) (version 2) | ecosystem: Environmental > Aquatic > Freshwater > Lake ...
CCATCAAAGTATTGCTACTTCATGCTGCCCCTCGACTTGCATGTATTAAGCTTGCCGCTAGCGTTCATCCTGAGCCAGGATCAAACTCTCCATTGTAAATGTTGTTTGATCTGACTATCAATCTCAATAAATTAAAATTAACGTCTGATATAATTCTTGTTGATGCTTAAACCTTTACCTGTATTTTATCAAGAATACAGTTACTATTGTTTCCAAACTTTCAAAGATCTTTTGTGCTTTTTTTGCGCCCTATTATTCGTAGGGGGTGCAAAGGTAGGCACATTTATATTTATAGCCAAACTTTATGGTGAGAAAAATAAATTAATAATAAATTAATCATTCATAAAATCGGCGATATAATTTCGAAGAGCTACTCTTTTTTTGAAGAGGGACGGCAAAGATACAGCTGTTATTTAGTTCTACCAATTATTGGTGGAAGTATTTTAAAGTTTTTTAGGTCTTTATTTTGCTGAAAAATTACCTCGAAGAACAATCCGTTTTACGAGCTTTTATCGTTAGCGGGCGGCAAAGATAAGCAGCCCTAGCTACTATCCAAATATATTGTATACTATTTTGTAATTTTTTACGTTCAAAAGGTTCAAAATCTGTGCATTAGCATCCTAAACCCAATACTAGTAAGCTTTATAGCCTAGACTATTTTTTTCAAAAAAGGAGGGTAATCTATTAGAGATAAATATAATCCGTGGGCCGGAGTAGAGAAATCGGCCAGTTGTTCGTTGTTGGAAAGCACTATTTCATGCCATTTTTCAAGGCTAATTTGGCCTCGGCCTACCTGTAAAAGGGTGCCTACTAGTCCACGAATCATGCCTCTGAGAAAGCGGTTTGACTCAATATGGAAGGTATATCCATCTTCGGTCATCTCCCATAAAGCCTTTGTAATATGGCATTCAAAGGTATTTACCTGGGTACTTTTCTTTGAAAAAGTCTCAAAATGAGTATAGGTTAATAGGCTTTTAGTCGCTTCTTGCATAAGTTCCATGTTCACTGGAAATGGATAATACCAGGATCTTCCCTCTAAAAAAGGGTTTTTCTGCGTATGTATCTTATAGATATAGGCTCTTTTAATAGCATCAAACCTTGCATGTGCGTCGGAAGGCACTGAATAGATATTCTTTACTACGATGGTTTTAGGCAAAAGCGCATTCATATTATATATATGCTTCGATTCAATGGCGAGATCGGTATCAAAATGAAAAAAGTTTTGAAATCCGTGTACACCTGCATCGGTTCTAGATGCGCCGCTTAATGCAAGAGGCGCTCTGAATATGGTTTCCAGGGCTTTTTCTATTTCACCTTGAATAGTTTGTTGATTGGCCTGAATTTGAAATCCGCCAAAGGAACTACCATCATAGGAAACTTCAAGAAAATACCTCGCCATTGATTATTAATTATACCGCTAAGCTAGTTATTTTTTTATAAGTTTATTTTAACGATTCTATTTGATAGGTATTGTAACTTAGATGCATCAAATAAAAAGCAGAGATGATGCAAAAAAATAGGACGATGAGAAAATTTTTAATATTCAATTTATTAGTAATTGCTATTAGCTTAAACGCTACAGCCCAGGACAAGCAAGACTCTAAAGAGATTGAAGATACCAGTTGGAAAAAAGAATATCGTGGTATTCCTATTATAGAAAATGAATTAGTACATACTAAATTAGTAGCTAGTTTTAATTACACAAAGTCAGAATTAAATGGAGAAGCTTGGTTGAATCTTCGTCCACATGAAAAGGCAACCAATTCTGTAAGCTTGGATGCAAAAGGCATGGACATTCATCAGGTAGGTTTAATGATGAATAAAAAAATGACTGCGCTTAAATATGTTTATGATGGACTTATTATTAAAATACAATTAGATAAATCTTATACTCCTTCAGAAAATTATACTGTTTATATTAAATATACTGCCAAGCCCAATGAGTATAAAGGCAAGGGCAGCGCAGCTATTAACAATTCAAAAGGCTTATACTTTATTAACCCATTAGGCAAAGACAGTAGCATGCCTATTCAAATTTGGACCCAAGGGGAAACAGAAGGTACGTCTGTATGGCTGCCTATTATTGACAAGCCCAATCAAAAAAGCACACAAGAATTTCAATTAACAGTGCCAAGTAAATATGTAAGTCTTTCCAATGGCTTATTGACAAAACAAATTGATAATAAAAATGGTACACGCGTAGATATTTGGAAGATGGACTTACCGCACGCTCCTTATTTATTTTTCTTAGCCGTGGGCGACTACGCTATTGTGAAAGATGATTATAAAGGGAAAGAGGTTAGTTATTATATAGAGAAGGAATACGAAAAACAAGCCCGACAAATTTATGGCAAGACCCCTGCTATGATAGCTTATTATGAAGAACTCTTAGGTATTGATTTTCCTTGGGCCAAGTATGCGCAAATTAATGGGCGTGAATATGTAAGTGGCGCTATGGAAAATACCACAGCTACCATGCATAACGATATGGTACTTCAAGATGCCCGTGAATTAAAAGATGGTAATGGTTGGGAGAGTACTATTGCACATGAATTATTTCATCATTGGTTTGGAGACTTAGTTACTGCGGAAAGCTGGAGTAATATTACCGTGAATGAAAGCTTTGCCGATTATAGCCAAACGCTTTGGCTGGAACATAGCAAGGGAAAGGATGCGGGTGAATATGAAAATTACACAGGCTTAAGATATTATTTAAGCAGCCCTGCGGACGCCGAAAAAGATTTAGTTCGTTTTTTTTATAAAGAACGCGAAGATGTTTTTGATTTAGTGAGCTATCAAAAAGGAGGACGCGTCTTAAATATGCTTCGCCACTTAGTAGGTGATAAAGCTTTCTTTGGCGCTTTACATACTTATTTAGTGGAAAACAAGTTTGGCACTGGTACTGCCCTTAAATTAAAAGAAGCTTTTGAAAAAGTAACGGGCAAGGACTTAAACTGGTTTTTTAATCAATGGTATTTTAGCAGCGGACACCCTTATGTGCGCATTGAACAAAAGTACATGCCTGCTGAAAAAAAGGTATTAATTATTGTACAACAAAATCAATTACAAAATAAAATCTTCACCCTTCCTATTGGTATTGATGTCTATGTGGCAGGCCAAAGAAATCATTATGAAGTTTGGAATAAAAAAAGAATTGATAGTTTTTACTTTGATGCAGCTACACAACCCGACAATGTGAATGTAGATAATGACAAAACCTTATTATGGTTTAAGGATGAATCGAAAACAATGAGCGAGTATGCCTTTCAATATTTTAATGCAAGAAATTTTATAGACAGATTAGAGGCTTTAAATGAAGCTGCTGAAAACTTAACGGATAAAAATGCACAGGCGGTATTAAAAGCAGCATTAAAAGATAGTTTTTACATAATTAGAGCAAAGGCCATTCAAAGCTTCAACCCTACTGCCTTAGACGAAGCCACAGAAAATACTTTTGTACAATTAGCTGGTACCGACCCTTCAAGCGAAGTGAGAGAACAAGCCATTGACGCTTTATCAGGTTCCTACAACGAAGACTATATTGACTTATTTACTTCTTTAACAAAAGACTCCTCTTATATAGTGAGTGGTGCTGCATTAGATGCACTTGAGAAAATTGATTCTAGCGCTGCATTAGCCATTGCCACCAAGGCTTCCACTCAAAAAATTAAAAAGAGATTAAATACTTCGGTTACTGCCATTCTAGCTAAATATGGAGACGAGAATATCTTTGATTTTATTGCTAAGCAATTTGAAATTTTAAACGACCAGTCTGCTGAGAAATTTTATATGACTGTAGCCTTTGGACAATTACTACATAAAGTAAACAATGCTAGTAAATTTAAAAAGGGAATTGATTTAATTGTAAAATTTAGAGAAAGTATTCCTAAGGAATATCGTAGTCAATCGGACCCTTATTTTAACACCAGGGTATTAGCAGAAATTTTAAAAGCTAAGAAAGCTAAAGGCCAACAAGATTTAGTGGATATGGTTACAGCGGTTATTCCAAAAATATAAAAGTTCTTTTTAAAATCTAAACTCAAACAAAAAGGTCCCGAATGCTCGGGACCTTTTTTATAAAATCATTAGATTAAAATCATCAGAGTATTTTTAAATTAGATTTTACATTCTTTAAAAATCTAATTTAAACACTACCAACCGCCTGAGGCTCCACCGCCACCAGAACTTCCACCACCAAAGCCGCCGAAGCCACCTCCGCCGCCTCCACCCCAGTCACTTCCACCAGAGCGTCCGCCACCGCCTAGTAAAGAACCTAATAACATACCTGTGGCAATATCACTAAAACCGCCACCACCAATATTGGAACCGCCGCCGCCCCCTTTTTTACCAAGTATGGCCACGATAATAAATAGTATAAATACAAACAGTAAGGGATTGCTACCCTTTCCTTTTGCTCGTCTTTCACGCTTCTCATTATATTCACCCACCGCAGCTTTTGCAATATCATCTGTGGCTTTATCAATGCCTTCATAATAAGCTTGCTGTCTAAAAGCAGGCTTAATATCGTTATCAATAATACTATTAGCTGTTATGTCGGGTATGGCCCCTTCTAATCCATAGCCTGTTTCAATGCGTATTTTTTTATCTTGAATGGCAATCAATAACAAAACACCATTTCTAGATTTTTTATTACCAATTCCCCAAGTTCTAAAAAGTTTATTGGCATATTCTTCAATAGGATTACCCTCTAATGTAGGAAGTATAACCACCGCAATTTGATTCGAACTTGCATCGTCAAGGGCTACTAATTTATTTTCCAAGGCTTGCTTTTGCTCGGGGCTTAATACACCCGCTAAGTCGGTTACTAATACGGGGGGATTAGGCCTTTCAATTATATTTTGCCCATTCACATTTGTAAAAGAGAAAAATGCAATTATAAAAACAATAAATAGCTTGGTTAATTTCATAGGGACTACTTGCTTGATTATTTACCTATCATTATTTCGTCCGATAATTCATTTGAATCTGAAACGCGATCATAAGGAAAATGATGCGTAAGCGCTTTACCTATTTCTGCAATCACAACAGACATGCCCTTTACATAATTTTCTTCCTTAAAATGCGAAGTCATTTCTTGCACTTGGCTATACCAAAATTCAACACCTACTTTATCGTAAATGCCTTGATCGGCATAGATAGCTAGCTTTCTATCTTCCACTGCTACATATACTAAAACGCCATTGCGCTCCTTGGTAGCATTCATCTTTTCTTTGTGAAATATTTCTGTGGCCCTGGTAAGTGCATCACCTTTCTTTGTTCTGCTTTCCACATGCACACGAATTTCTCCGCTGGTTGTTTTTTCAGCAGCTTGAATAGCCTGGACAAGCATTTGCTTGTCCGAGGTATTCAATAATTTTTCTGTATTAGATTTAAAAAGCGAAAAGGGATTCCACATAAATTAGATTAAAGAATGGAAATAAACAGATGAGTTAAAATTTAACTTCAGGTGCTTTAGAAGCACCTTCTTCTGCTTTAAATCCTTCTTTAGTTTTGAATCCAAAAGCGTTTGCTAATAAGTTAATAGGGAATGATCTTGCTTTTTTGTTGTAGTCTGCAACAGCACCATTAAAATCATTTCTAGAAACTTTAATTCTATTTTCAGTTCCTTCTAATTGAGCTTGTAATCCACGGAAAGCTTCATTCGCTCTTAGGTTAGGATAGTTTTCAGATACTACCATTAAACGACCTAAGGCTTGAGATAACTGTCCTTGATTGGCTTGGAATTGTTGTAATTTTTCTGGTGTTAAATCCTTGGCATCTACTTTCATTTGTGTAGCGCTTGCACGTGCAGCAATTACATTTTGTAAAGTAGTTTGTTCGAAACTAGCTTCTCCTTTAACAGAGGCCACTAAATTAGGAATTAAGTCGGCTCTACGTTGATAGTCACTTTGAACATTGTTCCAAGTTTGGTTTACATTCTCGTCTTGGTTTACTAATCCGTTATAACCATTGCATCCCATTCCAAATAAGATAACAATGACTCCTAAGAAAATGAATAAACCTAAATTTTTGCGTAACATATTTTTGTATTTGTTTATAAAGATAATGCAAAGCAGATGCCAAACTTTGCGTATGACGGAATTACATGACAAAAAAATGCCCCTAGCTTGGCTGAGGGCATTAATTTAACATGTTTTTAGGCTTAATTCTAGGTTTACCGACCATTTAACCTTGAATAGCTGCAATTCCTGGAAGTGTTTTGCCTTCAAAATATTCTAGCATAGCTCCACCGCCCGTGCTTACATAACTTACTTTGTCATTAAAGCCAAACTGGTTAACGGCTGACACACTGTCGCCACCGCCTACCAAACTGAAGGCACCGTTCTGAGTCGCTTCTGCTACAGCCACTGCAATAGCCTTGGTTCCTGCTTGAAAATTTTCCATTTCAAAAACACCCATCGGACCATTCCACAATATTGTTTTGCTTGCTAAAATTACTTTTGCAAATATGTCTCTCGATTTTTCTCCTACATCTAAACCTTCCCAACCATCTGGAATTTCTCCACTCGCGCAAGTTTGAGTGTTCGCAGTATTGCTAAAATCATCGGCCACCACATTATCTACAGGCAAATGAATATTAACACCTTTTGCTTTTGCTTTGGCTAAAATTTCTAAGGCAAGTGGCATACGGTCGTCTTCATGAATGGACTTTCCAATCTTTCCACCCTGTGCTTTAAAAAAGGTATACGCCATTCCACCGCCAATAATAATATCGGTAGCACGCTCTAATAAATTTTCAATAATTAAAATCTTATCCGACACTTTTGCGCCACCAATAATGGCTGTAAATGGTTTTTGTGCTGCATGCATTACTTTTTCAGCGCTCATTACTTCCCCTTCCATTACGAGTCCAAAGGTTCTATTTTCTTTTGAAAAGAATTGTGCAATAATAGCCGTGGATGAATGCGCACGGTGTGCGGTTCCAAATGCATCATTCACATATACATCTCCTAATTTTGATAATTTTTCTGCAAAGGCTATATCTCCTTTTTCTTCTTCTTTATAAAAACGAAGGTTCTCTAATAATAATACTTCACCTGCTTTTAAAGCCGCTGCTTTATTTGTTGCTTCTGCACCAATACAATCATTGGCAAACTGCACATTTGTTCCACCTAATAATTCAGATAAATGTTTTACAATATGCTTTAAAGAATATTTTTCGGTTGGACCTTCCTTAGGGCGACCTAAATGACTCATTAATATAACACTGCCTCCGTCTTTTAATATTTTTGTAATGGTTGGAATGGTGGCGCGCATACGATTGTCATCGGTAATTTCAAAGGCGTCGTTTAAAGGCACATTAAAATCAACTCTAATTAAGGCCTTCTTAGCGGCGAACGAAAAATTATTAAATAAACTCATACTATTATTTATTGCTTTGTAATTTACTACTATTGGAACTAAATTAAAAATGCCCCCGAAAAATCGGAGGCATTATATAAAAAAATCTTATTTTATTTTACTTGCGAAATACTTCACTGTGCGCACTAACTGGCTTACATAGCTCATTTCATTATCATACCAGCTTACTGTTTTAACCATTTGTACATCGCCCTGTGTCATTACTTTAGTTTGTGTTGCATCAAATAATGAACCATAAGTAATGCCAATAATATCAGAACTTACAATTTCATCTTCTGTATAACCAAAAGACTCGTTCGCTGCTGCTTTCATGGCTGCGTTTATTTCTTCTACTGTTACTTTCTTAGATAAAATAGTAGTTAATTCTGTTAAAGAACCAGTGATGGTTGGAACACGTTGTGCAGAACCGTCTAATTTTCCTTTTAGAGAGGGCAATACTAAACCAATAGCTTTTGCAGCACCTGTACTATTTGGAACAATGTTCGCAGCAGCTGCACGTGCACGACGTAAATCACCTTTTGGATGTGGTCCGTCTAAAGTGTTTTGGTCGTTGGTATAAGCGTGTACTGTTAACATTAAACCTGTAAGAATACCGAATTTATCTTCTAATACTTTAGCCATAGGTGCTAAACAGTTGGTGGTACAAGATGCACCAGAGATAACTGTTTCAGTACCATCTAAAATTTCGTGGTTGGTATTGAATACCACTGTTTTCATATCGCCTGTGGCTGGAGCAGAAATAACTACTCTCTTCGCACCTGCTTTAATATGTAATTCTGCTTTTTCTTTATCGGTGAAAAAACCTGTTGATTCAATGACTACATCTACATTGTGTGCTCCCCAAGGAATTTGAGAAGGATCGCGTTGAGCATATATTTTTACGGCATGTCCGTTTACGACTACAGAATCTTCAGTTGATTTTACATCGGCGTTAAAACGGCCTTGTGCACTATCGTACTTTAATAAATGTGCCAAAACTGCTGGAGAAGTAAGGTCATTGATAGCTACTACCTCAATACCTTCCATGTTATAAATTTGGCGGAAAACCAAACGACCGATACGGCCAAAACCATTGATTGCAACTTTAACTGAACTCATTGTATTAATTTTTATTTTCAATAGGAGATGCAAAGGTACCATCTTTTTAAAAAATATGGGGCAAATAACTAAGAAGAAATGAACAAAATCAAGGATTTATACAAACAATTGATCGTATTTGGGGATGCCTGCTACAATTTCAGCTAATGGGTTGGTCAGCATTAAAATCCGCTAGGGCATTGATATTCACTAAAAAAGCCAAAAACTTTTGGCAGTAAAGCGTTTGCGACCTATTTTTGCGACCCTAATAACATAGTGAACATGGAGCGTTCGACTAAGGGTTAGGTCACCTCCCTTTCACGGAGGTAATACGGGTTCGAATCCCGTACGCTCTACGAAACGAGAATCAAGGCTACTTTTAACGAGGTAGCCTTTCTCATTTTCCTTCGAAACCCTTGCTACACTTGAGATTAGAGAGACCACACTATTCACTCTTGGAGTTCGAACACGCTTATTTTCCTTATCATACCTCATTCCCTCTGGGAACAGCAAATATTGAAGTCGTTGTTTGTCGTCGTAGTCGCAAGAAACCCACAACTGTAAAGGGTCTAGCAAAATTTCCAAACCATTTTTTACTGCTTTTTCTAAGTTCGAACTCTTAAAATCACCTTTGACATTTTCTTCCTCTAATTGTTTCTTTTCCTCCTGGTATTTAAGTCGGTATTTGTCGTAAAGTTCCTTGGTTAATTCTTGATTGATAAACCTTTCTTCAAGTGATTCCATTTTATCATTCAACTCAGTAATCTTTCTTTTTCTAGAGACATCCTCCTGTAACTTGTCGGTAAACTTCTGCGACACAATTTCCTTTACTTGCGTTTCTATTGCGGCAATATGAGCAGCTTCAATTTTATACTTATCCAACTCCTCCATAAATAACTTGTTGATAATAGAAGCTTTTTCATTGACTGGTTCTTCATGTCCTCTTGTCTTATAATAAATATGCCCTTTTTGCTTGTAGCCAGTAAATGGAGTATTTGTGAGCTCGCTTTTCAAAAAAGACTTTAACGGCATATCAGGGTCTTTAAACTTCTTTGCTATCCCTTTATGTGGATTTGTGAAGGCAACAGCATTTGCTTTCAAGAAAAGCTCCATTGAGACAAGCGCTGGATGGTGACCCTTAATTAGTTTACCCGGAAAATAAGCATTCATAAAATAACCGCAATAAAAAGGATTACCAATTTGGCGGTAAAAACTTTTGTATTCAATCTTTGCGCCTAATTTACGAAGGCGCTCTACAATCTCTGTATTGCTCCATTTACCTTCCGCTTTCCATTTAAAGCCCATTTTCATAAACTTACCTTCCTCATTGATAACATATTCATGGTACTTGGCTTTCTCCTTTCTTCTCAGGTTAGTGTAGGCATATGGGCAGTGTCCAATATAATAACCCTGCTCAATTAATTCATAAGTACCACGCATTGTTTTGGTTCTTCGTAAATCGTTATCATACTTACCAAAGGCAAAGAAGATTTGTTGCTGCAATTCTCCCGCAGGGGAAGTCACATCAATATCCTGAAGCACACTAATAACTTTAACTCCAATTTTACTTAAATCTATAATAAGTTCTTGTGCATGGTCACTTCTTGAAAAACGCTCAAATGAGTATACTAATATGGCTACTACATCTTTGTTTTTTCTTACATAATTGAGCATCAATTTAAACTCCTTCCGCTCATCCGTTTTGGCAGACTCCGCCTCGCCACCAAAAAAGGCTTTGATTTCAAATGACCTTTTGGTTGCAAATGAGATAGCGTCTTTTCTTTGTGTTTCTAAGGAGGTGTTATCAAATTGAGAGGGGTCGGAAACTCTCGTATAATTGACCATTTTATTCCCCTCCCTCCATTTAGGCGGCTTCGCTTTTTTCGCATATTTTGCTGTCAACTGCTGAAGCTGTAATTCCAAATTGTTCATCTTGAAGTAATTTTTTGATAATTTGATTAGCGATAATCTCTGCTATTATTTTAATACTTGTACTTAAAGCTGCATCAGCAACTTCTAATTCACCCTGAGTTATTTTGTTTACATAATGATTGCTCATTTAGGTTAATGAAAATCATACCATAACTAGCACTTAGTTTAGGGTACGCTTTGTATAATATGGCCGAGAACTTCAGCACTATTTTGTCTTTATTAATTCAGTTACTTCGAAAAGTTGAACATTCCCATCCCTTGTTTTTATTTGCATATCCAAGAATGTCCCCTTTTTCTGTAAATAATGAACTTTATTGTAAAATTCCATAAAATCAAGTCGCTTCGTGACTTCCATTATTGGTGTCTTTTTATCATTTAATCTAAATGTGATCTTTTGTATTTTATCATCTTTAAACAATTTCTTAATTATATTTATTGAAGATTCCTGTATTTCCAAAACATCTTCATTTAAGGAGAATAATTCATTATCACTAATGACCTTGTAAATGATATTGTAAAGGTTAATAGAAATAAACGACCCATTAAATAAATCATATAATTTGACATCTGAATCTATTTGTCCCATCAATGCTGCCACCTCAAATGCATCAACCTTCCCACCAGCACTCACGTGCAAACACGTGTTTTTTCGTATTAGTAGTATTGTAAGCATAGATATTGAAAAATTATTCCAATCGTAGCTTTTTAGCTCTTGTACAAAATCCAAATTTTTCGGAACTTCTTCCATAATTTTCGTAGGTAGAACTTCTTTTACGACTCCTTCTTTTGAAAATAGTGTTTCAAGAAAGCTATCATCCCCAAAGAAGAATTTATGTACTTCTTGCATAGTTTTAGGAGCAACCCCTAACGATTTTAATTCCTGTAATAGATTCAACCAACAAACATCAAAAAAGCTTAAATAACCATTATCAACAACTTCATTAAATAGTTTTCTACTTTCCCAATAATGTACAAGCCTCCTGTCTAAACACGTGCTTTTGAGTGGCATATTTCTAGTAACCAAGGAACCCATTAAAGGTGAATATTCCATAAAATCACCTTTAGAATACGCCTTTTGAACCTCTTCTAAATTAAAGTGCTTTATTGTATTATTTAATAACATGTCATAAAATTAGACTTTTTATTTAAAAATAGAAAAATTTTATTACCTTTGTTTTATGATAAAGCTAAATATTGATATCCCTAATGACATGCTTAAAAGGGACGTGGTCCAAAATATACCCCATACGTATAAGGATGGTAGGAATTGCAGATACTGTAACTACCCATTCCCAGACCATACCAATAAAACACGTGAATTCTGTGAAAAACGCGTGTTTTCAGATGGCAGAACTATAGACTGTAAAAGTCTTTATTGGACACCCGAAAGAAGGCTAGAGTCAAAAATAGAAAAAAAGCAAAAGGAGATTTGCCGCAGTTTTAATGAATTAGTAAACTATGGAAAAACTGAGATGACATGGAATGAATTTTGCTTAAAGGGCTTTTCTTTAAAAATGGCAAAGCAAATATATACCTCTACTGAAAAAAAAATTGTAGCAATTTTTGAAGGCGGTCACCTGTTAATAGATCCTAATACATATAATTTTAAAATAGTAACATCATGAATCCAGAAATCATTAAAATAGCAATAGAAAATAAAGCTATATTAGACGCCTTGAAGGCTCAAATCGAAACTCAACAAATAACGACAACAGCTGCACCTAACAAATCATTGAATAGTGGTGGATTTTGGAAAATAGCGTTATTGGCTGGTGTTGCAACTTTAGGCTATTACGTTTATTCTTATTATGATAATAAAAAGCGTTTGACTAATTAAGCAAACTAATTATCTTACTTGAATACTTTAATTAGGATTAATATAATCGTATAAATTAACTCACAATTTTAGGGGCTTTAGCTTCTTTGATACCTGCTTCAAACTGCATATCTAAACCATGTGATACAACTTTGGTATTTTCATACACATCAAACTTAACTGCTTTACCCCATTTAATAGTTATGAAGTGGACACCTTTATTCTCATAAGGTTCTCCATTTAATAAGTGACAAGTAGCAGTCCAACGAGCTATTACAAGCGTGTTTGCTGGCCCACCTTTTACTTGAATGTCTGTCATTTCAAATTTAAGCTCGGGAAGTACAGTATTTACTCTTTTAATCCATCTTAACACAGATTCCTTATCATGACGAGTTCCACTTAAGCTATTATCTCCTGCAAAAGTATGTTCTAAAGTTATGTCTGAAATACCTGACATAATTTCTTCTGGACGATGTTCCTCAATAGATTTGAAGTTACTTCTTACTAGTTTTCTTACATAATTGTGGTAGATATTTATACCCTGTGCATTTCCTACTAATGCGAATGCAATTAGTACTATTGAAAAAAATAATCCTTTCATGTTATAAATTTTATATTTTTTATAATAGTTTATGAAATCTTAATTATTAAGAAACAACATAAATATCTCTACATTGGAGTTTATATTAAGTTTGACAAATATCTTTTTTCTGAATGTAGAAACTGTGTTTGATTTAATCCCTAATTTTTTTGCAATGTCATTAGTAGATACACCATTGGCAATATAAAGTGCCACTTCCTTTTCACGAGGGCTTAGTTTATTCATAATATTTAAAGTATCTGGAGATTGCATAAATTAATTTTTAGGCTATTTATTCAAATTCATTACTTGCGTAACGGTTGGCATAATGACAATACGAATACGACGATTGTTTAATCGGCCTGCTTTAGTTTTGTTATCATCTATAGGCACATATTGACTTCTTCCTGCTGCAATAATGCGCTTAGGATTGATCTTATATTTAGTTTGTAAAATTCTAGCAACGGCAGTGGCACGGTTTACACTTAAACTCCAGTTATCGTTAGCAGCATTTTTCTTAAAGGCTTTGTTATCGGTATGACCTTCAATCATAAAGGTTAAATCGGGTTGGGCCTGCAATAAACTAGCAATGGTGGCTAATACTTGTTTCGATTTTTTAGTGAGCGTATAACTACTGCTATTAAATAATATCTTATCTGATATATCAACAAACACATAGCCCTTATTTAAACGCACATCCGCATCGGCTGTAGTATATTTTTTCATATCTGCCTTAAAGCCATCTAACCAAACATTATCTCCTCCATTATTGCCATTGGTTGTTTTAATACCTGCTAGTTCAGACTTACTAAGTAGTGACAAGCCTAACATTTGATTTAAAAATACATCGCCTTCCGTGATCACTGGAGGCTTAGACGCAATTGCACGGTAATAACTAATACTATCCTTTAAAGTATTTACATTCCACTTTAAAGCACTAATGCTATTATTAAAATTAGTCACTGTGTCGGTTAACTTATTTTTTAATGTATCATACTTACTACTAAGTAAATTATTGGCATCCAAGGCCTCACTTAATTTACCCGGAGGTATGCAAGAAGCAAGGGAAAGGATAACGACAAAAGTTAATAGATATTTTTTCATATAATTATTTTTAGAACGCTCTGATAGGACGTACAAATCGTTCGTACGATTTATGGTCTGGACCAGGGCTTGCTGTTGTATTGAAAGTCTGCTTCCTTGCATCATAGTACTCACTTGAGATTGACTGTGATGAAGTCCAGTACGCACCCGATATGGACTGAAAGTCTCCTTGAATCATTGCGCCAGATGCAATACCAAGAGGATTTGGAGCGGTCTGCCCCTTTGACCAATAGGCCAAGAGATTCATTTCTACCGCTGAGCCAAGGTACCAATCGCTCTTGCCCCCGCCTGCATATCTGCGAGCCGCTCCAGCTGCATAGTCGCTATTGTTCCCGTAATAGGTGAATAAGTAGTGAGAGTTTTTGTAACCAAGACCAATTTCACTGGTTAGAAGATGAGGGTTGGCATTGCTCGGGTAGTTTGCATGATTCTCATCTGACCAGGCGGTGTAATCCCATCTCAACAATGGATCTGTTGTGCTACCACTCCAAGTATTTGGAGCAACTTCCAGGTAGTAACAGGTACTTGTAAAATCTGGGCCGCAACTGAAACCAGTGGCTGATCTATAGAAGACTTTTCCACCTCCAGGACCTGTATCTCCAATGGCACAGGCACCACCTTGAGCACAACCTAATTCAGCGACATTTAATGTGTTTGAAGTGGCGGCTGTAAGTCCGCCTGCTGGAGTAAATGTCAAGGTATGGTTTCCGGTTCCAGTGATCTTCAGGTTGGTAAAGTTTGCGACACCATTGACTGCAGCTACAGTTGTAGTTCCACTCAAAGTTCCTGTGCCAGATGCAATTGTCACGACTACGTTGGCAGATGAGCCATTAATTGTGTTTCCACCTGCATCAGTAATTTTCACGACTGGTTGGGTAGAAAATGTCATTCCATTATATGCACCTGCCGGTTGAGTTGTAACCAACACCTTTGAGGCTTCGCCGGCACTGAGCGCAAAGCTGTTGGAGGTAGCAGCTGTTAATGAAGTTGGAGAAAAGGCAAGAGTATAGTTGCCGGTTGCACCTGAAAGAACAAGGTTGGTAAAGGTTGCAATACCGTTGACCGCTGCAACTGTTGTGGTTCCACTCAAAGTTCCGGTACCCGATGCAATTGACGCGACTACATTAACTGTAGAGGTTGTAACTGTATTTCCAGATGCATCTGTTATCCTTACTACTGGCTGGATTGTGAAAGTTGTGCCTGCTGCAGCACCAGATGGCTCTGTGGTGATCATGGCCTTGGAGGCTGTTCCAAAGCTCAATGCAAAGCTGTTGGAGGTAGCAGCTGTTAGTGATGTTGGAGTAAAGGCAAGAGTAAAGTTACCGGTTGCACCTGAAAGAACAAGGTTGGTAAAGGTTGCAACACCGTTGACCGCTGCAACCGTTGTGGTTCCACTCAAAGTTCCGGTACCCGATGCAATTGACGCGACTACATTAACTGTAGAGGTTGTAACTGTATTTCCAGATGCATCTGTTATCCTTACTACTGGCTGGATTGTGAAAGTTATGCCTGATGCAGCACCAGATGGCTCTGTGGTGATCATCGCTTTAGATGCAGGACCAGCAGATGTTGTAAAGCTAGTTTCCGTTCCATACACCGTTCCCACACTATTGGTTGCGAATGATCTTACAAAATAATTAGTTGCAGGAGTTAATCCAGTTAAGCTACTTGTATAGGTGCCAGTACCTGTACCACTAGTGAAACTATATGTCGAAGCACCTGTTGACGTACCCCAAACAACACCTCTTGATGTAACTGTAGATCCACCATCTACTGTAATTGTTCCACCACTAGTTGCAGTCGTTCCTGTAATTGAAGTTACAGTCGCGGTGGATGAAATAGTAGGAGTAGTTATTGTAGTGAATGTAATATCTGGACCATACCCTGTTCCAATACTGTTGGTTGCATAGGCACGAACATGATAAGTTGCACCTTGTGTTAAACCGGTAATAGAACTCGTAAATGTACCTGATGTTGCACCATTAGTTGTTTTTGTTGAAAGTGCAATTGTAGGATTTGAGTTTACATCCCAAACTAAACCACTTGTAGTAACAGTTGCACCACCATTTATTAAAATAGTTCCACCCCCTACTCCCGATATAGTAGTAAGTGATGTTGGTGTTGCAGTTACAGAAACCGTTGGTGTTGTTTGCGTAATGAAATTTGTTTCAGCACCATAACTAGTTCCTTGTACATTCGTTGCAAATGAACGAACAAAATAGGTCGTTCCTTGAGCAAGTCCTGTCAGTGTGCTTGTAAATGTTCCCCCACCTGAACCAATTGTTACACTAAATGTAGATGAACCTGTTGAAGTGCCGTATACTAATCCTCTAACACTTACTTGGGTTGCACCTTCGTCTGTTACATTGCCGCCAAGGACTGCTGATGATGAAGTTATACTTGTTGCGGAAGTTGTACTTGCTAAAACAGGGGTTGTTGCTGCTGTTTCTATTATATTATTGTCTTTTACTAAACGAACAGCCATTCCATTTCCTTTTTCATAAGTAAAGCAACAATCCCTTCCAACATAGAAATAAACAGAATGAAAGTACATCCACTCAGCCTTTAAAGGATTAGAAACATCTGCTGTAGCAGTCCAAAAAGATGCTGAACCGTAATTTCCATTTGTTCCATTTGGGAATATACTACCACCTGGTAATGCATTAAAACCAGATGAGTTGTTACCGTTATATAAACTATAGTTAACGTCTGGAACAACAGTAAGATTATTGTTTACATTATTAAAGGATGCTGACCAATCATTAGTATTGGACTTTAATGTTGTTCCATTATATGGTTGTGTATTTCTTAATGTTGTCCATTCAGCAAGCGTTGGAATGTGGTAACCCACTGGCGCTAAACCTCTAGAATCATTCACAGCAAACCAATTGTACAATTTACCATATCTAGCACCTCCATCTCCCGAAGCAAATCTTAAATAAGTATATGCTCCTTCTCCTGCAATATTCGCATTATTCCATTCAGTAGAATTTGCAGCGAAAGTGATTGGATCTCCGTTTCTGTAATTCGCTACATTTAAATTTTTATCTGTCCACACCTGGGTGCCAATTAATACAGCAGTTTGTACTGCAGTAGCAATTGTCGTAAAGCTTTGCACAGCTCCATAACTAGTTCCAATCGCATTGGTTGCATAGGCCCTCGCATAATAAGTAGTTCCCATTGTTAACCCATTAATTGAACTTGTGAATGT
>Ga0209191_1001237_pt1 | contig 17098 bp, 11 predicted proteins | sample S_130626_EF_Meta_FD_187320 | JGI IMG/M metagenome (GOLD analysis project Ga0209191, IMG submission 187320) | Freshwater microbial communities from Lake Simoncouche, Canada to study carbon cycling - S_130626_EF_MetaG (SPAdes) (version 2) | ecosystem: Environmental > Aquatic > Freshwater > Lake ...
TCGATGGCAGTCCTATTTATTTCCGTAACAGGCTATTCCAGTACCATGTAAACAAAGGAGGGATGTTTTCTCCCGTGCAGTGGGCATGGGATGACCGAGGGTTTACTGCAACTGCGATGGAGATCATTCAACCATCGCAACTGGTGGCGATTGCCGAGGTTGAGAATGATGTGGGCAAGGTCATTCGCGTTCTGGGAACCAATGACGGGAATGTACCGCTCCGTAGTCAACTTGAAAACGGCACTGGCGTTGATGGTGTGCTTATCCCTATCAATTCAAAAAACGATTTCCCTCTTGGCGTTATTTTGCCGCCTGATCAGACCATCGAGACTCGCAGTGTTGCTATCGATCCGCTCACTCGCTTTACAACGGCAACACCGCACCAGTTGACCTCTGGTCAGGGATTCAATATTGCTGCATTCGCTGGGACGATTCCTGTGCCATTGTCGAGCGGACAGGTGGTCTACATTGGCGTAATTGATGCAGTCACAATCCAGCTATTCAGTGATCAGAACAACGCGAAGAATGGCAATTTTCCAATCAAACTACAGAGCATTGTTCAGGATTTAGGGCAAACTGGAACGCTAACAATTAAGGACAGCAAGCCAAGCAATGTAGTCACCGCATTGAGGTTCCCCGCATCTCCTGCAAATGAACCGAGTTTGCCAATTACAACAGCAAATCCTGTGGCATTCCCAGATCAAACACTGCCGCCTCCACTTCTTGCAAAAGTGACATACTTTGCAAACTTGATCGACCCTAAAAATCTCCAGATTTTTACCTCTTTTCAAGACGCTCAAAATAATGTCAATCCAGTTTATACAACTGGCAGCACTAATCCGATTAACATCGACATTCGCAAAGAGATTTTGCCAGAGTCAAAATTGACATTTGCTATCCAGCATTTTTACAAGCAGGGAGATCAGGTGCAGGCTTATACTGCTGGTGGAACATTGCCAAATCCGTTGATTGCAAACCAGAATTATTTCGTCAATGTCATCAACGAATTTACGATTACCCTGCATGAATCACAGGCAGATGCAGTCGCATCAACTCCAACGAATCCAATCAATCCGATTAAACTTATTGATGCAGGAGTCGGATCAAATTTTCTTGTTAAGTTAATTGCTTCTACATATCGATCTGGAGAGCAAGCACAGGTAACTGCGCCGGGCCTCAATATTCCCGCTCCAAAAGGTTCTGGCGCATCATTTCAAGCAGTAGTTACTGGTTCAGTAAGGTCTGTAACAGTTGGCAATCAAGGAACTGGATATTATATTTCAACTCCTACAGTAACATTTGATCTTCCTCCAGAACCTCCATTTGGAAGTGGGCAGGTAGTAAAGCAAGCAACTGGAATTGCAATACGAAATACTACTTCAAATTCTATTGAACAAATTTTAATTCAAGACCCCGGTGCTGGATACACTTCTGCTCCAAATATTACAATTACTGGTGGCGGCACTGGTGGCACAACTCCCGTTGCTCCTAATTTGGCAACAGCAACAGCAACAATCCAAACTTCATTTGTTTCTTATTTTAGAAAAATATCTGGAGGATCGGGATATACTCAAGCACCACAGGTTCAAATTACTGGTACTGGAACTAATGCAACCGCTCAAGCAGTTGTTAATACATTAAATTTAAATTTTTCAAATATAGAAGTAACTTCTAATATTGCTACTGCTACAACAATAGGGGCGCATGGTCTTATTGAAGGCTCAAAAGTAACTATTTCTGGATGCGTGCCAGATGCATTAAATGGAGATAAAACTGTAAAAACTGTTACTCAATTGCCGCCAATTTCTATACAAAAAATTGAAACTGTAAGTGGAGTTGCAACAATAACAACACAAACAGATCATAATTATAGTACTGGACAAGCAGTTACAATTTCAGGAACTGGTAATAATGCATACAATAAATCTTGGCCGAGTATTATTGTTACAGGGAATACGACATTTCAAGTTACGCCGGGCGGGACTCAAGCACCTGCAACTTCTGGCACAGTAACAGCCGTTGATCCTGCTGGAACGCAATTTACATTTGATGTTGTTACTTCTAATGGAATCGCAACAACTTTAGGAACTGTATTTTCTGGAGAAGTTACAGCAGTTAATGTAATAACTTCAGGAACTGGATACACTACATCCCCAGCAACAACATTTGCGCCTTCGACTGGCGTATTTATTGAATTTGCTTCAACTGGAGTATTGCCTGCTCCTCTTGTTTCTGGTGTAGCATATCGAGCAGAAGCACCTCTTGATACAGCAAGCGGATTGTTTACAATTAAAAATGCTGATTTTTCAAAAGTAAATATTACTGGTGGAGGAAACGGAACATTTTATACTGTTCTTTCTCGTTCGTTTGGAGTTGATTTTACTGATCGTTGGTTGGGTGATTTTTCAAGTCTGTCAACTGGAAATGCTATTTATTTTGGAACAGATTTTATTCTTCCAACTACCACGCCATCAATAAGTCCTACAATACCAAGATATTTAAATATAATTACATCTGGGATTTCAAGAGTTTATGATACTGAAGTAAACGCAATTGCTGGAGGAACAACTGGATTAATTCAAGTTGTATCGTTTGGCGTGGGGCAAACATATTACGGACGAAGATATAGCGTATCTCCATTGCCATATAACAATTTGATTGAGCCAGATAGCGTTGTTAACCTGAATGATGATCAGATAGTTAAATTTTCTACATCTGGAACAATGCCGAGTGGATTGTCGGCAGGAGTAAATTACAAAATTAAATTGTTTGGTGATAATGTAAAAGCATACAGTGCGACAACTCCTTTTGCAGAAATCGCTCTTGACAGTGCTGGCACTGGTAAATTAAGCCTCGACATTGAGCGTACAATTACTCCATCCAAATCAACTCAAATTTACTGCGAGCGTTCGCTTTTTGAAACTGGTCAGGCAATCAATGTGAGAGCAGTAGAAGGCGACTCATTGCCAAATCCGTTGGTTGCAACAACGACATATTTTGTGCGTCGAATTGACGAAAATAATTTCGAGCTTTACGGCACGGCAGCACAAGCAAAAGCCACCGCAACTACAGGCAGAATTGAGTTTCAGACTTCTGGCGACTCCGTAGACTCCACATTCTTCATTGATGCGGCAGATGAGAGAATCTTGGTTAAAACTGTTTCGCAAATTGAGAAGCCTCTAACAGATGGTTTTGTTTTGCTCTACGCATGGGACTACGGACGCTCAAATGACATGACCCTGATTGGTCGCTACCATCCTTCCGAGGTCAATCCGCAATATCGTAGACTCCGCATTGGTCAAAAATGTGCATGGGTGCGTCTGGCGTACAGAATGTCGCCTCCATTCATAACTTCGGTGTACGATTACATCCCTGTTGAGCATGAACGCGCAATTATTGCAGCAGTCCACGCTTGCGACATGGAAGATAAGGATTTTGCTGACCAAGCTACAAGGTACTGGGGCATCGCATTCAATTATCTGCGAAACCAGCAGGAGTACATTGATGGACACGCAATGGTTCCACCGCAAATTAATAATGTCACTTTTGGGGATGGCACTGACCCTGTAATGTTTTAATGAAAAGCGAACAAATCTCATCTGGCAGACTTGTTAAAGCAACCTCTGGATGGTTTGCTGGCGTTAACTCTGTACGCAACCCGTGGGCGTTACCTGAAAACCAATTTAAATGGGGAGTAAATGTACAAGTGCGAGGCGGCATCGTGCAAACTCGCCCCGGCCAAGCAATGCGGTTGTCTTTGCCTGCTGGAAATTTTCAAGGCGGCATTTTTTTTGCGGCAAACAAGCAAAAAGAAGCAGCAAAAATCGAGACAATTAATGGTCGCACGATTACGATTCCTGCAAAGATTTTTAACCCTGAAGGCGAAGGTGTAATTGCTGACGAATTGCCGTACATTGTTTTTGCAGTCAACGGATCGGTCTACTATGCGCCTTTTCCATTAACGCAACCAAAAGACTGGTCGCAGTACAAACTTGCTAATATCTCGCTCGACCCAGATGTTGATCAGTTTGTTTTTTGCTTGGCTACGCAATCTGCAAATCTCTCGACTGGAAAAGATGAGATTGTTACCCCATCCAATCGAGTTGTTTTTATTCAAGACGGGGTTTCTGCGCCTGCTTACTGGGACGGGTCTAATAAGACAGGCACTCAATCGGCATCTATCCCTACTGGCTACTGGATGGCATTTTCTGGGAACAGACTCTGGATTGCGGACAAAAACATTGTGCTGGCATCCGACCTCGGTGATCCCACTTCGTGGCAGGAACGCAAATCAGGAACAAGTCGAGGCGACTTTGCGTTCAGCCGACCTGTGACGGGAATGGTTAGCTATGTTGGTCAGGACACATCAACCAGATTGATTGTTTTTACAGACCGATCTACATTCTCGCTTGCCAGCGGAGTTCTTGATCGCGCCCAATGGACATCAACTGTAAATTTTCAAAATACTTTGTATCCAACAGTCGGATGCATCGCTGGTAAAAGTATCACTTTTCAAGCGGGGCAGATGTGGTGGTACTCGCAAGGTGGATTACTTGCTGCGGATGTCGCGGCAGCATCATACTTGTCATCGCAAGTTATCTACAAAGATGTCGAGATGGCACGAACAAAACAGTTCTTGTCAGGGAATATCAACAAGATTTGCGCAACCAGTTTTGAAAATTATATTCTGGTTAGCGTTCCTTATCTTGAAAAACTGAACTCACAAACAATGGTTCTTGATTATGCTGCTGCGTCAGAATGGTCACAGTCTCGCGTTCCTGCGTGGTGCGGAGTATGGACAGGCACTCGACCAGTAGAATGGACTACAGGCACGATTACGGGGCAGCAAAGGTGCTTTCACTTTAGTGTTGACTACTCTGCTACCTCGGATGGTTCATACAACCATCTTTGGGAATCCTTCGCGCCACAAAAGTACGACTCGTACTTCGATATCGAATCAGATGGAAGCACCACTGAAAAAATCAATCGCATTTACTGCCAGATGGAGACTGCGATGCTTGGCGACCAGATGGATTTGAAGACTTTTATGTATTCTGAAATTGAGGCTTGCGAAATCGGTGGCGTTGTTGACTTAACAGTTGCATTTCGAGGAAGCAAAGGGAAGCACAAGGAAATTTTAAAGAAGCGAATTCTTGCGGTGACAGATCGTGTCCAGTGGGAAGGAACCCCATATGAAAAACAAATTGAAGACCTCGGATATTTAAGTTCGCAATATCGTAGATTAATTACTGAATCTTCACAGAGGCAAATTGACTATCAAACTTGCGAAAGTCCTCTGACAATTGATATCGACAAAGCATTCAGCATTCTTATCGAGTGGTGCGGTCAAATGGGAGTCGAGATTGTCCGAATATTTATTGATCCATTTGCTACAAAGTCTCTCGGTGTACCTCAAAGCGACGAAAAAAAATACTGCGTTGTTGGTCAGGATGGACAGAATTTCACAATAGATAATTTACCCAATGCCTATGACACAAGCAATGGTCAGCAGACTTCATGGTACGCACAAGTATTTAAAACTGTCACATTGACTTGTAGTAATGGGTCTCCTGCAATTGCTGCTACAGCAGAGGCATCGTTTCTTTCGCGCATTAGCTACGAACACGCGCAAGAAGAGGCAAGCACTCTGGCACTGCAAGCAGCAAATGCTGCCGCGCAACAATATCGAGCAGAGAATCCTTGTTAATATGCCATCAATTGTTACAGCATCACAAAGAGTTACTGACTTCCCAAGTCGGTTCGTATTTCCGTTTAGTAACGAAAATGCAATCCCTCTTTACTCATCTATCAATTTTATTAATCCTGCCGAAAATAATTGCTTGCCATGTATCGTTTGTGGGAATATTAATGATCGCTTCAATGCCATTGAGGAACAAGCGAGTAGATTCAAAAACTATGTGCCAAACCAGTTTGACAAAACAAATGTTGTAGTTGGAACAGTATGAAAATTAGTAATATAGAATATAAAACTATTCCAAAAGACAGTGGCGAATTCCTTGAACTTGTTGATTTTGCCGAGGAATTTGACCATCATGTAGTTGAGCATCCACAGGTAAATGTCATTGGACATTATAAGGATGGAAAATTGTTTGGATATTCAGATCATGTTTACATCCCAGTTCTTTACCCTGCTTTTCATCCAAAACATACAACTCCTCGCGATGTAGTACAATGTATGCACGATCTTAAAGTGTATGCACAAGTGTCTGGATCGGCAGGATATATTGGAGTGCCTCTTCAGGACGAACGCACTAATTTTACAAACGCAATCATGTCAAAACTTGGTTTAAAACGAATGCACCGAGAACTTTTTAGTCTATAAGGAGAAAAACTATGGGAGGATCAGCACCAGCACCAGTTACTTACGACACGGCAAAGATGATGCCGCCCCCAAATCCACAATCGACATACGATATGTTGGGTGCATCGATGAAGTTAGGGCAAAGCGCACTGGATTTGCAACGAGGGAATATTTCATTGGCATCAAAAATGCCTCCTCGGATGTTGGAATACAACCCCACCGAGGTCTCGCAGCAGGCGTACGAATTCGGTCTTGGCAACATTCAACGCTCACGCGAAGGCGAACAACTGACAGACCCTTTCGCAGCAGAAATGCGGATGGGATTGAGTCAGCAAGTTGCGGAAGCAACTGACCCGAATAAATTGGAAGACTTTTTGAGCCGATTTGCTCGCGAACGAGGGATTACCTCGGTTGCATCGACGGGCATCGACCCTTCCAGCACAATTGGTCGATCTGCTCTTTTTGACAAGACTGCCGAGGCAGGCAGGAACATGATGTTCGACAACATCGCGAAGAGGCAGGCATATTTGCAGGCAACTCCAGCACCAATGGGAGGCATCGACCCCGGCGCATCAGTTGCCGCACAGCAAGCCACCAGAGACGCAAACACTGGAACCATGAATGCATTCCAGCAGCAAAACCTTCAAAATGCTTTCGGCATGGGTCAATCGTATGCCGATTATGTAAGTAAAATGATGGGTGAAACCCTATCGGCAAATCAAGCAGAGCAGGCTAATCTTCGTAATTATCAAGAACAATTAATTAACAATATACTTGGTAAGGCTAATTCAGAGAATGCCGCAAATGCGGCGGCATCCGCTGGGCAACAAGCGCAGACAGGGCAAATGATTGCTGGTGGTGGTGCGGCATTGGGAGGATTGGCAGCAGCAGGAGTAGCAGCAGCAGTAATTATATAAATGAATATAGAACTATTAAATAAGACTGTCGAAATGGCTAAATTGTGGGCTACCAATTGGCCTAAAAGCGTTGTTTTATGGTCTGGAGGCAAGGACTCAACTGCACTGCTCCACATTCTTAAATTTCGAGTAGGAATCGACCTTCCCGTTGTTCAATTTCGCGAACCAAAGTTTCGCGAACGCTATGCGTATTCGGATCGTTTGATAAAAAAATGGAGACTGGCAATCTACGAATACCCACCATTGAAAGTAGCATTGGCAACTGGGCCTGATACCGAGACAGGTAAAGTGCGATTCGATATGTTAAAGTATTTTCAGTGGGGAGAAAAATGCGTTGTAATGTCACTCGGAACGGAACGACCAAAAGAAGGCGAGGATTTCTTGTGCGGCGTTAATGATTTTCTGCTTCGTCCTACAGGAACTTTTCATTGGCCTTGGAATGCGGTTTACATTGGCACAAAAAACACTGACACAGATTTGATCAAAGGAGATGTTTCGGTATCAACTCACATTCGCCATGCAGACGGGTCTCCAGTTAGTCTGTACCTACTCCGAGACTGGACTGACAAAGATGTTTACGACTACCTTGAGTACTCTGGCATTGAACCTGACGAAACACGCTACATTAAAACTGAAAAAGGATGGGGGAATAATCCTGACAAGTCGCTCAACGCTGATTTTTACCCTGTTTGTTTTAATTGCGTAGATCGGCATCAAGGAAAATATGTTGATTGTCCCAAGCTAAAGGCGAAAATAACCAATGTTTCTCATCTCGCGCCATATGAAGACATCGTGATCGACGATCTTGGATTTCGACCTGTGGACTGGACTAAAAAGAAAAATGTATGATTGCAAAACTTGTGGAGCGTGTTGTTGTTTTAAGTGGTCATGGCCGATCCTCAAACGAGATCGTTCAGACGCAACAGGCATCCCAAAAGAAATGCAACGGGAGGACTATCCGCTGATGAAAACAACTAACAACAGATGCATTGCTCTTCAAGGAAAAGTTGGAGAGACTGTTTGTTGCATGATTTATCCAGATCGTCCAAAATCATGTGCTAATTTTGTTGTTGGTTCAGAACTTTGCAAAGAAGCAAGAAAAAAGAAAGGATTTTAATTATGGGAGGTTTGCAAAAAAGAATTGAAAAAGATGTTTCCAGAGTATGGTTGCCAGTAAGAAAAGTAATTGATCCATTAAATATAATGGATCCTTTTAACATATTGCCTGATGCAAAGTTACGAGGTAAAAAACCTTTTTCATTTGACCCAGAATATGGTGGTGCTTTAGGGAAGGCTTTAAAAGGCCCAACTCGACCATATGTGCCGCCAAAAGTTGATTTTTCAAAGTATCAAGTTCCGCAATTTAATTATAACCCATCAGGATTTCTTTCTCAAGTTCAACAAGGTAATCAAGCGTCTTTAAATCAAAAAACAGATGCATTGGCATTAGCTAATGCTGATCAACAAGCTAATATTAATTCGATAATGGCGCAAAGCAAACCTCCTGTTCAAAATAACTTTTCGTCACCTAATTTAAACGGGTTGACATTTGGTGGAAAATAATTAAAAATAAATCAAAATGAAAGGACTATAATTATGGGTGGAGGAGCAAGACAAGCAGCACCAACAAAAGCACAGGTTCAGGCTCAAGCAGATCAAGAATCTGCTATGATGAAGATGAATATGCAAATGAACCAGCAGCAAATGGCTATGCAACAATCTATGTTGCAAGCTCAACTTGATGCTGCCGAAAAGCAAAGAGTTGCAGCAGAAAAAGCAGCACAGGAAGCGGCAATCCAATCGCAATCCTCTATGGCTCAACAAGCAGCACAGCAAAATATGCAAGATGTTGAGCAAAAGTTAACTGGCAAGAATGTTATGCAAGAACTTGCTGATCAAAATGCCGCAAAAGCCTATAATAAAAGTCTAACCACAGGTGCTGAAAATATGACTGGCAATTTTGATTTTGCGAAGTCAAAACAAAATGCATTGCAACAACTTGGCGCAGCATCTGGAACATTGCCACAAAGCACAAGTAATACACTTTCTAATATTTACGGGTTAAATCCAGCAGCAACAACTGCTGCTACTGCTCTAAATAAAACTGGTAGCAAAAACCAGTATACAATGCCAAACACTAAAGACTTACAATTTGGAGGATCATAATTATGGGAGGAAAATCTAAAAGCAAAGGTGGAGGTGGAGGCAATACTACTGCTCCTGCTCCTGACAATTCCGCTCAAATGAAGGCAATGCAGCAGCAGCAGGAACAGCAGCAACAGACTTTTGCAAAGCAGCAAGCAGATGCTCTGGCGGCACAACAGGCGGCACAAGAAGCGGCAAGAAAAGCAGCAGAGGAGGCAGCAAGGCAACAGGCTATTGCGTCTCAATCTGCCAATGCTCGTAGCCTTGCAACTACTAATCAGCAGGATATTGGTAACAAATTGCAATCGACACTGAATACGCCAATACAAAGTGGCACGATGAATTACGGAGCGCAGGCAAGCGGGTTTAACCCTGCTGCTGCAAAGCAACAGCAGATCACCTCGATGGGAGGTAGCGCACCAATGCCTATGGCATCGCCGGGAGCAGCAGTCGCCGCAAAAGTAAATGCCGATTCTGGTGGCACTAATGCCGTTCAGAACCGCTATACCATGCCAAATACTACGGATTTGCAATTCGGAGGAACTTAATATGCCATCAATCTCTTATATCCCTAAACTTGAAAATCAATCTGCTGTTGTTAATCCAATAACAAACAAGGGAAGTGATTTGAAGTTTACAAAAGATGAAATTATGTCTTTCATCCAACAAAATCCTGAAGTTTTAACGGAGGAATACTGGAAAGGCAGGCAGGCACTAACAGAAGGAATTTCCAAGGGAGTTAATTCATTGTTAAACAGTGCAACTGGGTTGTTAACGCAAAAAGCTGGGGATATAAAATCTGCGGCAGATGCAACAACAGCACATAATCGAGCGGTTGAAATTGCAAACATTAAAGCCGCACCTTTTAATATGCCAAGCACGGCAGGAATAAAATTAAATAATTATGGTTAATGCATTTTCTTTTTCTTACACGCCAAAACCATCCACTGCATTAGCGGCTATAACCCCGCTTAAATTGCTGGGAGAGGGACGGGAGGCATTGCGCTTCACGGCAAGCACTCCCATGTCGTTTATTAAACAGAATCCAGAGGTTGTCACCGAAGGATTTTGGAGAGGCAGGCAGGCACTGACCGAGGGAATTGTAAAAGGTGGAACCTCTGCATTGAGCGGGATTACTGGTGTATTGGCTCAAAAAGCAGCAGACATAAAAGCAAAAGAAGATGCTCAAACTGAACATCAACGAGCATTGGAAATTGCAAAAATTAAAGCCGCACCAACATTTAATGAAGAACTTTATAAAACAAACCAACTTGCAATTCAGAACGAGCAATTGCGTAAACTGCAAACAGAAAATAACAATGTTACTGCAACTGAATCAACTGGATCACTTGCTCCAAGGGAAATTGATTTTTCAAGTGATTTAAACTTAATTCCTGATTATGGTAAGCAACCAGTAGAAACTCCCGTCTCTACTGACAAACCTCCTGTTGATACTAATTCTACTGGAACTCCTGCTGGAACAACATATGTTCCTAATCCACAAACTCCAGCACAAAATGCAATTATTGCATTTCAAAAATCTCAACAAGAAGCAGACAATGCAAAAAGACAACTTTCCCAATCAGCGGCAACTTCAGTTAAATTTGAAACTGAAAAAGCACTTCAAGAAAATAATTTTGATGAACTTGACAGGCTTGCAAACCTTGGTGCGATTGATCAAAACCTTTTAGTTCAATATAAAACAAACCAACTTGGAGTTAAAAGATACTCTGATCGTTTAGCAAAACTTCAAGCACCTACTACTGATACAGCAATTGCATCAAATACTCCAGTTGCAACTCCTGAACCTTCTCCTACTCGTTCTATTTTTGGTCAAAGCAACAATCCTAATTTTACTCCGTTGCGTGATGCATTTAAAAATCGCGGAGTTGTTTCTGAAACGCCAGCACAACTTTCTGAACAAAGTATTGCTCCATCAGAAAATTTAAGTTTTTTAGATATTAATTCAATAACTCCTGCACAAACTCAATCAATAATAGGAGAATACCAGTTGCCTGTTGTTGAATCACCTGTGCCTCGCAATTTGTCAGAAACCGAAGGTAGTTTAGTACTTAATGGAGCAACATTGCCACTTATGCGAGTAGAAGGAGCAGAAGATAAGCCATTAGCAGGCACTCCTTCAGTTGAACTTGCGCTTCCACAACAAGTCCCAACAAAACCATTGGAAGCAAAGGCAGTTCCATTTACTCAAGATGAAATAAGATATTATCTTGAAGATAAATATACATCAAGAGCATATCAAAGTCCAGCAGATGCCAATATGGCTAAAAAAATACTAGAGCAAAAACTTGGTGTAAAAGTTGAAATTGACACTGAAAAAGCAGAAAAAGGTCTTCGATTATATCATGTAAGAATAGTTGGAGAAGCACCACCACCTAAAACTGCTCCTGAAGGATATTTTACTGAATCAATAAAAGACGCTAATGGCAATGAAACATATGTATATAAGCCTAAAATTGCTGTAAAACAACAAATTGCAACATTTGATAACAATATAGACAAAGCAAAAGTTCTTAAAAAAACATTAGAAAAAATTGAAAAAATAGCACCGGGATATCTTTTTGCTGGTGCTGGAGGTATTTCAGGTCTTATGAAATACAATCCTATTGCAAATGACGCAAGAACAACAAGAAGTTTACTTGATACAGTAAAAGGAATTGTTGGATTTGATGAATTGGTTGCATTAAAAGCACAAGGTGGAACTCTTGGAGCATTATCAGACAAAGAATTAGATATGCTTACATCACTTAAAGGATCAATTAATCCAGACATGGATGAAGCTACATTTTTAGAAAACATAAAATCCATGAGAGAATCTACGGAAAGACTTATTTCTGGTCTTGAAACAGATAAAAAAGAAGTAATGAAAGTTGAAAGTCCAACTAAATTTCAGCCTATTCAATCTCAAAATCAAACAAATAAAAAAGGAGATTCTTTTATATATCAAGGTAATAGATATGTCCATGATGGCACTAAATTTGTATTAACTAAATAAAATGGCTGAACCACAACAATCATTTACAGAACCACCTAAAGGTGTTGAAGTTATTAAACAACAACCTGAACCTCCCAAGTCATTTACAGAAATACCAGAAGGTGCTGTATTAGAACCTCCCAAGTCATTTAAAGAAGTTCCAGAAGGCATTAAATTAGAAGATGATTTAAGTATCGACGAAATAAAAAAGATGCAGTCTGAAGGAGTTAAGTTGTCGGAAAAACTCCAACGCAAACTCTTCAAAGCAGATGACGAACGCAGTTTTCTGGACAAAGTATCTGGTGTAGCAAGTTCATTTATCCCAGCCGCGACAGAAATTGTTGGTCAAACTGCAACAGGTGCAGGCGAGTTTATTAATGATGTAGCAATACAACCGCTTTTATTAAGTGTTGGAGACAGTCTTAATGAGACTGAAAAAGCCAAAAAAGTAAAAGAAAAGCGTGATCTTGCATTAAGGTCTTTAGCGGTTGGCGTTGCAAAAGATACAGAAGAAACAGCAAATGCTGCTGTGCGTTTTGCAATGTTTGGCAGTTCTACCACTGACAAGTTGTTTGGAAAAAGTGAAGAAGAACGGTTCCGCGCATGGCAGGACAGGGAAGTGATGCGTGAACAAGAGAGGCAATCACTTGAAGCAAATCCAGATCGTGCAGCATATTTGCTTTCTCAAAACCCACTAATTCAGGGATATGTTGAGAACGAGGCAAAGAAGATGGGATTGTCTTCTGACGAAGTCGAGAAAGTGAAACAAGATTATATCCAGTCAATGCTGGATTCAGGTCTCACTAAAGACCAGATCAACCAGAATATTTCTGCATTCGGAGAGTTTGTTTCGCCAGTAGCGATTCCCGGTGCTGGTCGAGTTGGTAAATTTGCAAGCAAAGTTGTTGGGAAAGCACTTTCTAAAGTTGCAGCACCAATATCAAAAGTCATTGGAAACCTGCCAGCAAGAGCAATTGAAAAAACTGCTGGAGGAATTGAGTTTGGAGCAGACAAGGTTCTTCAGGGAACTGAATTCGTACAAACTGTTTCAAAAAAAATTGGTGAGTATGCCATCAATGATCCAGATACATGGATTAAAGGAACAGCAAATACTGCCGTGTTGCCTGTTGTAGCTGTTGCTAAACCTACGAAGTCTGTTGCACGGGTTGTCAAAGACATCGCTCGACAAGTTGATGTGGGTGGGACTGCTGGACGCAGAGGAATGCTTGAAAGAACAGGTCGTGATGCGCTTTCTTCTGATCTGACTCAAAGAGCGTTTGGGCCTCAAGGAAAAGGTGGCGTTGCAAGAGCAAAAATTGGCGACTGGGTGATTAGGCAGTCTAATGCCATTGTTCAGCCCGGAGTTCATGCCGCCGCGATGAATGTTGTGATGGGACTTCCTGATATTGAGACGGCAGAAGACCTTGGAATCAGTGCAGGCACTGGTTTTGGCATTGGTGGATTGAGTGGAACAAGAGCAATTGAACGGGCAGAAACTCTTGTTGATCCGCGAAAGACAATGGCTGAAAAAATCACCGAAATTGTCACGCCAGACCCTGCTGCATATCGCCGCGATGAAGATGCCGATATCAAACGATTCATGGCGCAGGCATCTCCAGAGATTCAGCAAAACATTGCCGATCTTTCAGATATCCAAAAACGCAAAGCGGCAGTTGAGGCAACAATTGCAAGCCTCGAAAAAGAACGAGACGCGCAAATCAACCCCGATGATGCGGCATTCAGACAAAAACAGATTGACGGGTTCCTGAAGCAAAAGGAGGCACTCTCCAAGGCAACTCCAGAGACGCAGGCAGAGGCGACTCGCCAGACCACACTCGCATTCCTCGATGCTTACGATCTCGCGCAGTCTACAGGTGGAGTTGCTGGACTTCGCGGAGTAAACATTGCAGTACTCGACCCAGCAAACGCCGATCAATTTTTCCGTGACCTTTATGGTGACTCATTGCAACAGGCAGAGACCACTGTCAATTTACTCACTGGAATTCCGTCGCTCACCGAGACTGACAGTCAAAAACTCACCGAGGCACGGCAATTGTTGCAGAAGTTCCAGAACGATGTTGAAGGCGCAAAGTCTGCGCGTGGATTCGCATTGCAGGAAGACAATACTGATCCGAACTCCCCAAATTTTGTTCCTCCACATTTGCGTCGAGTAAACCAACAGGGAGCAACTGCCGTCATCAATGCTGACTTGGTAAAACAGTTATCTTTGCAAGGATTCAACATACGCCACACGCTCCAGCACGAAGTGCAACACGCAGTGCAGCAGTTTGCAGAAGTGAACAAAATGCTCGCGCCAATTCGTGGTCAGTTGTTCGACCAGAAAATCAAAAATGACGATGGCACTACCGAGGTTTATCAAAAAGGATATTACTCTGACGAAGATTTGGACAGGTATGCTACGCAGTACGCAAAGATGATGTCTCCGAGGGACAATGGAGCGAGTTTCTACGCTCAATTTGGTGGCGAGGTAGAGAAGATGCGAGCATACATCAAAGACGAAATCCTTGCCGAGACTGCTGCTGCCACTGGCGAGTATGCAGGAGGAACACGCGCATCGCTCGACGATGTTGGTCGCAATGTCATGGATTGGTTTGAGGTCAAGACCAAAAGCGGAAGACTTAAACAACTCAAGGAGACGCTACGAAAAGGCGGCATCCTTTTTGACAATGCTGGTGGGTATTCGGCTATTCTTGGAGCGCAAATATCACCAGAAACGCTTGCAATGGTGCGCCAGTACCAGAGAGGTCTGAAAGATTTTGATGGAACGATGACTGTGCAGCAGTCACGCGAATCGGATGAACCTGACATCCCATTGACCAAAGTTCTGGGCAGTGTTGCGCTCCAGAACAAGTACCGACACGCAGACTTTTTTGAGAAGGAACAGATAATTAAGGCAACCGCACCTGATGGCAGTGTCACTGAAATTGTCGTTCCTGCTGGCGCAAAAATCGATCCGTTCATTGATGTTTACCGCACCCAAGGTGGGCAGTTGGTGGATGCTGATGGCAATGTCGTAACGCTCGGCCCAGAGATCACATTTGGGTCGATGCCAGACGGCACAACATTTGAAACTGACACCCGAATTGCTCGCAAGCCAGACGGCAGTCCGATGATCCTGACAAATCGCGAAATGAAAGCTCGCGCAAGGAAACGAACAGAGATTATCCAGACTGCCATTGATTCCGCGAAGGACGATGGGTCTGGAGTACGCCTCTCTGATACTGGAAATGGCAACTACCGAGGGGTCATGTCGCCTGCCCAAATTGCGGCATTCATGTCACTGCCAAACGAGGTGGTATCGCCAAACCTGAAACGCATGACAAAGTTTTTCAATGAACTCATGGCGAGGAATGACGGCACTCGCGTTGTAATGGAGTATCAGGCATCACTGCTCAACGGGAGGTACAAAGCACTGTCTCCAAAAATTCGCGACGAAGTGCCAATTGGATTTCAGTTGACGAAAGACGGGAACTTCCTTTTGACCACAATTTCAGTTAGCCGCCTATACGACAAAATGCAGGCATGGGCAGATAAAAAACCTTCTAATTTAACTTTGTGGAATGGTGATACTGATGCTTTCTGGGCATCAACAATGAAGTACCTGAATAACCATGCAAGTGGAGAAAAAGGTGAGACTGGACTTAATCCAGATTCATATATTGCAGGCAAAATGAAGAATCGCATCAACGATTTGTTCAACGCTTACAATGCCGAAACAAAGGAGTCTAATCCTGATCGAAGCACACTTCCAAGAGCGCGAGGGAAAGACAATCTTGATACAGTAATTCGTGGTCGCAGGCTTGACCGCATCAATAATTTTTCGGAGTCACCATCGTTGAAAATCCCGATCAATTACGGGCATCTAACGACGAACTATATGCCAGCGGTGAACCCAATGGCAGCACCGATGACTGCCGAGGAAGTTCAAAATCGTTTCGATGGTAGCGTTACTGCCACACGGGTTCGTCGCGCAATGGCAACTGGCGAGATTGACGCACTCGAAAGCGAGTTGAGGCAGATGGACGATTTGCTCCCAACCGAGTCATTGCAGTTGGTGCAAGGTGAAGGCGAGATGCCGAGGATTCAGATCGTGTCAATGTTCGATCCTGAAAATGTAGCGTCTCTGGAACCAGAGGAGATCGTTTCCGATATCGATGCCGAGACAGAGGCTGAATTAGCCATTCTTGACGCGCAGGACGGCACTGTGCCGCCGCAAGACATCGCCAAGGTACTTTCAGCCAAACTCGATCAATTGTACGCAGACGGGGGTCGCAGTCCGATCATTCCAGCACTCGAAACTGAACTGGAAAAAATCTTTCAGCAACTGGAGTCGCAGGCGCAAGAGCAGGCGGCAGCAACCGAGGAGATCGTAGAAGCACCAGAAACCACCGAGGTGGATATGATGAATTCGCCAGCAGACCTGATCGCGCAGGCAGTCGATAACTACAATTCTGGCAAGGTAGACAACGCAACCCAGACGCTTCCAGAGTACATCCGTGGCGTTGTGAACGAAGCAGGCGCATTGCAAATACCACCAGATGTCACTGACGAGCAGATTGCGGCAGCAGCAGAAGATGTTGTCAACTATCGCCAATCGCTCAAAGAACGCATCCAGAGTGGAACTCGATTTGAAAACGCAGTTGTTGCGCCTGCTGGGTTGCAATACCTACCTGCATTCCATGCATCAAGAGCAGACTT
>Ga0209191_1001241_pt1 | contig 17079 bp, 17 predicted proteins | sample S_130626_EF_Meta_FD_187320 | JGI IMG/M metagenome (GOLD analysis project Ga0209191, IMG submission 187320) | Freshwater microbial communities from Lake Simoncouche, Canada to study carbon cycling - S_130626_EF_MetaG (SPAdes) (version 2) | ecosystem: Environmental > Aquatic > Freshwater > Lake ...
AAGTCCTTTTCGTGACAGCATTCATTTAGTGAAGTCTTACCCTGCTCAAATAGCCCAAGATTTATTAGACGATACCATTGATATTGGCCTTATTCCTGTGGCCATTATGCCTCTATTATCCAACCCTCAGATTATTTCAAAGTATGTGATTGGTACAGAGGGGGAAGTGGCTTCAGTGGCTTTATTTAGCCAAGTGCCCATGGATCAAATTGAAAAGGTGTATTTAGATTATCAAAGCCGAACTTCGGTTCAATTGGCAAAGCTTTTACTTAGAAAGTATTGGAATAAAGAGGTCGAGTTTTTAATTGCCACTGAAGGGTATATAAATGAAATTTCAGGGACTACCGCAGGGGTGATTATTGGAGACCGTGCCTTGGCTAGTTTAAAACGTTTTGAGCATGTATATGACCTGGGCCTAGCGTGGAAATCGTATGCTGGACTTCCCTTTGTTTTTGCTGCTTGGGTGGCAAATAAACCTATTCCTGCAGCATTTATGGAGGCCTTTGATGCTGCCAATGCATATGGATTGAAGCACTTAGATGAAGTAATTACCTTAATACCTGCTAATGAACAGGTATATGATTTACATAAATATTATACTGAAAATATTAGCTACGAACTCACCCCTGAGAAAAGAAAAGGGTTGGAACTATTTTTAGAATTAATTAAAAATAAATAACATGAATCTAATTGAGAAAGCCATCACGCTAGCTTCATATTTAAGACAGCCTGAAAAAAGAAGGTTAATAAAAATTGCTAAAACTTTCAAAGGGCTTAAGGGCATTGAAATCGGAGGTCCAAGTAATATCTTTAGTATCAAGGGGGCGATGCCTGTTTATTTATTTGCTGAAAAAGTAGATGGAGTTAATTTCTCCAATAAAACAATTTGGGAAGGTAAAATCAAAGAAGGGGAGAATTACAATTATTATAAAAATCTTTTTGGGTTCCAATATATTGCAGAAGGTTCAGATTTGAGTTTGTTAAAAGACAATCAATTTGATTTTTTATTATCTAGCCATTCATTAGAACATATTGCAAATCCAATCAAAGCTTTAAAGCATTGGCGCAGGGTTTTGAAAGAGACGGGTAGGCTAGTTTTAATTTTACCAGATAGTAGTGTCACTTTTGATCGAAAACGTCCAATTACTAAACTTGAACATCTTATTGAAGACTACAATAATAATGTAGAGGAAGATGATGATACGCATTATAATGAAGTAATTGATTTGCACGATATGGATTTAGACAAAGCATTAGGCTCAAGAGATATTCTTAAAGATAGAACAATTCAGAATTTATCCTACCGGGCAGTGCATCACCATGTTTTTAACTTTGAGCTAATAAAAGAGTTGTTGTCATACACTGGCTTTACAGTTGATTTTCAACAAAACTTTTACCCTTTTCATTTAATTACATTAGCAACGAAAAAATAAAGTATTTAGTAGCTTTATTAGTAGGGGTATAAGACTAATTTTTCTTGAATAGCTTTAAGAAATTATTAGTAAAAAAGGAGTTGGATAATGACAATACTTCAGGAGATGGGTTAATCCATTTTACTAAAACATAAAAAGAAACACTAAAGGTTGCAGATTGAATAAATATATTCAAGAAAAAGTTATTTGCAATGGGTAACTGATGAACTAAAAGCATAAGTATAATACTTGAAATTAAAAAGATACCATGCCTCCATGTATAGGGCTGTAAATTAAATTTCTTATATAAAAATCCAAAGCGAATACTATTGTATAAAGTTAGTGCTACTAAGTTGGAAATGGCTAGGCCCTCTAACCCATAACTATTTATTAAAAAAATGTTCAAGGGAAGCGATAGGATGATATAGAATAGGTTGGTATAAAAATCGAATTTCCAATAATTAGAAGTGCCAATAATTTGACTATTGACTCCTGTACCTATATCAATTAATTTGGCCAGACCTAGAATAAAAATAAGCTTGGGTAATTCGTCATAGCCACCACCATATTTATTACTGATGAAATTTAAAAAAGCAACCAGGTTATCTATGTTTAACCATATGAGTCCAAACAATAAAAGGCCAATGGCTAGTAAGTTGGATACACTTTTATGGTAAATATTTTTGATATTGGCCATGTCTTTATTTTTCCATGACTCTGCTAGAATAGGAATGGTAATGGAGTTTAAGCTCCGCTGAGGAATTTCTAAAATGGCAGAAACATAGGTGGCTATAGCGAAAATGGCGGTATCACTTAAACCTCTGAGTCCAAATATTAAAAAAGTATCGGTTGTTTTGGCTAGTAAATTAAAAAACTGGCCGGCAAAAACAAATAGCGCAAAATTAATCATCCTTCCTTTTAATCTTCTAGTAACACTGCTAATTTTAAAATTTCTAAGCGAAAATTCTTTGGTTTGTATTAGCGTATATAAAAGAATTAAGGCAGGGATTAAATAAATACCACTAAATAACATTATAAAAACGGGGAGACTTATAAATTTAAAACCAAAGGCTAAAATAAGCACTGTTGTTAAAATTCTAATCAGCGTTTCCTTAAGAAAGTTTGTAACAACTCCTTTTCTTAAACCCCATGCAAAACCTTCTAGCCATATAAACATTAAAATGAAAAAGGTATAGGGGTAAACATAATTAAAGTAAACAGCTAAGTCGGGTGATTTTCCTAACTTTCTGACAATAAAATCCTTCTGTTGCCATCCTATTAATAATAGGAAACCAAAACCAATTAAATTCACCATTAAGGTAATAAAAGGCAGATCGTTTTTTTTAGGGCCTAAGTACTGGTTGTAAAAGGGGTAAAATTTATAGACAACGGGAAGTGTGCCTAAAGTACAAAATATGGATAGGGTAGCTCCAATATCAATCATGGCTCTTACAAGTCCCTGGTCTGATTTTGAGAAGAAAAGCGGGAAAAGCACAAGTAAGTTAAAGGCGCCAATAACAAAGCCAATCATTATAAATAATGACGACTTCATGCCTTGTTTTTGAATGATTCCCATATTACAAATATATTGAAATATGCCTTTGCTTATAGAACTTTATAGAAATAGGGCTTATGGAGGATTATTATTATTGAATAGCTCCAAACTATACATACATTTTTTGCCAAGCCTATTGCTTTTTTAATATCGTTGAGGGGGCTTCTAAATTTTAATATATTTTCAAGAAGTCCTAATATTAAATAAACGGGTACAGCGCAAGTATAGTTTAATAATTGAAACAAAAACCAAAATATCCCATATTGCTTCCTTATTCTTAAATGATTACTTAAGATTAACTGAAGTCCTTTGCTGTCGTATAAATTTAGATAAGTGCTATCGTTTGAATTAGCCGCTTTTGTAATGGTTTCACCTATCAGATGTATAACGTGGATATTACCATAAATGATAAGGCTTCCTTGTTTATAAAGTCTGCTACACCATTCAATTTCTTCTGCGTATAAAAAAAAGTCTTCATCCATTAGCCCCGCTTTATCAATAACTTCCTTTTTAACCATTAAAAATGCCCCGTTTATCCATTCAACTTTTTCAAAATCTGAGGCAATATCTACGCTTGGTTTTTTTATTGATAACAGTTTTGAAATATTTTTCAATAAACTACCCCAATAAGGGAGTGGCAGTAATTGATTAATACCACCTTTCATAAAATTACTACCAGAAAATTGGTTTGTTAGATCCTTATTTAATAATTGAACCCCGCATGCAATATTGGTTGAATGGGCAAATTGATGTAGACACTTACTAATGGCATCATTTAGAATTAGGGTATCTGGATTTAATAATAAAACAATCTCGCCCTTAGCTATTCTTATACCTGCATTATTGGCTCTTGAAAACCCGGCATTGTATCCCATGTCAATCCAAGCTAATGCTGGGTATTTTGAAGTTAAAATTTCTTTACTATTGTCATTAGATTGGTTGTCTACAATAATCCATTCAAAATCATTAAATGAATCAAAAGCCTTTGCACTAGTAAGGCAATCATCTATTAGTTGAGCTGATTTATAATTTACTATGATGATGGAAAGCTTCAATATTTACAAGTTTGATTTAAGTTGATTATAAATATAAGATATACTCATTAATGTTTTAGATATGACCCCGTTTCTTAAAGTACTTTGGTTAAACTTAGATTGTAATTCAACCATACTTAAGATAACGGCTGGCCAATCGGTTTGTCCAAAGGATTCAAGTTTGCTCTTAGAATGAATATGCGTGTTTCTAAGAATTCTCCAATAGGCATCATATACCATTATATTTTTTAAGGGGCTAGTTCCATATTTGGATAATAGAATATACATTTCAGGAATTTCCACAGAAGGAACATTTAAACAATAATTGGTTACCTGGCTTTCACTCACCCCTACATTAATTAATAGTTCATTAATGTAAGTAAATTCAATTCCTTTGCTAATATTTCTTATATAATATTCAATGTCTACTCTCCATTTCAGACCTTCGTCATATTTATCCTTAATACTATTATGAAATAAAGTTACGCTCGGAGGTCCTATAATATTTGTAGCTAGAAGTAGTAAAGGATTTCTTAAAATGGTAGTCTTTAAATTTTCATTAAAAAACTTCTTTTCACTATCATTCGTTAATTCGGTTTTGTTTGTATAAGCTGAAAAAATAAATTTATTATTATTATTTGTAGCCAATACGAATTTTTCTAAGGAATGTTCATTATCAAACCAATCATCGTCATGCATTAATTTAATCCATTCTCCAGTTGCTTTCGAAATTGCATTATTCCAGTTGGCTGGGGTGCCAAGTGCTTTTTCATTTTTAAAGTACTTTAACTCGAATTTCCCATTAAAATCTTTTAATAGTGCTGCAACAGAATCATCATTGCTGTCATCAGATATAATAACTTCAAAATCCTTAAATTTTTGAATCTCAATTGAACAAAGCAATCTTTTTAAGTAATCAATTCGCTTATAAGCAGGGATACAAATTGAAATTATAGGATGCTTCATGTCTTTTGAGAAATATTTTTATAATTGAAATTAGTATTTTTTTGCCATTTATGTTACATTTACATTTATGCAATATCCCATAAATGGCAATCTGGCTGGGGTTGTTATATTATATAATGAAGATCCTCATAAAATTATAGAGAATATCTTATCCTATTCTACTAAGCTAGATAAGATTTATCTATATGATAATTCAACTGTAAAAAATCTTGATTGGGAAATTCTTTTAAATAAATTAGGTAATAAGGTTGAGTATGTCTTTTTTGGGGAAAATTTAGGTATTGCAAAAAGATTAAATACTGCAGCTTTAAGCGCTATAAAAGATGGGTATAGTTTTTTATTGACAATGGACCAGGACTCTTCATTTAGCGATACTTCTTTTGCAAAATATTTAGAAAATATTTCACAATGTACAATACCCAATGTAGGTCAATTTGGAATAAATTTTCAACCAAAATTTACTAAAGTTGAAGACTCAACACAAGAGGTTAATATTTTAATTACATCAGGTTCAATAATTTGCTTAGATTATTTTAAACGAATAGGTGAGTTCAATGAAAATCTATTCATTGATTTTGTTGATATTGACTTTTCGTTTAGGGTTATTGATGCTGGGTTTAAAAATATTCAATTCATGAATGTTTTACTGAATCATCAAATAGGAGAATTAATCTGGGGAAGATCATTGAAGAACTTGAAATTAACAAGAAGAATTATTCATTCCCCTATTAGGGTTTATTACATTGTGAGAAACGGGTTATTTTTATTTTTTCGATCAAGCTATCTAAATAAAAAGTACAAGATTGAAGTGATAAGAAGAATGAAAATTTTAAAAAATAATTACTTATATCATCCTAATTTATCTAAAGTTTACTTTTATACTTTAGTTGGAATTGTTGATTTTTTAAGAAATAAAATGGGTAAAAAGGCCTAGCTTTTATCTAGAATAGTGAGCATTTTATTGATAAAAACTCCCTTCAACTTAAAAATTCTTAATGTTTTATTTAAAATTATTATAAGTCTAACTATAATTTTTTCTAAAAAACTTTTCTTTATTTTTTCATTAAATGAATAATGGCCTGTCATTTTTGATGTAGGTTTTGTAATTATCCCTTTTTCAATTACAACAATACTATCATAATAATGTATTGATTTTGCGCTTTTTGTAAAACTATCTACTTGTAAATTATTTTCTTCTGAATGAAAAGCGTTTAATTTATCAATTAATTTTTTTGCAAATTCAACAAATGTGCCCTTTCTTTTGTGACCTCCACCATAAGATAGCCAATAGGAGGTATGAACATCTTCGCAGAGGTAAACGCCATCATCTTTTATTTTATCAAATAAAATATTAAATGTTGTTATTTGTTGCTTTTGCGTATGTCCGCCATCATCTATTAATATATCTATGGGGCCTGTTATGTCATATATTGATTCTAAGAAAGTTTCATCTTCTTGAGATCCGATTATAATATTAGTATTTTGTTCTTCTAGTAATTTACATCTTGGGTCTATATCTACTCCCCATATTTTAGCTTTCGGGCCAAAGTAAGATCTCCACATTTGAAGACTACCACCTTGGAAAACACCTACTTCTACGATAGTAACTTCTTGTCCTTTATATTTACTAAAATGCCTATCGTAAACATCGAAATAATGTTGATATTTATTAATTAACCTTTTGTCATTTTTTTCAAAATATTGTTCTAACTCATTCATAATTATTATTTTTTAATATAATATTCTTGCTTCTACCTTATTAAGATATTCTTGTGGCAACTTACTTACTTTATTCCTTTTCTCATTAAAAGGTATTGTTACAATGGCTATCCAGCCATTGATAAATCCGATTAAGTCAAATTTAGAGTTTAAGAGGAAAAACATGGACCACATAATGGCTGTTGTAAAATAACAGGGCATAGGGAGGTATCTCCAAGCCACTTTTGTTTTATTCACCCACATACCTCTTAATTTATCAGACTTTGTCTGACGTCCTTCTGGTGATTCCTTATGCAATAAAACAATATTAGCTATGTATTTTATAATATAGCCTGCCTCTATGACACGGTAACTTAAATCGTATTCTTCCATACCATAAAAAAAATCGGTAGGGAAGGAACCTGCTTTATCAAATGCTTCTTTTACTATTATATTTCCACAACCTGCAAAATAGTAAGTGTCAAAAGACTGTAAATGCTTTCTTTTTTCAAATGATTTATGCGGAAAGGCGTTCAGTTGAAATTGTTTATTTTGGAAGTACAATATTTTCATAGCCAAAATGCCTGCATGGGGGTTTTCAATTACAGCATCATGAATGCGTTTTAGTGCATCTGTATCTTGAAATTCAGCATCATCGTCAATTAAAACTAATATAGGTGCTGTTGATTGCTTAATGGCAAAATTTCGTCCTCTAGATACCCCTAAATTTTCTTTAGATTCTATGAATTTAAAAGGGGTGCTAGGATATTCCTGTATAAATGATTTTACTTCATCATAGGATTCGGTAGAATTATTATTTACAATAATTACTTCTTCTAATAATTCATTTTTTGAATTAAGCTTCTCTATATTCATTGCTAAAGCCAGCATGTCTGCTGGCCTATTATAAGTAATAATAATTATAGCAATTTTATTCATAAATGCTTAAATACTTTTTTGTTTATTTCTGTAAGCAATTACGATCATAGTTACTATACATAACCATAATAGGATAGAAGCAAAACTGCTGGCCACAATAGAATTTTTAATAGTAATTGGTTTGAACTCAAAACGAATAGCATGATCTCCTGCTGGAACTACTAAACCTCTTAATACATAGTTTGTTTTAACAATTGGGGTTTCTACATTGTCGATATAAGCCTTCCAACCTAAATTGTAATAAATTTCACTAAAGACTGCTAGTTGTTTTTTAGTGGAGCTACTTGTATAGTTTATTTCATCATTTTTATTGTTTACAAGTGCAATGCTTGCATTTTCATCAAACGCTAAATTATTCAAAGACTCTATCTTATCCTTTTGTTCTATAATGGCTGTATCCTTCGGATTAAAATTATCTAAACTTTTCATTACTTCTGCTGGGCCTTTTTCAACTTGAATACCTTTTACAAACCAAACATTACCCAGTGCGTCTTTATTGGGAATGGTATCATTGGCTAAATTTCCAGTGATAACATACTTGGTATTTAGCATATTCATAGTAGGCATACAGTTAGGAAAATTATACCATTGATTTTCTATTAGATCTTGATAAATACTCAATTTGGCAGCATGATAACCTCCAACTGTTTTATGATTATAGGCGACTATGGCGCCTCCATTAAATGCATTGTTAATACCGCCTCTCATATCTAATACCCTGTATTGAGTGGTGTCTTTTTTCAAAGCAATGTCAATGGGGCTTAAGGCAAATGCATTTTCATTTTCAGTGGCCTCAATAAAGCTATCGGATTTCAAATATTTTAAATTCACTTGAAATAAATCTATCATGGATAAAACGCCAAAGCCAATTAATAAAATGGTTTGATTGATTACTTTTTTGATAGCTAAAAATACAAGTGTAAAAATTAAGAGTACATAAATAAAGAATTTTAAGACATCGCCTTCAATCATACCTTTTCTATCAGTAGCAATAGCATTCACTAAATCACGCGCAGGTGTTTCAAAAACTGCCCTTTGGTTCGCATCAGGAATTTTTGCAATTTGTTCAATTAAATTTCTTTCACCATCGCTTTTAAAATCACTGGTAAAATAAATAGATAAAACACTCAATAGAATAATGCCAGTTAGTATAAAACTTAATTTATATTTTGTTAAAATATTTTTCAAACTAGTTTCGGTAGCAATTTCAGCCATGCCATATAAGGCCATAATGCCTAGTAATAGAGTAGGGATAACCATAATCATACTAGGCGCTCTGAACTTATTATAAAATGGTAAATTATTTAATATAAATACATTGAAGGATTCCAGATAACTTCCAGCACTTAATAAAAATGAAAGAATAACAGCTGCAGCTATCCACCACTTGTGTTTATTTTCTTTTACAGAAAATCCTAGTAAGGCAAAGAAGCAAATGATAACACCCATATAAGGAGGCCCTGCTGTGAAACCGATGCCACCCCAGTAAAAGGAAAGAAAAGATTGTAATTGTTGAGCCACCTGAGGCTGCATTTGTTGCAAGGTTTCTATTGCTTTTGATTTTGCAGGATCAACTGCATTAGGATCGCTGGCACCGCCATAAATATTAGGGAACATTAATACCAGAGGTTCCGATTTATACATGCTATAACTTAAAGCATAGTCTTTATTTAAACCTGTAGAAGTGGTTTTAGAGTCTTTGGTAATTAATTTACTTCCGCCTCTGATTGACTCTTTACCGTACTCATAAGTGCTCAGTAATAAAGGAGCATTAACTGCTAATCCAATGATGCCTGCAGTAAGACCAATACCTAAAGTTTTTAAAATATGGCTATACTCTTTATTTTTAATCCAGGTAATGAGAAAGTAAACAGACATTATGATTGCTATAATCACACCATAATAGTCTATTTGAATATGGTTTCCTTGAATTAGAAGTACAGTTGCAATAGAAGTTAATGTACCTCCAAGTAAATATTTCTTATTGAATAAAACGAGCAATGATGCAATGAATAATGGCAAATAAGCAATTGAATGCATTTTAGTGATATGCCCAACAGTTACAATAATGGGGTTATAAGTGGCATAACTATAACCTAATGCACCAATGATACTTATAATGGTATTAAATCCGAGTACCTGCGCTAAAAAGTAAAAACATAAACTTGCTAAAAAGAATAAACTAATAGGTTCTGCTAATCTTAAAGTTAATAGTTGGTCAATCCAGCCAACTGAATATTGGAAACCGCCCACACCTGTAGTTTGATAAGCGGGCATACCTCCAAACATACTATTGCTCCATAATGGAAAGTTGCCATTTTTTTCCTTGAAGGCAAATGCGTCCTGTGCCATTCCTTTCCACTGGGTAATATCCGATTGCTGTAAAACCTTGCCTTCCAAAGCAGGCTTACAATAAATAATGGCAACAATGGCGAAAATGGCTACTGCTATAATATGGGGTAGGGCCGACTTGAAAATAGACTTCAACATATTCATATATTTATACCAACAAACCTACGACTAAAAAGGCTTTTTAAGTAATTTTAGTACCTTGTAAATATTAACAAATAGAATGAAAAACAAGACCTCTTTTGCCTTTATCTCCAAGCTTGCCATTATATGTAATGCCTTCTATTTATTTACAACCGCTTTTCTGTTTTTATCATGGTTAAAAATACCTGCAGATGTCGCTAATTTTATGGCTGTTTTAGGCCTTGAAATGGCTCCCTTTGTGAATCTGCTCTTTGTTATTTGGTTTATTATTCATCTTATCAGAAAAAAAACCATTGATTTACCTAAATGGCAAACAATCATTAACATTTTTATGTTATTGTTACAAATTATCTTACTAATTATTTAAATTGAATTATGATTCATTCTATTTTAAAAGACAAGCCCACTAAATTATTTCTAGGTATCATGGCTTTTTTTGTGGCCAATGCCTTAATTGCTGAATGTATAGGGGGTAAAATATTTTCATTAGAAAAAGTATTTGGGCTAGCACCTTCTAATTTTACTTTGTTTGGAGTACCTAATCTTTCTTTTAATTTAACCTGTGGTGTTTTGTTATGGCCACTTGAGTTTGTGATTACCGATATCGTGAATGAATATTTTGGGCCAAAAGCAGTGCGTAGAATTAGTTATACTGCCGTGGCTTTAATTAGTTATGCTTTTATAATGTTTTATGTAGCTATGCACATTGCACCTGCACAATTTTGGGTAGAATCTAAAACAGCTGACGGTATGCCTAATATGCAATTGGCCTTTGAATCTATTTTTGGACAAGGCTTGTGGATTATTTTAGGAAGCTTAATTGCCTTTTTAGTAAGTCAGTTTATTGATGTATATGTTTTTCATAGAATTAAAAAAATGACTGGAGATAAAATGATCTGGCTTCGTGCGACTGGTTCAACCGTAGTCTCTCAATTAGTAGACAGCTTTGTGGTTTTATTTATTGCTTTTAAAATTGGTAATGGCTGGAGCTGGTCAACCGTGCTGGCTGTATGTGTGGTTAACTATATATATAAGTTTACCATGGCCATAATATTAACGCCCTTAATTGCTTTTATTGAAGGAAGAATTGAAAAGTATCTAGGACATGATTTAGCCAAGAAGATGAAATTGCAAGCAATGGGCTTGGAGAATGAGGTTTAGAAACTTTGTTTCAATATTTGAATAGCCACTTTATCAATAGGTAGGCTCATACTATCTTCATTCAAGTTTTCAAAGTCAACCCAACGGAAGGACTCAAAAGTTCCTTTTGTATCAGCAATTTGTGCTGGGCTAAAGTCAAAATTTTTCTCACTGGTTTTAATCTTTGAAGTATCACTGCTATTTACCATATAATAAATGGAAATGATTTGGTCTTTTTTATTGAAGGCCGATATTTGAAAAAAATCGGTGGTGTATAAATGTGATCCTACAGTTACTGTAATGCCCGTTTCTTCCATAAATTCTCTTGCTAAGCCATCGCGGGTGCCCTCTCCAAATTCAAGCCCGCCTCCAGGAAGTTTGGTAAAAAATTCTCCTTTGATATACTCATCGCTTACGAGTAATCTATTTTGAGAGTCTAGTAATAAGCCATATACACGAACGTTAAATAAAGCCATAAAAAACGATTAGAGTTTGAATTAAGTATCCAGTATTTAAATTCCAGTATTTAATTTTTTTGTTATTATTTTCAGTAAATCTTTCGATAACTTTTTTTAAATATCTAAAGCCCCGCTAAAAACAAAGGTACCCGGGCCCATTAAATAAATATTATCAAATATATTGTCACCTCTATTGTTAAAGCTTACTGCTAGTCTTCCACCCAAGGTTTCAATATTTATTCTTTGCTCGCCTAATTTTTCTATACCTGCAATTAAGGCAGAAGCAGTCACTCCTGTACCACAACTAAAAGTTTCATTTTCTACACCACGCTCATAAGTTCTAACAAATAACTGTCCTTCTTCCTGTTGAACAAAATTTACATTAATGCCTTCTACTTTAAATCTTTCGTTGTAGCGAATCATTTGTCCTAGTCCTAGAATATCTACACTATTAACACTGTCCACAAATTCAATATAATGAGGAGAGCCAGTGTTTAATACATAAAATGTTACATCGCCTTCAATATTTTTCTCTACTGCTTTTACATCAATCATTTTTAAATGCACCCAGCCTTCAGCATCAATTTTTGACTCATGTGGGCCATCTACTGCAATAAACGAATAAGTATCTTTTTGTATACCTTGGTCAAATGCATACTGTGTTAAACAACGACCACCATTACCACACATAGAACCTTCTTTGCCATTGGCATTATAATAAGTCATTGAGAAATCATAACCTGCTGCAGTACCTAGTAACATTAAGCCGTCGGCGCCAATACCTTTTCTTCTATCACAAATAAATTCTATTTGCGCTTCGCTTAATTTGATATTGCCTGAACGGTTGTCTATAATCACAAAATCGTTCTGTGTGCCTTGGTATTTTGAAAAAGGGATATTCATTTTAGTATTTAGCTTTTTAGTTTAATTCGGAACTTACTAATGATTGGTCTGCTGATTAAGAATTTAATTTATTTAGGCCACTTTTATATGCCTGCAATAATACCTAATGATTTTTGTATCATATGATCTACGGCCTTCCCCATATCCTTGCTATATTCTTTCTTTACTCTATTGGCAATAATGACATTAATACTCAAACACTGATGCCCTAATAAATTACATAAACCATATATAGCAGATGTTTCCATTTCAAAATTAGCAATTCTATGTTGTCCGTATTTAAAGCTGGTCATTTGATCCACTAGGTTGGGCATTTTTAAAGGAAGTCTTAAGATGCGTCCTTGAGGGCCATAAAAACCAGGACAAGTAACTGTAATGCCGTGACTATATCCTTCTGTAAAATGTTTTATTAAACTAGCACTTGCTGTGGCTATATAAGGTTGAATTTTATGAGCACTAATTTTTGTATGCTCATCAAAAGCAGCTAAGATGGCTTTTTCTTCTTCGGTATTTTCCCTCTCATAAAAATGTAATACATTATCAATACCTAATCCATGGGTACCCGCTACTAATTCATTCACACCTACTTCGCCTTGCAAAGAACCACAAGTGCCCATGCGAATAATAGAGACCGATTTTTTTTGATCATGAATGGCTCTAGTATCAAAATTTATATTAGCTAGTGCATCAATTTCGTTTAAAGCAATATCAATATTGTCAGGGCCAATGCCTGTGCTCAACACTGAAATTCTTTTTTGTCCAATATAGCCGGTATGGGTAATAAATTCTCTATGTGCTAGCTTGTGTTCAACGCGGTCAAAGTATTTACTTACAGAAGCAACTCTTTCAGGGTCGCCTACGGTGATAATAGTGTCCGCAATCTCTTCCGGACGTACATTTAAGTGGTAAATAGCCCCGCGGTCGTTAATGATGAGTTCTGATGCGCCAATTGCCTGCATATTGAATTATTTATGACACAAATGTCGTTTAAATAGGAATAGCTGTAAAATTCTTTTATAATTAAGTTCTTTGCGTTATTTTCGCGTTCTAGATAGGGTCGGGTGGCCGAGTGGCTAGGCAGAGCTCTGCAAAAGCTCCCACAGCGGTTCGAATCCGCTCTCGACCTCACTAAAAAAGTAAAACCCTTACAATTTGTACGGGTTTTGCTTTTTATAATCGAATCTATAATTAAATCAATATGAAATATTCTCAACCCATCGGTATTTTGCTTTGCTTATTACTTATTTACTGCACTACGCAGCCATTAATTTTTATTGAAAGCAGAAATTGGACAATTACTGGTTGGGACCCTGCAGGAAGTAATTATGGCCAGGCGGGAAAATTTTTATGTTTTTTTGCAGTTATAACATTAGTCTTTTTTGCTTTGCCTTATATATGGGCAAAGAGATTCAATATGGTTTTCGCAGCCCTGCTTTTAGCATGGAGCTATAGAAATTTTTTAATCATGTCTACCTGTCTAATGGGAGAGTGTCCGCAAAAAAAGTGGGCCTTATATGCTTGCATACTAATTTCTGCAGGCATATTAATAATGACTTTTTTACCTAAGATAAAAGTTTCAAGCCAGCCCCAATAATTGTAATAGCTTCGTCAATTTGTTTTTCAGTTATAATTAATGGTGGCGCAAATCTTATTTTATCTCCATGAGTGGGTTTTGCAAGTAAGCCTAAATCTTTTAAGTGCAAACATAAATCCCAACTTGCATCTGGGTTCTCGTGTTTAATTACAATAGCATTTAATAAACCTTTACCTCGAATGGTGGTAATAAAGGGAGAATTTAAATTCGCTAATCCTGCTCTTAATCTTGCTCCCATTTTTTCTGCATTCTCCGCCATCTTCTCTGTTTTCAAAACTTCTAATGACTTTATAGCCACTGCACAAGCCAATGGGTTTCCGCCATAGGTAGAACCATGTTCACCTGGTAAAATTTGCATCATAATTTCATTGCTAGCTAGTACTGCTGAAATTGGAAGTGTTCCTCCACTCAATGCTTTTCCTAATATTAAAATATCGGCCTTCACATTTTCATGATCGCAGGCTAACATTTTTCCAGTTCTTGCTAAACCAGTTTGAATTTCATCTGCAATAAATAAAACATTGTACTTATCGCATAAATCACGCACTGCTTTTAAATAACCATCGTCTGGAATAACTACACCTGCTTCACCTTGAATAGGTTCTACCATAAATGCAGCCACTTCTTTATCTTTTAATGCTTCTTCAAGCGCTACTAAATTATTATACGGCACTAAGCCAAAGCCTGGCATATAAGGACCAAAACCTTTAAAGCTACTAGGATCGGTTGAAGAAGAAATAGCCGCTAATGTGCGTCCCCAAAAATTACCTTCAGCAAAAATAATTTTCGCTTTATTTTCAGCAATACCTTTTACATTATATCCCCAGCGTCTTGCTAATTTAATTGCCGTCTCTCCACCTTCCACACCTGTATTCATGGGAAGTACTTTATCGTATCCAAAATAGTCGGTGATATATTTTTCATACTCGCCCAATAAATTATTATGAAAAGCGCGAGAAGTTAATGTGAGTTTGCTGGCTTGTTTTTGTAAAGCTTCAATAATGGCTGGATGACAATGCCCTTGATTCACGGCAGAATAGCCACTTAGAAAATCGAAGTATTTTTTACCATCTACATCGTATAAATAAACACCTTCCCCTTTTTCAAGTACTACTGGAAGTGGGTGGTAATTATGAGCGCCGTATTTTTCTTCAAGTGCTAAATATTTAGCAGCATTAGAACTAACTGTTGAATGAGTCATTTCTTTAAATTAAATGAATGGAAATTATATTGTTGAGAAAACTGGATACAAATACGAAAAACAAATTTCGCTTGCATACAAAAAATAGGAGGTGGTTAAACTACCCCAAGGGATGATTGAGTAAATCTAGGTTTCTATGTAAAAAACTTCCTGTGTTCATAGGGCTAAGTTAGTTTTTTTACTTCAAATTCCCGTATTTTGGGCTTACATTCGCAAAAACAATTACATTGAAACCGCTTGTCTCTATAGTCATACTAAATTATAATGGGGCCGGTTATTTAGAAAAATTCTTGCCATCTGTTTTATCCACTCAGTATGAAAATTTTGAAGTGGTCGTGGCAGACAATGGTTCTTCCGATAATTCTATTTTTTTAGTTAAAGAAAAATTTCCCGCAGTTAAAATAATTACGAATAATACAAACGAAGGTTTTGCAGGTGGCTATAATTGGGCTTTGCAAAAAGTAAAGGCTAATTATTATGTTTTATTAAATTCAGATGTGGCAGTGGATCCTCATTGGATACAGCCCATGGTAAATTTATTGGAGTCCAATAAAACTATTGCAGCTTGTCAACCTAAAATTTTATCTTTTCACAATAAGGAAGTATTTGAATATGCAGGGGCTGCAGGAGGTTGGATAGATGCATTGGGTTATCCTTTTTCGAGAGGACGCGTATTTGATGTTTGTGAAAAAGATAATGAGCAGTATGATACTGCAGCGCCTATATTTTGGGCAACCGGTGCTTGTATGATGATTCGTTCTGAATTATTTCATGCAATGAATGGGTTTGATGCAAGCTTCTTTGCACATCAAGAAGAAATAGATTTATGTTGGAGATTACAATTAGCAGGATATAAAATTTATGCTTGTCCTGAAGCCATCGTTTATCATGTGGGTGCAGGTACCTTGCCAAGAGGGGGTCGTAAAGTGTTTTTAAATTTTAGAAACAACTTAATCATGCTTACTAAGAATTTGCCTTTATCCTCACTTATTTGGAAATTACCTGCTAGGTTGAGTTTAGATGCTATTTCAGCCTATAAGGGCTTATTAAGTGGTGATACGAGCTTCTTTTTTGCCATTGCCAAAGCGCATTTTGCTTATATGGCCTATGTTTTATCAGGTAAATTGAAAAGAACTGCATCTCCAAAAGCCTTAGAAACACTTGAGGGGGTTTATCCTGGATCTGTGGTTTATCAATACTTTATTAAAAACAAGCAATATTTTAGTAAAATAGTGGCCAAACTAGCTCATTATTAAGAACTTGTTGCTATTTTTGCATCCGTAAATAAACAATATGTCACACGATTTACAAGATAATACAGCAGAAAAAGATATCGCCACTAATTGGGTAAGTTCCTCTCGATTCTTTTTCTATGTGTCTATTTTTGCTATACTAGCATTGGTTTTAGGTAATTGTACTCAACTCTACAACAGCCGTTTCGTTAAACCCAATCCAGAAGTACAAACTAGCTCACAGTATAAGCCTGAGTATAAGTAAGAAAAAAAATTTGTTTAAGAGCGCTGTTTCGTTATTTTTGCAGTCCTAAAAATAGTTCTTACACAAGCGAAAGTAGCTCATTTGGTAGAGCACGACCTTGCCAAGGTCGGGGTGGCCGGTTCGAGCCCGGTCTTTCGCTCCAAAAATCCCGTTCTTCGGACTGGGATTTTTTTTAAGTCTGATGAAGAC
>Ga0209191_1001242_pt1 | contig 17076 bp, 31 predicted proteins | sample S_130626_EF_Meta_FD_187320 | JGI IMG/M metagenome (GOLD analysis project Ga0209191, IMG submission 187320) | Freshwater microbial communities from Lake Simoncouche, Canada to study carbon cycling - S_130626_EF_MetaG (SPAdes) (version 2) | ecosystem: Environmental > Aquatic > Freshwater > Lake ...
TCTAACTATTCACATGTTCCGCACAATAGCATTCACCTTTGACATATTGTTTGTGTTAAGGACAAGAAAGCGGTGTTCCGCGTTGATATTTGGGTCTATTCCCCCCCTGAAACCCAGTTTATTCATTATATATGCGCTCGTGGGACGAGGAGTATTGGGTGTATTTTCAAATCGCGTAGATAACTGATGAATCTCTTTGAACCCCGCACGCTTCGCACACCACACAACAAGTGCGCGAAGGCGCGTCCCTATACCCTGACGCCTATATGCCTCCACGGTACGACCAGTACTGAACTTGAGTATATTACCTTTTACCTCGCATTTGAGCGTCGCAGTCTCTGCGCCATTTTTATACATGATTATGTTGACGATATTCTTACCATACTGAAATGCGGCGAGAAGCCAGGGTTCTTTAAGAGCAAAGGAATTTAGTTCATCAACGAGACTTTTAGCTGACATATATATTATTGAATTATTTTATTAAATAGACTAAGACACAGTATTTGAAAAAACGGGTGCGTGTTTACACATATTCAACATCCGCAATCCACTCCCCCACCTTCACGGTCTCGATAAGTCCCACGGTGGGAGACGAGGTATATCCATTCCCAAACTCCGTCTTGGGCTCGAAGCGGAAAATATTCACTCCGCCTTCGAGGTACAACAGTCCGCCGCGATAGCCGGTGAGAATCTTGAGCGTTGCGTTGATCAGCTTCCCGGGCTCTACTTCCAGCCTCGGGCTCGTGTCCTGTGACAGGATGCTATATATCACCTCGGTTTCTTGAACGTTCGGGGCAGGGCACAAATTGCCCTGGCACTTACGGGGGAAGGCGATAAACTTGACGTGGGTAGCCATCACTTGTTTGTTTGCCTTTACTCTCTGGGCACCCACCCCGCCGTGGACATGACACGAAAATTCAGTCCACGTCGAGGTCCATGAGCAATTTTGATTCAAAATTAGAAACTGAATCCAGGATCATATGGAGAAGCCCCACTTTTTCCAACTCCTGCTTGGCACGGCAAGTCTCAATATAATTGCAAAGGGTGGTACGGTTAGCCGACATTTTGAGTTAGTTTGTATGTGACGTGACTGACTATGCCCTTGACAACACACGAATTTTAAACTAAAATTCATATCCAAAAGCTTCAATATCCTCTTTGAACATTTCAGCAACTGCTTGCCGAGTTTCATCATTATAATAAGTTCGATAATGATCGTGTTCTGTTTTATTTTTCATACCTAATGGTTCATAGCATTGAAAAATATCTTGAATAATTTTGAAATCCTTCTCGAGATTTTCAAATCGCAGCAAATGTGTTACTCCAGGTTCTATCCATCGAACTTGGGGGGTCGATAGTTTATGGTCTCCAAAATACCATATTTTAATTTTATTTAGTACAAAATCATTGAAATCCTCAGGGATTAATTTGGGTATATAACATTGTATAAATATGGACGTGTTATATTTTATAAATATATACATACTGACCACTCTATCCCATGGATTGCGCACGACTGTAAATTTTATAGGCGCAGGTTTTTCAATTTCAATTAAAAATGCATGTCCTTTTAAATTATATTTAAAATCATTCGAATCGGGTACACTTAATATATTTTTAAGATACCATCGTGATATAGACGACCCCCCAGTTCTAGGAATGTGAATAAATGCAATTTTATCATCACTAAATGTAGGCATATTTACTAGTTGTCTATTTTTTTAAAATGATAATCCGCATCCGGACCGTTATATGCAAACATAGGGGCAACGCATTTGAAACCCAGTGACTCTATAAAAGGGAGCGACTCTTGAACCTGTGGCGCCCCCTTATTATACTCACTATGTTGAAGCTCAACCACGAGGTCCTTTACACTCTTGAGAGTTTCGGTAGCTCCTTTGAGTATATCCATTTCAGAACCTTGAACATCGATTTTAATAAAGTCTGGTGGTGGGAACCCTCGTTCTTTGACAACTTCGTCAAGAGTTTTAGTAGGTCTCACGGTACTCATACCATCTGTGAAAAAATCGGTCCTACCTATCTCACGATAATAGGAGTTTCCACCAGGCATCATGTCGTTTTGCCACCACTCGACCGTTTTATTAAAATCACTCAAGACTCCTATATGATAATCATATCCTTCATATAGAAACTCTGCAGGTTCAAAAGCATCGAACAGAACGTACTTTGCATCGGTCCATATATTTTTAGCCTCATTTGTCCAGTGTAGGACGCAGCTCCCGATATCATAAATAACTTTGGGCTCAAGTCCTTCACTCTTCAATTTTTTAAGATATTTTACGTGATCTTTGAAAAAATTCAACCCACGAAGATTTGACAGTTCCGTGAGACGGGTCCTGACTTCCATTACTTATACATATTAAGGATCTCCTTAATAACCTGATTACGGACAACATCATCCTCACTGAATCGAATATGTGAAATATCAATTGAGTTTTCACAAATTCTTGAAATTAAATCAGATAGACCATTATTTTCAAAACCACGCTCGTATTGTTGTACATCTCCAGCTATAATCATTTTTGAATCTTCCCCAATACGCGTCAAAAGCATCTTCATCTGTGAAGGCGTGCTATTTTGCATTTCATCCCCAATAATCCACGCGTTATCAAATGTCCTTCCACGCATATATGCCAAAGGACAAATCTCAATCTTGCGATCGTAAACATATTCATTCACCTTTTTAGCGCTCATATATTTGTTCAAAACGTCAAACATAGGTCGAGTCCATGGATCCATTTTCTTTTCCACGGTCCCTGGAAGAAACCCGTGTTGCTCATCTACGCTCACCGCTGGACGAGTTAGAATGAGTTTCTGAACTCGTCCGCTAATAAGAGCCTTTGAACCCGCGTGACACGCCAGCAGAGTCTTACCAGTACCTGCAGGTCCAGTACCTATAACGATTGGAACTGTTGAATACAAAAGATCTATGTATTTCTTTTGAGCTAAATTACGTGGACTGAGCATTGCTATATAACTCACTATTTGTCTCTCTAACTTAAAAGTTAAACTCCTAAAATGGATAGATGGACCGCGAGAACCTGTATGTTATTTCCGTTTTAACCAATCCCGAACGTTATAAGCAGCGTACCAAGCTTTTCAAAGAGTTTATGGCACGTATGCAAAACTATAAGGTGAACCATGTCGTCGTCGAGTGCGTCCAGGGGTGCCGCCCGTTCGAGGTGACCAATGCCACCAACCCACTCCATATTCAACTCAATACTAATTCAGTTCTGTGGATGAAGGAAAATCTAGTGAATATCGCACTGTCTCGCCTTCCAAACAACTGGAAATATGCCGCGTGGATAGATGGTGACGTGGACTTTGTCAACCCTGACTGGGTCGAGGACACCATCCACGAGCTTCAGCACGCACCAGTTGTTCAGCTTTTCGAGCATGCCATCGACCTCGGACCCGACCATGAGATTCTCAACAAGTGGGAGTCATTTGGCTCCTGTTTCGTCAAGGGCAAACCTTTCAAGGGATCAAAGAAAGAATGGGACAAGGAAAAGAAGGAGGAGAACTATTATTTCGGTCAATACGGCGACTCACCCGGTGAGTATTGGCACTCGGGATACGCATGGGCAGCTACACGCGAGGCGCTCAACGGTTTCGGCGGTCTCCTCGACTTTGCAATTGCCGGTGCCGGTGACCATCACATGGCGTGCTCGATAGTAGGCAAAGCTTCACACTCTGTCCCCAAGAACGTACATCCAAATTATATCAAGCTTCTGAAGGAGTGGGAGACGCGCGCTTTGCGGACCGCCCATAAGCATATGGGGTTTGTCAAGGGGACTTTGGTCCACTATTGGCACGGCAAGAAGCGTGATCGCCAGTACCGCGGTCGCTGGGAAATTCTCGTCAAGAATCAGTTTGACCCGACTCGTGAGCTCCACAAAGACACGCACGGTGTCTGGGTCCTCCACCCATCGAATATCCAGTTACGCGACGACCTGCGTCATTATTTCCAGTCTAGAAACGAGGACTCTATAGACCTTTAAAGCTTGAGATCATAGTTAAATTATGAAGTCGCCCCTGCGCTACCCAGGTGGTAAAACAAGGGCGGTGAAAATTCTTAAAAAATACGTTAGCGCGCACTTCCCCGGAAGAAAGGTTATTCTGTCACCATTCTTTGGAGGAGGGAGCTTTGAGATTGCCATGTGTGAGGATGGATACACGGTCCTAGCAAACGACCTGTTCAAACCCCTTTATACATTTTGGAAAATTCTTCAATGGAACGCTCAAACCCTCATAGAACTCGTTCAAACTCACATGCCCGTCACAAAAGAAAAGTTTATGAAATTTCGAACCAATATTATGGACCTCGATCCACTTGAACAGGCTACTGCATACTATATCATCAACAGGTGCTCCTTTAGCGGCTCCACCTTTTGCGGTGGTTACTCGGCACAAGCAGCCTCGGGGCGACTCAACGACTCGTCCCTCAGGACCCTCGAGACGATAGACTTGTCGAAAATTCAATTTTCTAACATGGATTGTTGCGAGTTTTTAAGGACACACCCTGAAAACGCAGAGACGCTCGTGTATGCAGATCCACCCTACTATATCAAGACGTACATCTATGGAAAGGACGGGGACATGCACGAGTCGTTTGATCACGAGGCATTTGCAAAGACGATCAAAGGACGGAAAGATTGGATACTAAGTTATAATGACTGTGATTACATACGCGAGCTATACAAAGGGTGTCGTATTTTCACCGAGAGTTGGGCGTACGGGATGAACGCCTCGAAGGAGTCCTCAGAGGTGATTATCCTGCCACCACTCTAAATTCTTGTTTGATTTCTTGAGTGAATCGCGATCGAACACAAGTGACGCCATCACCGACCCGGGAACGCTCGAACCTGTATGCTGCTTACACCGAACTCTCCATTTTGTGTCAGCTTCAAAGAGTGGAACTCCTAGACCAAGCACGTCCTCGCCTGTGTGGTACAACCCCTTGTGCTGGACCTGAATATAAGCCGACCCTTTGTCCTTATAATACTTGGACACAATCGACCGGTCCTCAATAGGAATATATTTTGTTCCAAAATTCATTTTTTCTGCGAGCCATGTCTCCTTGGTCTTGTCACCCCTGAGAAAAGCAGGGACCCTCCCTTCCCACATAATTTCATTCTTAAATTCAAGGTGATCATTCACGAGCGGTATTTTTTGTTGACCAGCCTCTGTTGCATTCCCACTCTTAGCCTCAAAGGATACCCTTGAATCTCCCCGAACTATAGTAACATCTGGACGCCCGGAACTCCCGGCAGTTGGTAGAACCTTTTCACCAAACCCTTCGAGAATATCACGAATCACATTTTCGTACTTTTTGCCTTGTTTCGCTGCAAAACTCATACCTGATTTACGGGTCTTACCTCTATCTGCGGTTGCCGTTACGCTTGCGCCGCGCATTATTAGCCTGTGCATTCAATCTGTTAATTTGAGCTATTATATTTGGACTGAGTGCCATATTTCCAGCTCTGCCCTTTCGCATTTTCAATATTGCCAGTGCTTTGTTAAGGTTTGCCCATTCTCCGTAATAATAACTTTTACGCGCCTTTGTGAGTAAATTTGGAGTGTTCATAGTAATAAGTGCACCCCTGTTCACTACGTTCGCATTCCGTCTACCAAACCCTAATATAGCCATATTATATTGTTACATTTATTTTTGTCGGCCACACGTACTCCGGATACTCGCTCTGGCTAACATCAAACTTATAATAGTCTGGTTTTTTACGATTGAGCGCCGCCTGGTGAGACTTGGTCACATCCTCACGACCCCACCACCACGGAGGGTGTGGTTTTCCGCAGTGAGGCAATTTCTGCATATTATTCTTGTACCCACGAAGTACCCATTCGTCGATACAAGCATTACAATACATGGCTAAAAAACAAGTGTACCCATCCCACATTTTAACAGCTGGGTGATTTCGCCACCCTTTTGTGATTCCCATGAGCGTTCGCCAAATTTGATACGCCTCCACGCGCTGCTTCCCCAACCGCCGATAGTCGAGTGCTTTTACGCACTCCTGAAGGTTCCCCGATGTTACAAACGTGTTCACCATCCTCCTCGGGCTCCTTTGGTTTTAAAAGTACGTAAACGAGGAAGATATTCCACAACAGGACCACGAATGAAAAGATGTACATGCCTTGGTTACTCCACGGCTCGCGTCTCTAAGGCGTGACGATACACGAATTCTCACAAATCCGACCCATCGTCAAACACTTCACACCGCTTTGCAACATCGCCCCAAATTCCACCCTTCTTGATTGCACCGTCGTAGATATACTTGCGAAGCTTCATTTCAGGTGAATAAGTAAGGAGAGTCAGAAGAGTCTTTTCACACTTATGGATCATAACAAGCTCGAGGAGTGAATATTCATCACAGTCGGTATAGTTGGGATCAGCTCCCATACGAAGGAGACTTTCGACGTACTCGTGTGAATCACACGCACCGGGGTACCTATTGAAAGCTGCTGTAATGACAGACTTGGACTCGTTTTTGAAAAGGTCCTCAAGGGAACCGTTACCATCCTCCCAATCATCAAACAGATGATAGGCGCGATAGTTGTCCTCGTGACCGTCAATCTTGTAGTTGAGCATTTCTACTTACTCTGAACACGCGGCTCGGCTCTAAGCAACTTGGTGTGTATGAATCGCGGTTTGTGGAAAGTTGTCGTGTATAACAACTTGTTTCGCGCGCTCAAGTTTCTGTAAAAATTATTAGGATTGCGCAATATATTTTGAACCTTCCTAAGTCTATTTATATTCACATTAGGGCGAAGCTGTCCGACCCAATTATTAAAATTGAGATTCTTATTGCGTTTGAGTGCATTTAAAAAGTCGTGAACGGTTTTTCCCCCGAGTGTATGTGGTGCTCGAACTTTATACCAATTAGATGTTGCACTAAGGAGGAATGTTTTAGTTGAAGATCCAGGTCTCGGTGGACGCACTTGTCCCCGAATATAAGGAGAATATCTTACATGTTCGCGAGTGCGCGTTGACATTGTACGAGGGATACCATTCCACCCCGCTTTTGGTACATTCGATCCAATATATCTCATATTTTTGTAATTACCTGGTGGTAAACATGCGTTGATGATATAAACTCCGGGTCCGAGCCGACTTAGCACGGTCGAAAGAAGAAGTCTGCTGTTGCTTGCGTGATTAATGTTTGTGTAAATTTCAGAACGAGCCGGTGGTGGTTCACGGCTAAGGTTTGTTTCTAGGATTGAACGGTCGCGTCTTTGTATAGGAAGTTTCCATACGTATCCGAACGAAGGATAGGTCTTATCAAAAAAAGAAAGGGATATGTTTGGCATTTGTTCACCCGGGAAAAATGTGCGTGACAGAATATCAGCCACATGATGCCACCCAGTTCCTTCACCGCTCTTAAAGAAACGCGTCAGACCGTTATTGTTAGTGAAAAATTCACTTGCGATCATTCGACCTGCGGAGATGTACATACATCTCCCAGGGGTTGCCATGAGCATCACTATGGTATTTGGGGGAACCTCATGTGAAATATTCACTGTTTCCGTTGCAAGAGCTCCATGAGCTTCTACGAGTTTTGCGCCATATTTTTTGTACGTAGCTATGATACGTTCTTCTAAATTTCTGGACGTTGCTTGTCCGCGAGTTACGCGATTACTCATCTATATTAAACTTTAGAAATTAATAGAGACGTGCGTGGTGTTGCACACCAGCCCCGTCATGTCACTCTGAATAGTGAGTAGAAAGTTCTCATTATTGTACTGCATAATCACCTTCTGTTCGGGTTGAAGAACGTGTCCCTCAAACTGAGTCTTGAATCCATTCGCAAGCTCCGCGGAACCAGGAAAAGCGCGCTCAGGATAACTCTTGACATATTCAGCTTTCACACTTAGATTTTTAAGAGTAAACTCCTTGTCCATGGGGATATGGATACTACTGACATTTACGTCATCTCCAGCAAACTTCTTGAGCAGACGACGCTGGATAGCATTCAGTGCAACCGTATCGACATCTACGCCCGCGTGTGGGGCAACGCGGTAAATCTCAGAATCGTCGAGCATGACATATGGACCGACGTTATTATACGGACTCACGTACACCAGACCGGTCATAGCCTCCAGCTGGGAAGGAGAGTTGGCGATCTTCATTTTACTTACTCTGTATACGCGGCGCGTCTCTAACCCTGTTCAGCGACTTAGAGACTCGACGTTTTATTTTATAAATGGACCACTTTCTCGTCGGTGCAATTTTTGGATTTTTACTTGCAAAATTACCAATCAAAAAGAAAAATAAAAAGACTGAGGACGCCGGGGTTCAGGCATCAGAGCCTCCTTCCCCGACCCAACCAATTTTGATTCAAAATTCAAAACCAAGATACATCCCTTACTTGGTTAATTTTTGGGGTCCAGATTCCTGAGCTGCTCGGCAGCAATGGTACTCGTGTAAAACACCTTAGCAAGTTCATAACATGAGGTGAACCCCTCACACTCGAGGGTCCATAGGTTCTTAGTGGGGTCAGGGCGCTTAAACTTGGGGTTGATGGGCAAAGGGACGAAGGTGAAGACGATGATTTGGAAGAGTTGCCAATACATTTTACTTATTACAAGCGTGAACGCTTTAGGTCATTTAGGTCATTGTTGAAGTCATTGAAGTAAGATTCGAGTCGCCGCTTGCATGCAGGGTGTTCGGGGTCGGTGATGCATCTCCGCCAGCTACGCTGAATAACTTCGCAGTTGTGGTTCACCATGATCATCTCGGTTCTCAACCGGGCATACCATACCCGGTTAAATACCGCCTGCACATTCTGGTACACCAGAAACTGATGCTCTTCAGGGGAGGCGAAGTAAGGGAGGTTGAGCCCACACCACGCGCAATTTTGAATTAAAATTAGTGAAGCCTCAAGCGCTTCCGATACTTCATGAGAACTCTCATAAGCTATCCGGAGAGGACGAAAGGCTTCCGCGATACGCTGGTTCAGGGCTGCTACATCTCCAGCGGTGATCTCGCCATTTTCAGACCACATGAGCTCGTTCATAGGTGCAAAGATTGCCTCGCGGATAGCATCCTCCAGGTGGGTAATCTGGCTGTCCACGTAAGTATAACGGGGCTTGATGGGTGCGTCCATTTGGGTTTACTTATAACTCCCAGACAGTATGTATAACAGAGACATGACACGAATTTTTTATAGGGGTACAGTATAATGAATAACACCGGGTTTACTCGTGCGTTGTTCAACGCGTATTCAACACACGACAAAATTCCAAATAGTGCCAGAAATAATTATAGAAACAAAATTGCTCGGGGAAACTACCGTGCTGCATATAACACGATTAGCAAGTATCTCCCCTATTACAAGCGTAATAACCTGGCTAATCTCGTTGGGCAGTTTACAAATCATCCGGTCCAACTCCCACCTGCATACAACGCGAGCCGAGTAAATATCAAAAGAAATAATAACGCAAAAATATATATAAACCGCGCTCGGGCTGGAAACTCAAAACGTATGATTAACATCTTGCAGCCTTATCGGGGGGGTGCTGGTGGTGTGCAACTTGCATATTTAAACCAGCGCCTAAACAAGAATCCTATCAAGTATGCCATGGTAAACAAAGGAACTGGAAATCTTTATGGTTTCGCTCTTTTAGAGAATAACAAGCCTGAAAAGAACACTCGGTACCTGAACATTGTAGGAGGACTTAAAGGGTACGGTGGAAAACTCATTAAACAGTTGATAAATAACGCACGTGCAAACGGTAAAAATTCTGTAACACTCAAAGCAGTTGTTCAGAAATCATCAATGATAGGTGGACACAGAGTTTCAGTGAACAATGCTGGACAGAGAAATAAGCTGGTGGCTCTTTATGAGCATTTTGGATTTAATACGAATGGAAAATACGTGAATTCGGAGGGACTTCAGCCTATGGTGAAATATTTAGTTAATCGGAATATCGTGAGAAACAAGAGACGACGCGAGTTGAAAAGAAAACAGAATGAAAGAGCTGCTGCAATTACACCAAGAGTCACTCGCTCGCGTGCAAGTGGTCCCTAAATCTCATCGCTGTGGTCGTACATCGTCGAGTCTCCGCACTCCGACGCGCCATCCTCCCACCCCCCGCGCCACTGCTCCTCCTCGTGAATCTCCCGCTCCAGCCGCTCGCGCTTCGTCTTGAACTTTTCGACTAGCCCTCGCACGTACTGGCACACCTCCACATAAATAGGGCTCGCAGGGTCAAACGGCGTGTCATCAAGCATCCAATTCACTGCCGCCATTTCCTTGTCCTCTACACGTGCATATTCGGCTTGAAGATTCAGTAGTTGCTGATCGTGCAGTTCCTTGCGCTCAAGAGCTGGAATCTCGAAATAGGCATCAACAGCCTCTTCCTCGAGGCTTCCCGATGCATAATCTCCACCCTCGAGTTCCCAAAGCTGATCCTTAGTCACATTTTCATATACATAAGTTGCCATAAATTGGTACATGGAAGGCGTAATGGACTCATTCAGATACTCTTCGAAATCTGAATATGTCCACTTATAGTGTGGCTCAGAGCGGTCACCGTCAGTTGCAATGAGCATGTTAGTCTCATCGTCAAACTCGACCCACACGTTAGGAGACATTTTTTGCTATATTCTAAGCGTTTCAAACCTCTAACTTTGACATGACACGAAAATTTATCTACGGGTCGGTTTTACAATACGTCCCGAACGAGTTACGCTAGGTGATTTTTTAGCACTGCGACGCATTGCCGGCGTGTATCTCTTAGTATACATTCCAAGTCCACCACGCATCTTTACAGAATTTCTTCTAATTACTGGTGTGTAATTTACAAGTGCCTTTTTAGCCGCGAGTTTCATCGCTGGCGTATATTTCTTTGTGAATTTACCCAAACCTCCCGACGCTCTAGGCGAAATGTTGTTTCCGACCCGGTTATTTGGTCTATTCGTTCTGAGCCATTTCGTCAAAGGAACGAGACCGTTATTTTTAGCTTTATTTGTATTGCCTTTTCTATTTACAAAGCCTAAATTTCGGTGACGATAAAATCCCTCAACGGATGGAACTGCATTTAAGTTGATATAATTCTTATTGTTAGCAATAGCATTATTTATAATTTTTTTCATCATTGGCATACCCTTGCCTTTATTTGTAACCAGAGCGTGCAGAACGCGTCCTCTGTTATAATTATTTAGAGCCGCAAGTCCCACAACCGTTTTATATTCATTTGGGGTATTGTTATTATTAGCAGTCAAGTATGCATATTTCATAGGGGAAGTTCTGAATGTATTACGAAACCATTCGTAACCCACACCACCCCCGCGTCTATTTCCGGGATTTAACGACGGTGATACAAGTCTTTGTATATTATGAAAATTATTACTATTTATAATATCAAGTAATTGACGATTAGCCGAATTATTTAATAACCGGATTTCTTCAGGCATATATTAATAAGATATATTTTTATTCGGCATCAGCCTCCTCCTTCTTGGTGTAGACTGCAAGAGTCACCTTCAGAGCCTGTGCAGCCGCCGCCTTCTCGGGCACCTTGACCGTCGCAGTCGACTGCTCCATTGTCGCGTTCAGGATCGCCTTGAACAGGTTGGTGTCCTCCAGCTCCGCTTTGAGCTCTGCATTTGCATCCTTCAAGTCAGCCTTCAGGGCGTTGACGCGGTCAATCATCTTCTGAATACGGTTGGACGACATTCTACTATACATAGGTTTTCTCCTTTTATCTGCGTTCAACGCTTTAAGAATTAGATAATCAAAATAGTAGATGTACGAGGTTCTGGGTCTTGAGAGAGGCGCCTCAGATGCTGATGTTAAAAAAGCTTATAGGAAACTCGCCATGAAGCATCATCCCGATAAAGGCGGAAATCCCGAAGAGTTTAAAAAAATTCAAGCGGCTTATGATATTTTATCAGATCCGGAAAAAAAGGAAAATCTGGATAGGTTCGGGACTCCTGATGGACCGCCCCAGCAGCCCCATGGTTTCCCAAGAGACATATTCTCACAGATGTTTGCGGGAGGGTTCGGCATACCCAAGGGTCCCGTCCGTCGCTCTAATTTTGATCATGAATTGAAAATTAGTATGGAGGAGTCATACCGGGGGACTGTCCGGAAACTGATGGTGACCCTCCAGAAAACCTGTTTCACGTGTCGTCAGAAATGCCAGCAGTGTCATGGGCGCGGGCAAGTTCAGCACCAGATGGGACCCATGGTATTTAACCAGCCATGTCAACCCTGTCAAGGGAGTGGTGGGATGAACACGGGGTGTTCTGAATGTAAAAATGGTCTGAAGCTTGAGCCTCTTAATTTAGAACTAAAAATACCTCCTGGTATCCAGGAAGGAAATGTCATGACAGGGCATGGGCTTGGTGAACAGCCCAAGAAACCCGATGAGGAGCCTGGGGATATCTTATTCCATATCAAGGTCAAGGATCACCCAGATTTTATGAGACAGGGTCTGGATTTAATTTACAGGACAAATATCTCTTTCGAGGACACGGTGAATGGGAATGAAATTACGATTCCTCATTTCGATGGACCTATTAAAATAAATACATCGGACTGGGGTGTCATAGATCCACGGGAGGACTATATAGTTCCTAGACGGGGGTTCAAGGTGGAGGACAAGGTGGGACATCTCAGGGTTTCGTTTAACGTTGTGTATCCTAATTTCAAAACAAAATTCAAGCTGGAAAAACTTCTATAGTTATGATATATGGCATTCAAACAGCAACTTTATATATTTCTTCCAGAACTTCAGGCTATAGATAGCAATATTGGTCCTGTCATGCTGCAGACCAATATTGATAATATTAAAAATCAATATTCTTCCGAATTATCAAACGCTGGTTCATTTGATGTCCTGTTCATTAAAAATCCCAGTATTGTGTTTAACTATGTAAGCGTCCTAGAAACTCAACTTGTGACAGCTAAGATGCCAAATCGTAATTCTAATATTTTATCTGCTGTAACCCAAAAAATTTCAATCCTCGAGACTACGTACTCTAATCTAATGCAATCCTCGACGCAATCATCGCAATAGCCAGCAGCGCTGACATAGAACTGATAGACGCCTGGTCCTGGACGATATGAATAAGCTCATCGACGTTCAGCTGAGCGTGATGAAAAACCATGTCATTCACTGTGCTTGGGACCATCCCAAGAGTAGCACTTCGAATGACGTGTTTCTGAAGCAAAGATCCGGTACGAATTGTCCTTTTTGTGATTGGATGACGCTGAATTCGGCGGACCGTAATCTGCACCTGCACACAAGGCTTATTCATACTCCTTCTATAAGTATAGTTTTTAAACGCTGGTCCAGAGGTACGCGAGTGCTAATGAGCCTCCAACTGGATAGTTGGCAACATAGAAGTAAAAAAATGGCCACAGCAGACCAAATCCTAAGATATTTAGAAATTGGTCAGGTGTCATTTGCCTTTTCAGACACTACCGAGACGCTGGCGACGACATCACATGAATTTAAATCCAATATTACAACTTATGGCAATCTTTTCGCCTTCAGGAATGTGCCGAGTTTCGTGGATCAAGTCGCCCCTGAAAATAATAAGCCTTCCCTCGAGTGTATCCAAGACTAGGTTCTTTGAATAAATATCGGTAATTTCTGTATTCGATGGAAAAAAGAATGAATCGTGTGAAGAAAAAGTCAATGATGAATTATTGGGAGATTTCAAGTAATATACAGCTGAAAACATACACTCTGTGTGAGAGTGAGGCCATATAAATCCGCCATTCGTATGCATATTTGCCCACATGCTGAGTATGTGTAACTTGTCATGATATTTGAAGTATCCTATTTCACATGCATACTTTTTAGCACTGTGAAGTATAAATTCGGATATTTGTTTAAAAGGGGGTTCCAAGTGAATTTGATTATAATCAGAGTAGAGCGAGTATCCTTCAAAAAGACCTGGGCGTTTCCAACCGTGATTTACAAAAAGCATGCGACACTCTTTTGCAAGAACGTCCCTTTCCTCGGGCGACCCTACGTTATCGACGACATAGACGGTTTTAGGAGCAAATGTTTTAATCATATATTAAACTATCAAGCTTGGCTTTAACCACACAGTCCGCGCATCTCTGAATAGCTCATCTTCCCCTCTGCAAACTTAGCCATCGCATCCGTCTGGACGGGGTCATTTAATATGACCGCACACTGTGCCAGGAGCGGATCAATGGTCGCAATCTTGGCGAGCTTGGAATGCACCTCATCACCCGTGTCCTTTTGCTCCGTAATCTCTGCAAACTGCGGAGAGTCTTGGCGGTCCATATACCCGATCTGACCATTACCGTCAGGGGGGTTGTCCGTACGGCTATGGTACCGGACGGCACACCGGTTTCGACGGTGGTTCTGGGTCACACGGTAGTACCAGTCATCGCCGTCCTCAATGAGCTCCCACCCGGTAGGACGCCCGGGCTCATGGGCTGACTGAATAGACCCATCCTTGCACACGACATAAAGCTCGTTGCGTTTAGGACCTCCCTCGAGGAAGTCGACCTGCTCGGCGTAGAACTGAAGACCGGGAGTCATAAGGGACGCCATTTGTTACTTAGTCTTACATGAGATGACCGTAACCTTGACATGACACGAAAGTTTTTCTCGCTCTTTTAGACATTTTTCAATGCGAGCCATACCGTTCGAATTAGTTGAAGCCTGCGGAGCATACTGTCTTTGAAGCTTATCGAGACGACTCATGGTTCGAATACCAGCGAAATGAATACAAAAATCACCTGGAAGCCAATGCACGTCGGGGTCAATCTCAGGATGAAACGCATTCATGATGTTTATGTGTCGGTGTTCGAGAATGTCTATGTGTGGTTTATACTTTTGTGAATTTTTCCAAAAGTCAATGACAGCCGCCTGTTCCCACCAAACATGATGAAGATATTCAGTCTTGTTCCACACGTCCGCGAGGAATTCATGTGCAAGAGGACAATTTCGAATAACGAAAACACCCATGTTTAAACTATTTAAATCATGTCCAATAAACATAAATGAAGATGACTTCAACATATTGATAAATACTTCTAATTCGATTTCTGGATTCATAATGAGTACATCAGCATCCATCCATACGAGAAAATCATATTGTGAAAGATATTTCTGGAGGAGAGAAATTTTATACCACGCAAATGGTCGTTTGGAGTCGTACACTGATTCGTCAGTTATACGTGTGTATCCATGACGGAGCGCGTAATCTTCTTGACTCTGTGTACATAACTCCACACTCTTTTTATACTCAGCCCCGAGTACAAGTGAACAGATTGCAAACACCATAGACTATTTACTTTTAGGTGCTTTAATTGCTTTCTCGTGAAAAGCCTCTCTCGCTCTTACCGCCTTTTTTGAGTAAACTGAATAATCTTTGTGCTTGGCAGCCGACTCGCGCTTTTTCTCGCGTTTTGTGGGTCCGTCCATTTCTTATACAACACGTTGGCTTTTTATCTCAGACAATTTTAGAATGGAATTCTCCTTTCTCAAAAAACAGACTCGGTCTCACCGTTTTTTGACAGTACTTTCTCAACCTGAAATCAACGCTATTCTTGACAAGTATGTCCCCCGGTTGCGTTCAATTCAGATATTAAATATTAAAAAATACCCAGAGGTCAATGATGAGTACAATGAAAAAATGGAAAAAATAGTTGAAGAAGCACGTGAGTCCCTCAAGGATCAATTAAGAACTAAAATTAAAAAATATGTGAAGGACCCAGATATTTTTGCCGCCGCCGTTGCCCAGATTTCGGGACGTTAAACATCATATTCCTTGCAAGCCTCGGGATCTTCGAGGCACATTTCGTCCAAGTTTTTCTTCAAAAGCTCTCTCTCCTGCTGACGGGCGAGCGCTGTTGAAATCTCCTCCACCTGACCCCATGCCACGCGGCACGAGGGAGTATCCTCAAAGTTGTAACATATATTATGCGCATGCTGGATAGCTCTCTTCACATCTTTTGGTGAAATTTTGCGAGTCACGTGACGAGGGCGTGGGGGAACCGCCATTGCGAAAACGAGCATTTATACAGTTAGAGAGCAAAACTTTTAAATAGGAAATGACCAGTCGTGTGGTTCTCAAAGCTTCAAATGTCGCCGCCATGGTTGGTCGACACAGGTACAAGCCTCGGATTGAGGTTTTGGATGAACTCGTGAAGAAATACGCACCCGAAAAATTCACAGGAAAGACCAAGGAGGACAAAGCTACTGAGGCGCTCGCAGTTTCCAGTACTGCTCAAGAGGTACTTGAGTCAGCCCTAAATATCAAAGCTGAAAATTCTACCCAAGTTCAGCGAGTTTTTAAGGAAGCTCGGGAACGAATCAATTTTGATCCAAAATTAAATAATGAACAAAAAGCTGAGGTGATTGAGCACCTTCGGTCCAAGGTTTATACGACCCATGGAACCAGGTCTGAGGACAAAACCAGTGATAAGGTCGAGACTGAGGAGGGTGCTCGCTTCGTCCGTGATGAGTCATTTTATCGGCTCGAGGTGTGCAAGCTAGGTGAGACACAGTATGTCATCATGGGACGAGTAGACCGAATCGAGGAGCGCCCCGATGGGTCAAAGGTTCTGGTTGAAATTAAGAATCGGACAAACCGTCTGTTCAATTCTGTTCCAGAATATGAGTTTATTCAAATTCAGGTTTATCTACAAATGCTGGGTCTGGTACATGCTCGACTTGTGGAACAGTACAACAACCAGGTGAAGAGTCACGATGTGGATCGCGACGAAGAGACGTGGACGAATGAACTCCTCCCTGAACTTTTAAAGTTTTGCGAGGAACTTCATTCTAAAATTACTTGAGAAGCATACGCAGCACAATTTCAGCAATCACTATCACCGCGGTCTGGGGAAGGCTGCGTGTGATAAAGTAAACTACGAGTGCCAGGAGTATTGCCACCTTGAAAGATGGGGTGGCAATTGGGTTTTGTTCGCGGCGAATTTCAATATCAGCAACACTGTCGACGTTCATTTATTATTATCAATATTTTTTACGCAAGCTGAACCTTGCCCTTTACAAAGTCATCAAATGTCACCATGTGGATCT
>Ga0209191_1001245_pt1 | contig 17064 bp, 21 predicted proteins | sample S_130626_EF_Meta_FD_187320 | JGI IMG/M metagenome (GOLD analysis project Ga0209191, IMG submission 187320) | Freshwater microbial communities from Lake Simoncouche, Canada to study carbon cycling - S_130626_EF_MetaG (SPAdes) (version 2) | ecosystem: Environmental > Aquatic > Freshwater > Lake ...
TGGGCTAGTGTTTTTCCATTGGCAGTCAAAACTTCGACTTGACGCAATAACATCACAATTTGTTCCGGTTTAATACGTTGACCTTTAGGCATTTTTTACTCCTTTTAGAGATAGATTATCAAAAATTCCTCTCTTTGGGAGTGGTACTAAAAATTAGGTCAGATCAAAAAAAATCTTTTTTCTATTGTTGCAAATACTACTGTTTTCAATTATAAAAATGCAGATTTCTATTACAACTTAAGAAGATCTGATAGAGACCCTGCCTGCTGGGGTAATAGTCAAATTAATGTCTGTGCTAAATAAATTTGATCTAACCTAATCTTTAGTACCACTTCTAAATAGAGAAATTTTTGATAATTAAGCTCATGAATAGGATATTAAGAGAGCAGCAGGAATTAATATATTTTTAAATTTTGATCCAATGATAAGAAATGAATACTCTCTTTAATCGTGGTACTAAATGATTTCAGTTCAACCTATGGTTATTTTCATTCCTTAAATCCTTTGTATATCCATCTAAGTATCCGGAATCCTAAATAAGATTCGAACCAGAAAGTTAAGATAAAGACGACTGGGAACGCTATACCCCAAAACCATTTTTCCCATTGGTACCATCTTGCTGAGCTATTTATGGCATCTCTGATAAGTAAATCAGAAACCTCAGGGTATTTTTTTAGGTTGTTCTTTTGATGATTGAGTATTATCTTACGCCTATTTTCTAACTCATTACATTCTCTATGTCTAGGGTTTACAAAAAAAATAGGATCTGGTGGTGGAGGTAAGTAGTCCACACTATTTTTGTTAAACAAATAATCACACACTGGATTATTGAATTGTGTTACAAGTTCATCAATGGTTTTTGGAGTGCGAAATGATATCTCAAGTATTTCTTTAATGCTCCCAATTGATCCATAAAGGCTAGCTCCCACTATTGAGACTATAAATAATCTTTGCAAGCCTTTTTCAAAGTTTATATTTGCTTTTTCACTCTTAAATCCTTTGTATATCCATCTGAGACAATAAAATACCGGAAACGAAATAATCCAAAAAGCTAATACAAAAAAAACTGCTATGGAAATATGATCTATATATACATATATCTCTTCATTAGCTCCTATGTCATACATGGTTTCTTTAATAAGTAACTTTGAAACCTCAGGGTATTTACTAGGGTTATCTTTTTGATAAAGGAGTATTCGAGCTTTGTATTCTTCTAATAAATTACATTCTTGAATTGATTTAAATTCTTTACCATCTTTGTTAAATATATACTCACATCTTGGGTCTTCAAACTGTGCTACAACTTTATCTAAGCGTCTACCTCTCTCATATAAATTGTCTACTGGATCATATATGCTCCCGAAGAACCCATAAAGGACGGCCCCTCCTAAGGAGACTATAAATAGTCTGAGTAATCCCTTTTTTAAGTTTAGATTTTCTAGGTTCATTTAGTCATCACTTCAGCCATATTAATAATAGAAGAAAAGCTATTACCCAAAGAGGAAGCTTTAATCCTGTAGATAGGTAGTTAATAGTATTTTCTTCCTTTTCCTAAAAACTTGAGAATTCCAGTATTCGCTTCAGTCGTATTTTCAGTTTGCATTTTACGAGATGTGATTAATTCAATATGAAAATCGCCTACTTTGATCAGTCTTGGAATTTTTAATAGGGAATCATTTGCGCCTTCGACATCAGTATCTTCGAGAAGGACTTTAAGTTGTTTAGTTCTATTTTGAGGATTCCATATTGAATATATCCCTGATACAAACATCAGCCATACACTAGCAGATTGGATTAAGTCATTTTCAATTAATCGGATAAACTCTTTAAGCCTAGTCTCTGAAACATGAATAAAAATATGAATACTATCTTCCATCACCTCGCTAAGAGCCGGAGTAGATATCTGCACTCCACGAATATCGCAATATTCTTGTTGATCTTCGCTTAATGGCCTACTCGTAGATATAATCGATAATTCAAATTTGTTAACTTTTTTGTCAGTACCAAACATTGAGAAGAAAGTTTTATCAGGATGTAACTCTCCTGAAATGTATGTATTTACAGATACTTTGTCAGGTAAAAATTCAAGTTGATTTTCAACAATGCCTTGATTTTTTTTTATAACATTAGACAAAACTTCAGGGTGATCTTCAACAATGTTTAGTTCCCTACGTATACTCAATGAGCTAAGGTTAAAGAAAAGTGGCCCCTCATAAGGGATATAGTCCTCCGATGTCTTCCCTTCAGCTACCTCGTTAATATTCCACTCATAATCGTTTTTATGTTTAGATTCAGTATTAAGTATTACCTTTTTTTCGAGGTTATATTCCATTCAGATCTCCAGGTTTCCAAGTCTTATTATTAATCATCTTATTTATAGTTTATGACAGATTGATCTAATCTAATTTTTAGCGCCAATCTCAACGAGAGATTATTACTATAACAAGATGTTCATTAAGCCAACGGTGTTGAGTATGTTTATGTGAGCCATCCATACGGTAGCTTTTTAATTTAGCCAAAAAGTTTGTTATATTGGTCTTTCCAACTTCGCGATGTAAAAATTATGAAAAAACTTTATCTAACCATCATTGCAGTATTACTTAGTATCACAGGTCAATGCTTTGGGGAGTGGAAGTACGATGCAGGTTCCAATAACTTTGACTCATATATTGATTATTCAAGAATTAAAACTGAAGGTCTGCATAAATCAATTTGGGCTTTACAAGACTTGAAATCACCTGAGACTAATCCCTTAGGTAAGCAATTTAAATCTGAGGTACAAAAAAGAGTAGTTGATTGTCAGCGTTCAAGAAGTCAACTAGTTGCTCTTTACCAATATCCCGAGCAAATGGGTAAGGGGGCGGTGGTGTTTACAGCAAACTACCAAATCCTAGAAAAAGATTGGGAGTATGAACCACCGAATAGTATTGGGGAAAGATATATCAAGGCAGCCTGTGGTACTAGCAATCCAAAACCACCTGTCAGCAATACTCTGGATAACAAGCGTCAAAGGTGCATTAACTTAGGGCTAGCACCTAATTCTGCCGATTTCCAACAATGTATGAAGTGATATGAAGAAGTTACTCCTAATCCTTTGCCTGCTTTCGATGACTGGTAGTGATGTCCTGTCTGTATTAAGGAAACACATAGTAAATCCAAGATGATTAATGATAAGCCAAGGGTAAAGAAGCCAGTAGGTTATTGGGATAACTTAGATAATTGTAAGCATGAAGCCCTTAAATACACAACCAAAAGTGATTGGCAGAAAAATAGTCCACTTAGTTATAGATGGGCAAGTAAAAATAAATGGGTAGATGATTGTGCCTCCCATATGAACTCTGAAAGGAAGCCAAATCATTATTGGACTCTAGAGTTATGCAAAGAAGAAGCTAATAAATTTAAAACTAAAGTGGAATGGCGTTTGACGAGTAGGGCTTCATTTTCTAAAGCTAATAAGGAAGGCTGGTTAGCTATCTGTTGTGAGCATATGGAAAAAGGTAAAAAATGGTTTGGCCCCTCTTCAATAATGGAATTTTTAGTTTCTTACGATATTCATTTCAGGGAAGAGCATCGATTTAAAGGCTCACATGAAGTGGCTAGACGCCCATTTGATTTTTATCTCCCCGATTTTGATTTAGTGATTGAATTTCACGGAGAGCAACATTTAATTGGTTGGGGGAGAAGAACGGAGGATGCTGAAGCAATCCAACAACGTGATCTTATAAAGAAGACCTGGGCTATTAAAAACGGACTTGAATACCTTGAAATTAAACAATGGGAAGTTAGTTCAAAGGAAGATATTCATAATCAACTTTTGGTTAAGTTAAGGACTATTGCCCAAAAAACTGGTAAAGCAATTTTATTTGTAAAAAGAGATTTAACTGATATTGAGCTTAAGAAAGTTACAAGTAAGTTGAAGTGGACTTTAGAGGCTTGCATGGATGAAGCCAAAAAATACAACACTAGAAAAGAGTGGCAAACTCATGGAGCTAGTAGCTATAACGCAGCTTATAATAAAAAATGGCTAGATAAATGTTGCGCCCACATGACAAGGCAACTAGCTCCAAAAGGTTATTGGACATTGGAGAGGTGTGTTGAAGATGCTAAGCAATATAAAAAATTAGAAGATTGGTCAAAAGCAAAACCCAGTGGGTATTCTGTAGCTAGAAGTAAGAATTGGGTTTCAATTTGTACGCCTCATATGAAGGATGAACGTAGGGTCTCAAAAAAAATTATCTGGACTTATGAGAAGTGTATTGAGTTAGCAAGGCAATGCCACAGTCGTGCTGAGTTTAAGAAGAAATCTGGTTCGGCTTATCTCAGAGCTAGAGTCAATGGTTGGCTCGAAGCGTGTTGTAGCCATATGAAGGCTAATAGTGATCTAACCTAATTTAGGATTTTTTTAAATAACGGTCTGTACCGGACACATGGTTTACACTTTTCAAACCAACTCATTTTCTATTTTTTAATTCTGCTTTAACCTCAGGATTTTTTAGTATTTCCGAAAGCATTTGATTGTGAGTTAATAAGTTACCATTAAGTTTTTTAAGACTCTTCTCAGAAATATTCCCTGATTTTTCTAATCCCCCTAAAGTCTCTTTCATTTCTTCAATAATCCTACTTTTATTTTTGACGGTTGCCATTTAGAGATCTCAAAACTTTCTAATTAATTTGAGTTGAAAGAATATCTCAAGAGTTAAACCAGGAGGAACTTTTCACGAATTAACCTACAATTAAAATGGTTATTGACACCATATTAAAGTATGGTTACAATGACCATATGAGTGCTGAAAGAATCTTCTACGACAAAACCCTTTTCCCAGAGGGATTGATTGTAGAAATGGTGATTTGGAAATTACCTAAGCCGACTAAAGATAGACCTCATGGTTTGAAGTACAGATTATTTTATGGGCGAGATGGCTTAAGAATTGTTGGGTATGACAATGAGCGTGGTAAAGGCGATCATAAACATATTAATGAAGTTGAAGTTCCTTATAAATTTGTTACTGTTGAGAAACTTGTAGCAGATTTCTTAGCAGACATAGAAAGGATTAAACATGAAAAATTCAACTAAAGTTCAAGTCCATGTTGGAAGTCTTCAAGATATGACCACTCGCTTTACAAATGCTTGGAATCAAGCGTCTAAGGGAGTTGAAGTAAATGAAACAAATGTTACATTTTTGGATGTTCAAACGATGCTGGACACCCTATCGCCGCGACGTTTAGATTTATTGAGATATGTAAGACAAAATGGGGCTGATAATGTTAAATCTTTGGCCGTATCTTTAGGAAGAGATTATAAAAATGTTCATCATGATGTAAGTGTTCTTCTATCGGCTGGATTGTTGTTACAAGATGGGCGGAAGTTGTCAGCCCCTTGGGACGAATTAAGTACACACGTATCTTTAAAAATGGCATAACCAATTTTATTAAAGGTAAAACTATGCGTAATGAATATGACTTTACGAATCCTCGAAAAACACCATATGCTTCGGTGTTGAATAAAAATAAAAAGTTAAAACCTATTCCTAATTTTAAAGATGAAGCTAGTGAAAAAAGGTTTTGGGAATACCCTAAAACTGATACGACAGAATACTTTGATATGTCTATAACAACGACTGTAAATTTCTCTAACTTAAAGCCGACTGAAAAACTATAGATTATCGAAGTTGCGTCTATCGGAGAGTTGAAAATCCTTGCGTCGGTGGTTCGATCCGCCCCGGCCACCAAAACCACCAGGGTCTGTACCGAGCACATACTTTACACTTTTCCGATCACATCCCGATTACTTTGGGACCAAAAGGATTCTCGATGGCATTTACCTTTCGAGACTCCAGATCAAAGTAACCCATATCGTAATCGATAAAACTCACTAACCAAACATCTTCTTCGACTTGTCGAAGCCCTACATCGTGTCCAGCAAAGATGGTACTGAGATGTATCTTCTTGTTATCTAAAAAAATTCGACCGCAAGTCGTTACCGAGACCGTCTTGTCATGGAAGGGATAAGCGACATCCGGTAAGCCTTCATATTTCGGTATGACGGCTGATATAAATCATCTAGTCGCTTTTTCGCTAAAGCGTGATGCGAGCGTTCATAAGCACTTTTTATTTTTTAAGCTAATGAATTTTGTTGATAGACGGATTTAATACATTGACCTTTAGGCATTTTTTACTCCTTTTAGAGATAGATTATCAAAAATTTCTTTCTTTGGGAGTGGTACTAAAAATTAGGTTAATTCAAAATCACCACAAATTAGATATATAATTTACTAAAATTAAAATTACTAGTTATAAAAATTAGCTTAGGAGAAACCGTATGACTAAGATATACCAACGCAATCTAATGAAGTTCTTTTGTATTCTATTTGCTTGTTGTTCTTTAAATGTTTTTGCGCAAACTTTCCCAACCAAGCCAGTGCGCTTTATTGTTACTTACCCAGCCGGTGGCAGTTCTGATTTAATGGGGCGCTTAATGGCCAAGAAATTAAATGATCTGTGGGGTCAGCCTATAATTGTTGAAAACAAGGGTGGCGCCGCAGGTTCTATTGGTATGGATTACGCAGCCCGTCAACCAGCAGATGGGTATGCTTTTGTACTTGGTAATATTGGACCAGCACTGATTAATCCTTTACTCAGTAAAGTTACCTATAATGTGGATAGGGACTTTATTCCTATTGCACTGACTGCTTCGGGCCCTAATGTATTGGTTGTTCCGGCTAACTCACCATATAAAACACTCCAGGATTTACTTAATGCAGCAAAAGCTAAACCAGACACTTTAAATTTTGGTACAAGTGGACCAGGTAGTATGTCGCATATTGCAACAGAAATGATTATGCGTGAAGCAAACATTAAAATGACTCATGTACCCTATAAAGGTGGTGGTTTAGCATTGATTGATTTAATGGCAGGACAAATTGACTTTATCGTATCAGACGCATTACCTGCAGCAGAGCACATTAAATCAGGAAAAATCCGCCCATTAGCTATTACAAGTAATGCTAGAACTTCATTAGTTCCGGGAGTGCCAACTTTTTCTGAAGCAGGCTTACCGGGATTTGCTGCCTTATCTTGGTGGGGAGTATATCTGCCAGCTGGTACACCAAAAGATATTCAGGATAGATACCATGCTGCTTTGGTAAAAATTATGGGTGATCCAGAAATCAAAGAGAGATTTGCAGCTTTAGGTGTTCAAGCGCAAGCAACTAGTATGGATGAATTTAAGTCTTTTCTCAGTTCAGAAAATGCTAAGTATTCAAAATTAATTACTGAAAATAAAATCAAGTCTGATTAAAAGTTGCTGAAGCGTGAGGTTGAAATAATGCCTCTGCGGGAATAAATAAAAAAGAGCCGTTAAGGCTCTTTTTACTTGTCAAATTGGCGTAGAAGGTGGGTTCAACCCCTCAAAACCTTACGGTACGCTTGATTTTGAGTCGTGTAAATTTGGGGCAGGCAAGGCTAGGGGAGATGTTAAAAGCTGGTTTAGAGTATTTCTTTAATATCTGCCATGATTTCTTTTGGGGAGGTAGCAGAGGCATAACGCTTAATCTGCAATCCATCTTTACTGATGAGGAATTTTGTAAAGTTCCATTTGATCGCCGTTGTTCCTAAAAGTCCGGGAGCAGCATTTTTTAAGAAGTCGTAAAAGGGATGTGTATTAGAACCATTCACCTCAATTTTTTCAAAAATAGGGAAGGTCACTGAATAATTACTTTCACAAAAGCTTTGAATTTGTTCTGGAGATCCAGGCTCTTGGCCACCAAATTGATTACAAGGAAAAGCCATTATTTCCAATCCTTCAGAATGATGGGCTTGATATAAAAATTCCAGTTCACTATATTGATTTGTAAATCCACATTTACTTGCAACATTTACAATAAGCAAAACTTTGCCAGAGTAATTTTGTAAGTTATCTGGGGTACCGTTGATTTGGTTGAAAGAGAAATTTGGCAACATTAAAAATGACCTATATAAAAATTTTTCGAAAAAATAATCACTAGAGTGTAATATAAATTAATGTACATTTGCATGGACTTAGAAATTCTCATATTGTGTGATGCTTTAATTTTCCATGGTTAACTGTACTCCATTCGTCGGTGATTCCCTAAAAAGTACTTTGAGTAAATGTGAAAGAGTACCAACTCCAATAAAAAGCTATACGGAGTCGATTATTATGTGGATAAGTAGCTTTAGAATAAAGCATCATAAAAAACTATTACGAGATAAAAATGACAGAAAATAATTCATATTCAAACTTTTTTGTTGAGGAGGCAAGCATTGCGGATCTGCATCAAGCAATTCAGGAGGGACGGACGACCTGTGTCGACGTAGTAAAGCAATATATAGCTCGCATCAAAAAATATAACGGCCCATCAAGTTTGTTGGTTACCCAAGATGGGGCTGACATACCTCCAAGTAGCGGAACTATAAGAGTTGGAGAGGCTATCGAATTTGATCAAACAACTGTCAAAGCAAGTGAATTACTGCCTAATTTAAAATTTTATCAAGGCCCACCGCTAGAATTTGGCAGAATGGAATATACCGCATCGCATCCAGAGGTTATGCAACAGTTTGGCATGATAGTTGGTAAACCTAACGCTGGTCAAGTGAACGCACTATCAACATTAAATATACGCGGCGAGCGCTCTGTTACTTGTCGTGGCGAGTATGATTTACATCCATCTTTAGGCCCCTTACCTAAAGGTGCGCCACCTGTATGTGAAATGTTTAGACACCATCCAGATGCGATAGAACAAGCAACGGTTCTAGATCAGCAATACGGTTCAAATCCAGATCTGGAAAACTTACCTTTATATGGTGTGACATTTTCATTTAAAGATGCTTTTGATACCAAGGACATGCGTTCAACGGGCGGTGGAGATGCTGCTTACGATATTGATTTTCCAGCGCGTGATCATCTATTGGTTGATCAACTCCGCAAAAAAGGTGCCATCATCATGGCCAAAGCAGTCATGACGGAATACAACGGACGTGCGGGTGATCCTGGCGGCAAAAATCATCCCGATAAAGTGTTGCCTTCCGTGCTTGGTTATCAACGATCCACTTGGGGCGGTAATCCATCGAATTCATATGATACGACGCGATCTGCCTCATTAGGATCCAGTTCAGGCTCTGGAGTTTCGGTGAGCACGAACTTAGTTATGGCGAGTTTAGGTGAAGAGACAAGAATGTCTACTCGTGGTCCTGCAAATCATAATTCGCTAGCATTGATACTTCCCCATAAAGCCATGTTGGGGTTTGATGGAGGAGCCATTGGTGCAGATATATATTGTGATCGAACGGGGATCTTGTGCCGCACATTAACAGATTGCACCAAGATATTAGATGCTCTTAAGGATCCAGAGCATGGTTACTACGATCCTCGTGACCCTTATACAACTGTTCCACGAAGTTCTATTTTACAAACACGTTATCAAGATCACATTACACACCATGCAAAGCCTGGCGATTTAAGTGGTAAGCGTATTGGAGTGGTTCGTGAGTCGATGATTAACCCCGGTATAAAAGCTGTAGAGCCGATTATTTTTGCAGCTACGAAAGAAATTAAAGACATACTTGGCAATCATTTAGGTGCAACATTAGTAGAATCTTCACATCCGCTTTGGCAGAAAGATTCATCAGTTGAGCAAATGGATATCGATTTTACAAAAGCTCTAGCAAGGCTTGTGCCCGTGATGATGCCTGATATTTTGTTTCGTTTAGATGAAGTAGGTCAACCGGTATTTCCGGAGTTTGAGAAAGCGATTATGCCAACCGAGTTTGCGCCTGGTAAAGTTTTTGGGTCAGGAACCATGGCTCCGATCGATTACTTGGTGGAGCTGGCTGATCTAAATATACCACCACCAAAAAATCTAAACATTGCGACGATTCAACACCAAATTTTGGCAAATTCATTTAGATACCATATCAAACAATATTTGACTCGAAGAGCAGCAGATTGGCAAGCTGTTGGTTTTCGGGAAACACTGATTGATTGGCCAACGCTCAACCAACGCTCTAAATTTTGGGGAGATGATCAACGATCTGCTTTTAAAAACTGGGAAGAGACGACGGATCCTAGAAATCCACTTGGTGGAAGACAGGGAGTTGATGAAAGAATTATGCTCAGAGAGTTATTGCGGCGTGTCGATATGATGGTGATTCTGGAGAATCAACTCGATGTATTGGTGAGATTACATACGCCACTACCTCCGGCAAAAATTGGTTGGCCTGAAGAGCCTGGTGAAATCAATCAGATTCGGAATGAAATGCTCTATGGGCCTAATGCTGGTTTAACCGAGATTTTAGTCCCGGCAGGTTATGTCCAAACAGCATATGATGCACACTATGTATTATCGAAAGATGGTCAATCTTATATAGGGCAGACTTCTGAAGAGCCAACCCAGTTAGCTGCACCGGGATTACCATTTTCATTGGTATTTAGGGTTGAGCCTGGCATGGAAGACTCCCTGATTCGTATTGCGAGTGCTTACGAGGCAGCATCAAAGAGGCGTATAAGTCCTCCACAATTTGGTCCAATTGGTAAATAAGTTAGCTTAAAATACTTTATAAATGGTGATATGAATGAAATTGATGAACTATAAAACTGTCTTTTTTAAATATGTGATTGTGGCTATTATTAGTTGCAATAGCATGGTAAGTTACGCTCAATATAATACGAAATATGGCGATGAAAAATATGAGCCCCGCCTAGGGCAATCTGGTAAAGATGTCATTTGGTTACCAACGAGTACGGATTTAGTAACCCAAATGTTGCGAACTGCCAAAGTATCTGCAAACGACATTGTTTATGACCTTGGGGCTGGCGACGGCAAAATTGCTATTACAGCGGCAAAAGATTTTGGTGCAAAGGCATTTGGTGTTGAATTTAATCCTGAGATGGCGAGTTTGGCACAACGTAATGCAGATCGTGCGGGTGTAGGTGAGCGAGTAAAAATCATCAATGGTGATATTTTCAAAGAAGATTTTTCATCGGCAACCGTTTTAACACTCTATTTATTGCCGGAGTTAAATCTACAGTTAAAGCCCCAAATTCTGAATATGAAACCTGGTACAAGGGTTGTTTCGAATTCCTTTCATATGGGAGATTGGGAGCCTGATATTGAGATTGGGAATCCTACTCGCGCTTACTATTGGGTAGTGCCTGCAAAGATTTCTGGTACTTGGGGCGTTTATGGCGTGCACCCAACCCAAAAAGGTACACTTCAACTAGTGCAATACCAACAGCGCGTTGGCGGTACCTTAACCATCGATGAAAAAATCTACCCTATTATGAAACCAAACCTTGAAGGTGAAAAATTTAAATTTAGTTTTCAAGATACAGATCAAGTCATTCACGAAGTTGAGCTCAATATGACTGGAGATATTGCTTCAGGATTTGATCGCTTTGATTACAAAACTAGCAAATTAGTAGGTAAGAAAGAAAAATAGTAGTTAATTTTTAGAGATTATTTTTCCAATGTCGGCAACCCATTTGCACCTGGCTTCCAGGTGCAAATAACATCAGCATCAAGTTGCAGTAATTTCTTATTTTTATTTGGATAATTGATTTTGCAAAGTAAGTCTCGTATCACATTTAGATGAGTTAATTTCTTATTGTTTGCATGAACCACTGTCCAGGGTGCCGAAGCATGATTCGTTTTTAGAAGCATGCTATTTCTATATTTACTATACGCAGCCCATTTTTTTTGCGCAACTTCATCAATGGGACTAACTTTCCATTGTTTTAATGGATTCATTTTGCGGTCGAGTAAGCGCTCGGACTGTTCTTTTTTAGAGATATCTAAATAGTATTTGATGATGGTGATACCATCATCAACCAACATGGTTTCAAATGTATTTACGTTTTTCATGAAACGTTGATACTCAGACTTTGTGCAAAATCCCATAATGGGTTCGACACCTGCCCTGTTATACCAACTGCGGTTAAAAAAGACCCATTCAGCTTCTGCGGGAAGATGACTAATGTAGCGCTGAAAATACCACTGACCATTTTCATGTTCAGATGGTTTACTGAGGGCTACAACATGCGTGTCTCTTGGACTTAAATATTCAACAATACGTTTAATAGACCCATCTTTGCCAGCTGCATCACGCCCCTCAAAAATGACTAAAACACGTTCTTTTTGTTCAATAATATGTTTTTGCATTTTTACTAGTTCTATTTGAAGTTCTAGTAAAAGTTCATCGTTGTTTTTTTTTGCAATGCCCATGTTCGACCTAAGTTGTCACTCAATTAATCATCAGATAGATACACTCAGTATCTATCAATCAACTCATTGAATCAATACAATTTATTGTATAAATGCGGTTGATTATTTAAAGATTGGGGAAAAGTACCTCAGTAAAGCCAAATTGCGTCATATCATCAATACGCATTGGGTAAAGTTTACCGATTAAGTGATCGCATTCATGCTGCACCACACGCGCATGAAAACCACTTACAGTACGGTCAATGATGTGACCATGAGCATCTAATCCCTGATAACGAATGTGTTGATAACGAGGTACTAAGCCACGCAGTCCAGGCACAGAAAGACATCCTTCCCAACCATTCTCACATTCTGCACTTTGGGGAGTTATGACGGGATTAAATAAAATCGTTTCTGGAATGGCCTCTTCGTTTGGATAGCGGGCATTTTTCTCAAACCCAAAAACGACAATTTGTAAGGAAATTCCAATTTGCGGCGCCGCAAGTCCAGCACCATTCGCATCTCTCATTGTATCTAGAAGATCTTGAATAATGGCTTGCATCTCCTTTGAGGTGATGCCTTCTGTTGGAACTTGAGTGGCCTTCTGAAGTAACAGGGGTTCTCCCATTTTAAGTATTGGTCTTACAGGCATGAGTTATTCCAGTTCAGTCATAGATGCATGGTTTAAAAAGTGATGTGCTTGTTCAGGAGTGGTGGATAACCAAGCATCAAATAAATGAGGCTTTAGACACACAATGGTTCTTTTTTCCTCATTAGGGCGATGAAAATTTCTCATGAAAGGATGTTCATCGGCATTGATTGTGATTAGGGAAAAACTCGTGATGGTATCGCCACTGGATTCATCTGCCCATGTATCCCAAATTGTTGCAACTCCCAAAGGTTCTTTATTGCTTGAAGATATCGCAGTACGAATTGATTTACCCGTTAAATAAGAGGGTTCATAAAAATAGTCCATCAAAGCAATACCAAAGTGTCTTGACTTCCAAGCAGTTCGGTAGGAAGGCTTTTCAGCGATGGTTTCAGCTCGCGCATTGTAGGTGTGTTTTTGGATCTTACGATCTTTTGACCAATAAGGAATTAATCCAAACTGCGCTAAACCACAAGCAACTCTGCCGGACTGATGGCTTTTGACAATTAAGGGGGCAACATATCCCGGAAAAGTCTCTGCCGGATAGGGGCAAGGTAAGTTAACATCAAAGTTTTTCTTAACCCAAACTTGATTGTTAGTAGAGGTAAAACTAATACACATGGGCTTTATTGAAAAAAGACTAGTGCTTCAGCTAGAAGTTCCTCAGGAGCTTCCTCTGGAATATAGTGACCACTATTGAGTGTTTTTCCAGAAACGTTTAACGCAACCTTATTCCAATCATTCAAAGGTGCAAAGCAGGCATTGACTAAACCATGTTCACCCCAAAGTACTCGAAGCGGCATCTGTAGTTGTTTCCCAGTAGCGATATCAATACGGTCTTGTTCAAGATCAATTGTCGATGCAGCACGATAATCCTCACACATGGCATGAACGCAAGCTGGATTATGCATGGCACTCACATAATCATTCCAACAATCCTTGGCGAAAATATCAAGACCAGCATACCTGCCACCCATAAATTGCTCTAAGAAAAATTCTACATCGGCACTAATCATCGTTTCAGGTATAGGCGCTTTTTGAATTAAGAAAAACCAATGCCAATAACCACGCGCAAATGCCATGCTCGTTTGTTCGTACATGGCGAGTGTTGGAGAGATATCGAGCACCATGACTTTTTGTACACAATCTGGATAATCAGCAGCGAGTCGATGTGACACACGACCCCCACGATCATGACCTAGCAGATGAAACTTTTGATACCCTAAATGCCTCATCAACTCAACTTGATCCATAGCCATGGAGCGTTTTGAATAATTCGAATGATCCAAATTTCCAGATGGCTTAGACGACTCGCCGTAGCCACGTAAATCACTCGCGATCACAGTAAAGTGCTCGCTGAGTTGTGGGGCAATCAAGTGCCAAATCGCTTTACTTTGCGGAAAGCCATGTAATAAAAGTAGGGGAGGGCCATTTCCTGCCTTCTGATAGGCAATCGTGATGTCACCGTCAGTGGGGTGGGTATATGAAAATGTTCCAGGCGTAAATCCGTTTAAGAGAAGAGCCATGAATAAGTCCTTTAGTTTTTATGAATTATGTTGTCTAAAACGGATGATGTCATCATATTTCTTATATGAAATTCTGATGAATCTTATTGCACAATCTGAAACATCATCATATCTTCTTGCAATCATCACCATTCATTCATGTAAAAGTCTTTTCATTTCGATAGGATAATTATCTTTAATTCGGAGAGTGATTAATGAGAAAAATGATATTGATCTGCGCATTCGGTGCAAGTATATTTTCAGTATTAGCTAACGAGCAAGCCGAATGTGATGGAAAGGCTCATTGGCAAAAGAATAACATGAGTTCTGGAGATGTTTTGTTGCGAAAATGTGATGTTTTTGGTCGAACTTTTATTGAAATTAAAGTTGAACTTCATGAAGATCGTTGCATCACAATTAAAAATGCAAAAAATGGTCAAATTTGGAAGAATTTTTATCTTCAGGAAGATGAAGTGAAGTCTATGAGTTTTACTGGGAGGAAAGTACCTGCACAAATCAAAGTAGTTTCTAATCAAACGATTAATAATTCCTGTAAAAGATAAATTCAAGCGTCTTTTTACGATGTAGAGTTTGTTATCCGTTATATTGGTGCAATACAGGAGTGAATAAGATGAATAGTCAAACTGATCAGGAAATTGTTAAACATATTTATCAGCAGTGGCAGCATTTTTTTGCGCCAATCCATTCTCAAGCTTTAGCAGGTCTTTATGCCGAGGATGCCGTATTGTTTGGCAGTAGGATTCCCCCCTATATCGGCAGGCTCGCTATCCAGTCTTATTTTGAGAAATTGCCATCAGGATTATTTACAGGGGTCGTATTTCTGCCGGAGTATGTAAAAAGAGTTACTCTAGATGTCATCAGTATTGCTGGTAGTGCCAACTTTCAACGTGCTGAAGAAAAGTCTTTGGAGCTGCGTATTACCCATGTGCTGATTTGTCGTGATCATCAGTGGCAGATTATTAGCCACCATGTATCAGCGAAGCAAAACTTATGAAGGATCACTAAATAAATTCTTCAAGGAGTGCATAGAGGATGAGCCAGCTTTTTTCTTGGGTTGAGTGGCAGTGTATTCTTCTTTGATGTTATCTTCCCAAAATGACTTAGGACTTGGATCCCGACTCATTTTTTCAAAAATCCAGGAAGGAACACCCTTGTATGCAAGAGTGTTCGAGTTTTCAAAACGAATATCTAACTGCTTTTCTTGCGGATCATATTCTATAAAGCGAATCGATCCGCTCGTAAACTCTCGGATCATTTTTTGATTGGTGCACCAGGTTGTTTCATTGGGTGAGCCTTTGCAAATGCGTCTAAGCTTAAACAGTGGTCAGCAATTTTGACCAATTGTGGCGCAAGACTGGTATCAGCGCCAAACAAGCGTGCACCTATCACATGGGAGCATAAGGAAAAATCAGCGATTGACACTTGATCGCCTAAAGTAAATTGACCAAAAAGCCCCTCATCATGAAGGCGAGCCTCAATCGCAAGACTACCCTCATTAAACCAATGCTGTGCCCAGGCGGCTTGACCAGCTTCATCTTGACCGTAGGTCTTGTGTAAAAAGCCTCGAATTCTTGGAACGACTAAAGGATGTGTATCCGCAATCGTAATCAGAGAAATGGAGCGGACGTAAGCTTGCTCATAAGCATCTTTTGGAAGAGTAGGACGATTTGGCCACATCTGTTCTATATATTCTAAAATTGCAAGAGATTGCGTAATTTTTCGACCACCGTGCTCTAGAAGAGGAATCACATGTTGAGGATTCAGCTTATGGTAGTCCTCAGAGAATTGATCTCCCTGAAGTAAATCGATGATGTGTTCTGTAAAAGGGACTTCTTTATAAAAAAGGGCGGCTCTGACACGATAAGCTGCTAAAGAACGCCAAAATCCATAGAGTGTTACTGACATTATTATTCTCCAGTCATTGTTTTAGTGATATAAATATATTATGCATGAATCATCCAGGCCGACTAAACTAAACTTTCAATCAAAAAAAGGATTACCTAATGAAAAAACTAATAATTGCCTTTATGTTAGCGGCTATTGCTAGCATGAGCCCAGTTATGGCGCAAAATAAACCTCAAGCAATCATTGCTGTAGATGCGGGTCCAGGCATGTTAAAGGCATTAGAGGGTGTTCAGTTTCAAGGTAAATTTAAATCAGTTGATCCTAAAACACGTAAAGTTGTCATTGTTGGACCAGATGGTCGTGAATTAGAAGCTATCTTAGGCGATGAAGTGAAGAACTTCGACAAGATTAAGGTGGGCGATATTGTGACGTTGAGTATTCTCAAAGTCATCGTTTCTGATGTCAAGGTAATCAGTAATGGCATCAAAGAAAGAGCAGAGACTCTTACTTATTCCCGTGCACAAGCAGGTGACAAGCCAGCAGGCATCATCGAACATCAAGTAAAGCTTGTTGCTGACGTTACTGCAATTGATGCGAACAAAAATATCGTAACACTTAAGGGACCAACTAAAACTGTTCAAGTTGCCGTTGGACAAGACATTTTAAAGGGTATCAAAGTGGGTAATCAAATAGAAGCAATCATTACTCAAAATATTGCAGTTCAAGTAACAGCGCCACCAGTAAAATAAGTTATAGAAGCTAGCAAGTAAAAAGAACCTTTGGGTTCTTTTTTGTTTCCACCATCATTTCTGAAAATTTTTTAATTAAA
>Ga0209191_1001246_pt1 | contig 17060 bp, 19 predicted proteins | sample S_130626_EF_Meta_FD_187320 | JGI IMG/M metagenome (GOLD analysis project Ga0209191, IMG submission 187320) | Freshwater microbial communities from Lake Simoncouche, Canada to study carbon cycling - S_130626_EF_MetaG (SPAdes) (version 2) | ecosystem: Environmental > Aquatic > Freshwater > Lake ...
AATTAACAAAAAACAAGAATATGGGAAGAGGAGATAAAAAAACAGCTAAAGGAAAAAGATTTAAAGGTTCTTTTGGCGTAAGCAGACCACATAAAGTGGCTAGCAAAGGCGCTAAAGCGGCGGCTGCAAAAGTAGCTGCACCTAAAGTGGCTGCTGCAAAAACTGAAAAAGCAACTGCCCCAAAAGCAGCGGCTCCAAAAACCGAAAAAGCAACTAAAGCGAAAGCTTAACACTTTGTAATAAGACCCCCAAAAGGGGTTTTTTATTTAACTTAAAGTATTTATGAAACGAATTTCGTTATTAATACTCTCTCAATTATTGATAGCAAGTGCTATGGCACAATGCTCTATCTGTACCAAAACTGCCGGTCAAATTGGGCAGGAAGCGGGAAAGGGGTTCAATGCGGGTATACTATACCTAGCAGCCATGCCTTTTGCCATTGCAGGCTATATCGCCTTTAAATGGTGGAAGCAGGATAAACCATAACCCCCCTTAATGAAAATATTTGAATCCATTAAGCTTTTACACAGAGTTTATAAATACAGTAAAAGTGATAAGGGCGAGTTTGCCTATATCAAAAAATCTATTAAAAAAGGAGACCTCGTTTTTGATATCGGTGCCCACAAAGCAGGCTACTTATACCAAATGTTACAACAAACGGGTAAAGAAGGAAGCCTCATTGGTTTTGAACCTCAACAAATTCTTTTTACTTATTTAGAAAAAATAAAAAATCTATTTCATTGGGACAATGTAGTTATTGAACATATTGCACTGTCCAATGTAACTGGCCAAAGCAATTTATACCTACCTGCCCTATTACATGGTAAACTAAGCTCTCCTAGCGCCACGATTGTAGAACATGAAAACGATATTAATTTTCAAACCACTGAAAAAGTAATCATCACTACCTTGGATGCATACTGCGAGAAACATCAACTCATCCCTCAATTTTTAAAAGTAGATGTTGAGGGCAATGAATTAAAAGTTTTTAAGGGGGCAGAAGCTATACTTAAAAAATATAGGCCTAAAATTTTAGTAGAAATTGAAGCGAGGCATATTGGTAAAGAACAAGTAATGGAAACAATACATTATTTAGAATCGCTGGGTTATCAAGGAAAAATTATTCAAGGAACTCATTTTATTCCAACCGCCGAATTTACTTTTGAAAAATTCCAAGACTTTAGTAATAAAGCCACTTACTGTAATAATTTTATTTTTGAATAACGCTTTGTAAGATGAATCTGTCTAAAAAAGTTATTTGATAAAAATGAGTATTTAATAAAATGTTTGTGCAAATTTAAAAACATTAAAATTTGCTTTAGTACACTCCAAGGCTAAACTCGTTTTCACTTTTTCTATGTCTACCTGATTCATTTTGCTAGCCATAATTAATTGCACCACTTTATTAAAGAACATTTCTTTTTTCTGTAAACCGTCTTGCATGGCTAATTGATGTGCTTCAATGGCTTTTAATAAATCCGAAGTGCCTTCTCTCTCAGTAGCAATGGTACTTACAACGGCTGGCGCCAATTGACTGGATGTGTTTTCTGCAATCATTTGTTTTAAATGATTGACAAATATTTGCGCATTGGGTCTGTCGCTTTTATTGACTACAAATACATTGGCAATTTCCATTAAACCCGATTTCATCATCTGCACTTCATCTCCCGCTTCTGGCACTAAGACTACCACGGTAGTATCTGCCAGGGAGGCTATCTCTACCTCTGATTGTCCCACACCCACTGTTTCCACCACGATATAATCAAAGCCAGCAGACTGCATTAAAGTAGTCATGGAAAGCATGGCCATATTAAGGCCTCCTAAATGCCCTCTTGAAGCAAGGGATCTTATATAAACCTGAGGATGCAAATACCAATCCTTCATACGAATACGATCTCCTAAAATAGCACCATGATGAAAAGGAGATGAAGGATCCACGGATAGCACCGCTACTTTCTTTCCTTCCTCCACCCAAGTACTAATAAGTGCATTAATTAAAGTGCTTTTGCCTGCACCTGGAGGACCTGTAAGGCCCATGATAGGAACCTGCGTAGGCACTAAGGCTTCTAAAAAAGTATTCGCAGCTACTACATTATTTTCAATAAAGGATATAGCCTTGGCTAGTAAAAGAAAATCTCCTTTTGCCACCCCTTGTTTAATATCGGAAATTGAATGCATATTTATTTTCTGATAATTTTATAATTTTTAAAATCAAAAGGTCGAATGCCTGTTAATTTTTCAAAAAGGTACAAGCATTTATTTTTAAAAGAAAACTTTTTTTGAGAAAGGTCTAAATCAATAACCCAATTTTGTCTTTGTATTCTATCTAGCATGACTTTTGGATGCGTGCCCGTAAATTTTTCTAAAGAATCGAAGCCCGAAAAATCATAATCATCGGGACTTGATTTTATTTTTTCCATTTGTGTATCATCGTTCCAATAAACACTGCTCTCTTTTAATTTTTTTCTCATTTGTGTGGGGCTTTTTACCCAGCCATAATGATAAATGCTTGCATCAACACAGGCCACAGGTAATTTGGCGCTGCCTATTCTAAAACCTTGCGCATCTCTATAAGCGGAAATAACTTTATTATTTCTAATAATTCTAATTTCATGCGCATACCATTTTCTACTATCGCCTACATAATCATAAGTACCATAAAAATGTTTGTACTTAAATAGAAGGCCTTGCACTTCTGTATCAGAAGCATAATTTTCGCAAGCTTTTCTTATGGCAGGATGATACTTTTCATGCACTACCTCATCGCCTTGAATATAAAAAGCCCAGGTATATTCATCCCCAATGAATGCAAAGGCTTTATCCGTTTCTTCAGCTAATACTGCACCCCCTTTTCTTAGATTTTTATTCCAAACAGAGTGATGAATTTTAATTTTAGGATCGCCAATAGCTTCAATAAGTTCAATCGTATCGTCGGTAGAATCTCCAATTAAAACAATCATTTCATCTACCACGGGCAATATAGAACGGATGGCTTCCACAATGGGAAAGTCATTGGTCACCGCATTTTTAATAATCGTAAACCCCGCTATTTTCATGCCCGCTTATTTTGAACTTCAAATAACCGAAAACTTTTGCAACTTGCCTATTGTTTTATCTAAACTTTGAGACAAAGAGATTATTTTTGAACTATAAGTAAGTATATGTCTACCACCATTTGTTTTGATTTTGGCAACACCCGATTAAAAGCAGCCATTTTTACTAATGCAGTACTGGTTGAACTACGTGTTTTAGAAACGGGCAATATCCAAGAAATTGAAAAAATATTGGCTGAATTTACTCCAGCAAAAACCATTTTATCTTCCGTTATACATCACGATAAAGAGATAGAAACCCTTTTAGCAAAAACAACCAAGTTTCATTTATTGGGTCCTAGTACTCAAATTAACTTTACCACCCCCGTGGGCAAGCCTGAAACCATTGGTGCCGATCGTTTAGCCTTGATAGCTGCAGCTGTTGACCAATTTCCCCATGAGCATAATTTAGTTATATCCTTGGGCACTTGTATTACCTATAACTTTATTAATAATACCCATGCTTTTTTAGGGGGTAGCATTTCCCCAGGTATGCAAATGCGCTTTAAAGCAATGCACGAGCAAACTGCCCTTTTACCTCTTATTAGCCCCTCCAATGAGTTCCCCTTGGTCGGTTATGACACTAAAACCAATATCCTTAGCGGAGTCATTTTGGGCATGGCAGCTGAAATAGATGGCATTATTACAGCATATGAGCAGAAATATGGCAAATTTAACGTGCTATTAACCGGTGGAGACATTTCTTATTTTGTGCCTCATTTAAAAAAGAGGATATTTGCCGACCAAAATTTAATATATAAAGGACTGTATGCTATTTGCGAAAAAAATAATTAGGTTAACCCCCTTTCTAGGTTTAGTTTGTTTTATTACCCCAACTAAGGCTCAAATTAACTCCCCTTTTTCTAGGTATGGATTAGGCACTGAAATAGTGAATGGTCAAAATGTAACTAGTCAGGCATTGGGTGGTTTTTCTGCAGCTTATACCTCTTCTATGAATGGTAGCTTTGGACAAAGCGTTAATTTCAATAACCCTGCTTCCTATGGTACTATTTATATGACCACTTTTGATTTAGCGTTGAACTTGAACAATAATTCATTAAATAAATTATCAAGCCCTACTGGCAAAGAAAAATCTACTTACTTAAGTCCTAATTATATAGTAGTGGGTTTGCCCATGGATAAAAATAAAAAAACAGGAATGGCATTTGGCCTAAGACCTGTCACTCAAATAAATTACGCAGTTAACGAAACAAAAAGAATTTCTTCTGGCGATACCATTTTCAATAATTATATTGGACAAGGTGGATTAAACCAAGTCTTTGTAGGTTTTGGTAAGGCTTGGAAATACTTCAGCGTTGGTGCTAATACGGGTTTTAATTTTGGACGAAGAAAAATTGAAAATATAAAATCATTTCAAAACAGTTCTGATTCTAATTATTTTTTCCAATCTACTTCCAATACCAATACTGTATTTAGTGGTGCTTTTTTTCAATGGGGTGTGTTAGGAGAATTTCCTATTTATAAAGTGCAAAAAGGAAAAGGTGTTCAAAAAACTGAATACTCATTAAGTTATGGTGCTACAGGTACCTTGGACCAGACCATGAAAGGCAAACAAGATATGGTACGTTCTACTGGTAATTTTACAGCTACTGCTTCTACTCCTTTAGATACTGCTATTTCTCTTCGAAATCTTAAAGGCAATATTATTATACCTGCTATGTATACTTTAGGCTTAGCCTTGCATAAAAAAGAATTTGATACAAGAGGTAATTACGACCAATGGGTATTGGGTGTAGAATACAACAGCGCCGCTTGGCAGGACAAGTATAGTTTCTATGGACAAAAAGATGTACTGTCTAATTCTTGGATGTTTCGTGTAGGAGCGCAGTTTTGTCCGAATGCTTTTAACTATGAAAGTTATTGGTCTACAGTTACTTACAGAGCTGGATTTTATACTGGTAAAGACTATATAAACATAGACAATAAGGGCTTGAAAATTTCTGCTATGACTATAGGAATGGGATTGCCTATTAGAAAATATCGTTCATACGATTTACAATATACTTTACTAAATTTAGCATTGCAAGTTGGCCAAAGAGGTTCTGGCGTAAACGATTACAAAGAAAGCTTTGTACAATTTACATTAGGCTATAGCTTGAGCGATGTTTGGTTTAATAAACGCAAATATGATTAATACTTTATTCAATAAAAATACTAAACTAGCAGTTGCTTTCATAAGTAGCTGCTTTTTTATGCTGGCCTGCGAAAACAATGTCAATGAAGTACAGGCATTAAGTGCGCGTATTGGCGGTATTGATGTTGGCAAAGACGTTTCTATTTTTATTAGTACTGATGGAAAGATGTCAGCTAAGTTAATGGCACCACTCATGAGAAAGTATTTATTGGATAGTGGCAGGATGGTAGAATTTCCCAACACTATTAAAGTAGACTTTTATAAAGACAGCTTGCATATTGAAAGTAAACTCACTGCCAACTATGCTAATTACAAAGAGGATGAGAATAAAGTATTTTTAAAAGACAATGTAATTGTATACAATGTGCTAGGCGATACTTTATGGTGCAAGGAAATGATTTGGGATCAAAATACCAATAAATTCACCACCGATAAAGAAGTGATTGTAAAACAACATAACCCCATTGCTAAAATTTATGGCAAGGGTTTTGAAGCCAATCAGGATTTAAGTGATATTCATATTTTTAAACCACAATCAAATAGTTTTGCCATACTATCCGATAGTACTGGCAGCAATCCTAAATAATTTTTATGGAATACAGAAAAATGGGAAAGACAGGCTTACAACTAAGTACACTTAGTTTTGGAAGCTGGGTTACTTTTCACAAACAAATCAACGACGGCATTGCCGACGAGCTAATGGGCATTGCCTACGATGCAGGGGTGAATTTTTTTGACAATGCAGAAGTGTATGCAGCAGGAGAGAGTGAAAAAATGATGGGCCGTGTATTAAGTAAAAAAAACTGGGATAGAACTTCAATTGTTTTATCTTCTAAAGCTTATTTTGGCTGGAGAGGCAAAGCCAATAAACCCAATCAAACGGGACTTAGTAGAAAGCATTTAACAGAAGCTTGTCATGAAGCATTAATAAGATTACAAACCGATTATCTAGACCTTTACTATTGTCATAGACCTGATAAAACTACTCCTATTGAAGAAGTGGTGCAAACGATGAACACCCTTATTCAACAAGGAAAAATTTTATACTGGGGTACCAGCGAGTGGAGTGGCGTTGAAATTATGGAAGCCCACAGAGTAGCGGCAGCAATGCATTTAATTGGACCATCGGTAGAACAACCTCAATACAATTTATTTGAGCGTGCAAAAATGGAAAATGAATACCTAGAAATTTTTAAGAATCTGGGAATGGGTACGACCATTTGGAGCCCTTTAGCATCAGGCCTTTTAACAGGGAAATACAACGATGGCATACCAGAGGGTTCGCGTTTTCAATTAGAAGGTTTTGAATGGTTAAGAGACCGCTTATTAATGCAAGAAAGTATTAAGAAAGTACAACTACTAGGCGCCATGGCAAAGGCTTTAAAAGTAAGTACTGCTTCTTTAAGTATTGCTTGGTGTATCAAAAATCCAAATGTAAGTACGGCTATATTAGGCGCTACGAACAAAGCACAATTAGTAGATAATTTAACGGCCATTGATACGGCCGCCTTATTAACTGCCGAGATGATGGAACAAATTGAAAATATTTTTGAAACAAAACCAAAATTACCTGAGTGGTAATGACTAATTTTGAAATTGAATAAACCATTTCTATGTTGTTCGCCATAGTTGCTTCTATTATTTTAATTGGCTTTTTCTCAGGCTACGAAATTGGCTTTGTGAGTGCCAACCGATTAAGCTTAGAGCTTAAAAAAAAGCAGGGCCAAAGGTCAGGAAAAATTATTGCAAATTTTTTAGAAACGCCAACTCAATTTATTGGCACTTGTTTAATTGGCTTAAATATTTCCCTGGTGGTCTTTGGTATTCAATTCGAAGCCTTATTAGATAAATATATTTGGGAGAGATGGGATCTAGGCCCCTACTCCATTTTACTAGGCAATACTATTTTATCTACCCTTGTTATATTGCTTATAGGAGAACTCGTACCCAAGGCTATATTCAAGGCCAGGGCCGCTTCCATGATTACGCTGTTCGCCCCTTTGGCCCAATTTTTTCATCTATTATTTAGGCCCATCACTATATTACTGGTGAACCTAGCGCAGTTTGTATTGAAATATTTATTTCAAATGCGCATCATTCATAAAAAAGAAGGCTTCACTAAAGTTGATCTTGCGCATTTTGTTCAACAAACAAAACAATCAAAAGAACAACAAGATTTAAATACCGATTTATTTGAAAACGCATTAAGCTTACCCGATATAAAAATTAGAGAGTGCTTAGTGCCTAGAACAGAAATTGTTGGCGTAGATCTTAGCACTTCTATTCAAAGCTTAAGTGAAGTCTTTATTGAAACTAAATTAAGCAAGCTCATTGTTTATGATGAAACCTTAGATGTAATAGTGGGTTATGTACATCAATTAGATTTATTTAAAAAGCCCAGTCAAATTGCTTCTATTTTACACTCTATTCCTTTAGTAACAGAGAGCATGAATGCAGCAGACCTTATCAGTTTGTTCTCTAAAAAAAGAAAAAGCATTGCCTGGGTAGTAGACGAATTTGGAGGCACAGCTGGTATTGTCACCATGGAAGATGTGCTTGAAGAAATTTTTGGAGAAATTGAGGATGAATATGATGAGCAGGAACTGATTGAAAAAAAGCTTTCAGATACGGAGTATATATTTAGTGGGCGCTTAGAACTAGACTACTTATATGAAAAATATGGTATAGACTTTTCCGCAGACAGCTCTGAAACCCTCAGTGGCTATTTAATTCAATATCACGAGTCCATTCCTAAAATGCGCACTATTATCCATTTGCCCCATTTTGACGCCGAAATATTGGCCGTTAGTGATACCCGAATTGAGAAGGCAAAAATTAAAATCCGCTAGTCCTTTTTTTGATTTTTGGACCCCCTTTTTCCACTAGAACCCTTAACTTTAGCCCTCATTGAAAATGTATTATGGCACTATTTGACCGATTTAAAAAAACAGATGAATCAGAGATGTCTTTCATCGATCATTTGGAAGTATTAAGAGGTACGATTGTGCGTTCATTAAGCGCTGTATTAATTACATCGCTTGTCATATTCGTTTATCGAGATTGGGTAATGGACAATGTAATCACGGGTCCACTGAATTCCGATTTCATTACCTATAAAGTATTCTGCGATTTAAGTCATTGGTTACATTTAGGAGATGCTCTTTGTATGCCTCCCGTAAAAGTATCTTTACAAAGCACCACTTTCGGTGGCCAATTTTTAAGCAGTATTAGTATGGCCTTTGTGGGTGGCTTAATTATAGCCTTCCCTTTTATATTTTATCAAATATGGTCATTCATAAAACCTGCCTTAAAAGAAAAAGAAGTTAAAAATACAAGGTTCATGATTTTTTGGGTTTCTTTATTTTTCTTCATGGGTTCCGCCTTTGGATTTTTTGTACTAGGCCCCTTTACTTTTAATTTTTTAGCAGGGTTTCAGTTGGGTTCAAAAGGAGCCATCACTACTATTCCAACATTTGCCGATTACTTAGATAACTTAACCAACTTAATATTAGGCTGTGGAATTGCATTTGAATTACCAGTTATTGTTTTTCTATTAACTAAAATTGGTTTAATCACTCCAAAGTTTTTAAGTACTACGCGTAAATATGCAGCGGTTATTATTTTATTCGTAGCTGCCTTTATTACACCAAGCCCAGATTGGTATAGTCAATTAATTGTTTTCATACCTCTATACACTTTATTTGAATTCAGCATTTTTGTTTCAAGATGGGCACACAAGTCTGTTAAAAAAGCAGAAGACGAGGTATGGGATTAAGATGAGGGCTATTTAAAAAATAAATAAGACTAAAATATTTATAATAAATTTTTACCCATAAAATTAAAAATATGAATTTCGTATTTGATGCTACCAAGCCCATTGCCTTAGGCGCCGACCACGCTGGTGTTGATTTTAAAAATACCATCAATACTTGGTTGCAAGAAAAAGGATATACCACCAAGGACTTTGGTACTTATAATACCGATTCTGTCGATTACCCCGACTTCGCTCATCCCACGGCTTCAAGTGTTGAAACAGGAGAAGCTGCTTTTGGTATTTTATTTTGCGGTAGCGCCAATGGTGTAGCCATGACAGCCAATAAGCATGCAGGTATTAGAGCGGGTCTATGTTGGCAAACCGATGTAGCTGAACTAACACGCTTACATAATGATGCCAATATGATTTGTATTCCTGCACGGTATGTAAGTATTGAACTTGCTAAAGAAATGATAGAAAAATTTATGAGTACTGCCTTCGAAGGGGGTAGACATCAAAATAGAGTTCAAAAAATTTCATGTTAATAATTAAAAAATAAAAAAATGCGTAAACTACTCGTTCTATTATTAAGCTTTGTCACAGTTTTGGCTGTAGCACAAGGCATTGATGCCAACACTGCAGCAAAAGCAATTACTGCAGCTGGATTAAAAGAACACTTAAGTATTATTGCCAGTGCAGAAATGCAGGGAAGAGAAACAGGCACGGAAGGGGAAAGAAAAGCAGCCGCTTATTTAATAAGCCAATACAAAAAATTCAAATTAAAGCCAGGTAATAATGGCTCTTATACCTTGCCCTTTACATTATACCAAGACAAAGTGCTTAGCTCTACTTTAAAAGTAAATGGCGAAGGGTATACTTTAGATAAAGACTATTGGGTAAACGCTTCTACTGTACCTCAAAAAGCTTTGAGCACTAATGCTATTATTTTTGTAGGCAACGACTTCAATGATAAATCAACAGCCGATGTAAAAGGAAAATTATTGGTGGCTACAGAAAGCAAGGAAAGAAGTATGTATAAAATTATGGCTGCTCAAAAATTAGGCGCCTTAGGCATCATTATTATTGCTAGTAATAACCCAACTTACCCTAGTAACTTAACTGGGAGATTAAGTTTAACTGCAAGTGCTACTAGTAATTTTGTAAGCATGACTGTTTCTAAAAGTTTGGGTAGTCGTTTATTAGGAGGCAGTAAAGATTATTCAGACCAAGAATTAGCCGATGTACCTAAAGGTGCTTATTCCACTACTATCGATTGGACTGCTGAACGCGGTAATGGTGAAGTACCTAGTGCCGATGTATTGGCTGTATTACCTAGTAAAGAAAAGACAGATGAATATATGTTTGTAACAAGCCACTACGATCATGAAGGCATCAAGAACGGAGTCATTTATTACGGTGCAGATGATGATGGTTCTGGTACAGCAAGCGTAGTAGCTATTGCTAATGCATTTGCGCAGGCTAGTAAAAAAGGCTTTAGCCCTAAGCGTAATATTGTATTTATGAATGTGTCGGGAGAAGAGAAAGGTTTATTAGGGTCTAAATATTATAGCGAGCATCCAGTGTATCCTTTAGAAAAAACTTCTGTTGATTTAAATATTGATATGGTGGGCAGAATTGACCCTACTTATAAAGGCGATTCTATGAATTATGTATACTTAATTGGAGAAGATAAATTAAGCAGCGATTTACAGCCTATTACAGACAAAGTGAATCAAAAATATAATATGGAATTAGATAGAAGATTCAATGATCCTAAAGACCAGAATCGTTTTTATTACAGAAGCGACCATTATAATTTTGCAGCAAAAGGCGTACCTGTAATTTTCTATTTCAACGGCACACACGCAGACTACCACAGACCCACTGACACAGTAGAAAAAATTAATTTTGACTTAATGGAAAAAAGAGTTCGAATTATTTTTGAAACAGCTTGGGAAATGGCGACAAGAGAAGATATGTTGAAAAGAGATTTGCCTTTGAATATGCCCGGTCGTTAGATTAAATATACATTCAAAATACTAGTTGATTTATTTAAACAGAAATGAGAAAATATAATTTTGAGCGAACTTTGAGCGAAGCGATAGAGAACGAAAAATTATATTTCGAATGAATATTTAAATGAAATAAAAAAAGCCCTTAGAAATCTAAGGGCTTTTTTTATTGGAAAAATCATTACTACTGACCTAAAATGTAGGCAAATATCAACGGCACTACAATGGTAGCATCGCTTTCTACAATAAACTTAGGCGTATGAATATCTAATTTACCCCAGGTAATTTTTTCATTCGGTACAGCACCTGAATAAGAACCATAAGAAGTAGTGCTATCGCTTACTTGACAGAAATAACTCCAGAAAGGAACATCATGCCATTCTAAGTCTTGGTACATCATAGGTACTACACAAATTGGGAAATCACCGGCGATACCCCCACCCACTTGGAAAAATCCAACACCCTTTCCGCCACTATTAGCACGGTACCATTCTGTTAGTTGCACCATATATTCAATACCATTTTTTACCGTACTTGCTTTTAATTCATTTTTAATGACATAGCTAGCGAATATATTTCCAGTCGTGCTGTCTTCCCATCCTGGTACGACAATAGGAATATTCTTTTTAGCCGCAGCAACAATCCAACTGTCTTTTGGATCAATCTCATAATATTGCTCTAACTCGCCACTCAAAATAACTTGATACATGAATTCATGCGGAAAATAACGCTCGCCTTTTGCTTCTGCTTGCTTCCAAAACTTTACAATATGTTTTTGCAATCTTCTAAAGGCTTCCTCTTCTGGAATACAAGTATCGGTTACACGGTTGTAATGGTTCTCTAATAAATCCCACTCGTCCTGTGGTGTTAAGTCGCGGTAATTAGGAACGCGCTTATAGTGACTATGTGCAACCAAGTTCATTACATCTTCTTCTAGGTTGGCGCCGGTACAGCTAATAATAGCAATTTTATCTTGACGAATCATTTCAGCCAAGCTAATACCTAATTCAGCGGTACTCATGGCACCTGCTAAACTTACCAGCATTTTACCCCCTTCTAAAAGGTGGGTTTCATAGCCTTTAGCAGCGTCTACCAAGGCAGCAGCATTAAAGTGTCTATAATGATGCTCTATAAACTTTGAAATTGGACCTTTGCTCATTTTTTTCGATTTGAAGCAAAAGTAAATTTTTTTGTGGACATAGCGTATTATTGATTAAAACCGAATAAATAGTAACTTTAAGCCTAAAGCAGTCTTTATGAATAATAAAAAAATGGTGCTCTTTTATGTACTACTTTTAATAGGGATTCCATTTATCTATGCAGCCTATTTATACCCTAGTTTACCTGAAATTATCCCTACCCATTTTAATATTAAGGGGGAGGCGGATGGTTTTGGTGGGAAAGACAGTATTTATTTAGGGCCTATTATAATGGGGGTAGCTAGTTTATTTACTTATTTCTTATTAGCCAATATTAAAAAATTTGATCCCAAAAGAGCTGAGCAAATAGACGACGCCTTATTTCAAAAGTTTGGATTTTTCACCGTTTTATTTCTAAGTGCATTATGTATGGTTATTTTATACGCTACCACGCACCAAGGCATTCCTATTGAAAAATTATTATTCCCCATAATGGGTTTAGCTTTTGCAGCAATGGGAATGTATATGCCTAAAATTAAACAGAACTATTTTGCAGGATTTAAACTGCCTTGGACATTAGACAATGTAGATAATTGGAATGCTACGCATAAGATAGCAGGTAAAGTATGGTTATACGGAGGTATAGTTCAGTTTTTTGCAGGTATGGCCTTTAGTTCAGTCACTTCTTTTGTTATTTTTTTTATAGATATGATTGTAATGGTACTGGTACCTACTATTTATTCTTATAGAATGTTTAAAAATGGAAATAAGCTTTCCTAATAAGAAATACTATTGAATTATAGAATACAATAGAATTAAATGAATTTGAAAAAAATAAAACAATAAAATACTTTTTAAAAAAATTAAAATTTACAAATGAAACTAGCTACAAAATATATTCACGCAGGTGCACATCCCGATCCAAGTACAGGCGCTATCATGACGCCAATTTATCAAACCTCCACTTATGTACAATCCGCACCAGGCGTACATCAGGGCTATGAGTATGCAAGAAGTCAGAACCCTACAAGGTTTGCTTTGGAAGAAGCTTTTGCAGTGATTGAAAATGGAAAATTTGGATTGGCCTTTGCCAGTGGAGTCGCAGCGACAGACGCAGTCATGCGTTTACTAGTTCCGGGAGACGAAGTAGTGGCCGCCCATGATATGTATGGTGGTTCTTTCAGGTTATTCTCAAAAGTACATGAAAAAATGGGCATTAAATTTATTTATGTCGATACCTCCGATGCTACGAATGTAGAAAAGGCCATGACCCCTGCTACTAAATTAATTTGGTTAGAAACGCCTACTAATCCACTGATGAATATTAGTGATATTGAAGCGATATCCACTATTGGTAAAAAACATAATTGCATGGTTTGTGTAGACAATACTTTTGCATCTCCTTATTTACAAAACCCACTTGATTTTGGTGCCACTATTGTAATGCACTCTGCTACTAAATATTTAGGCGGTCATAGCGATGTCATTCAAGGTTGTTTAGTGATGAACGATCAGGCCTTAAGAGATCAATTATATTTTATTCAAAAAAGTACAGGCGCCGTACCAGGCCCACAAGATTGCTTTTTAGTATTGAGAGGCATTAAAACATTGCATGTACGTATGCAAAGACATTGTGAAAATGGAATTAAAGTAGCTGCTTATTTAAGACAACATCCTAAAGTAGGAAAAGTATACTGGTGTGGGTTTGAGGATCATCCTAATCATGCTACCGCTAAAAAACAAATGCGTGGATTCGGTGGTATGATGAGCTTTACTTTAAAAACAGATACCATTGAAGCGGCCACTAAAGTACTCTCTAGCACCAAGGTATTTTCTTTAGCGGAGAGCTTGGGAGGTGTGGAGTCACTAATTAATCACCCTGCAAGTATGACCCATGCTTCTATACCTCGTGAACAAAGAATTGCCAATGGTTTATCTGACGGACTTATTCGTTTAAGTGTAGGTATCGAAGATGCAGACGACTTAATAGCAGATTTAGCACAAGCCATTGGGTAATGAAGGATGAGATTCATAAACTATTAGACCAAAAAGTTAAGCAGTACAACCATATTGATTTTATTGGGAAGGACCCTATTTGTGTTCCTCATTTATATACAAAGCAGCAAGACATTGAAATTGCTGGTTTTTTCGCCGCCATTTTTGCTTGGGGCAATAGAACCACTATTATTAATAAAAGCAAGGAGCTACTTGAAAGAATGGACAATGCTCCCTATGATTTTTGTATAGGACATCAAGATAAAGATTTAAAAAAATTATTAGGATTCGCGCACCGAACATTTAACGATACCGACCTACTCTATTGTATTGTATTTTTTAAAAAGCATTATAGTAAAAATGAAAGTTTAGAAACAGCTTTTTTTAAAAATAGCATTTCTAAAAATATTGAAAGACAAAATAAAATAGAAGAGGCCCTCATTTATTTTCAAGATTATTTTTTCTCTTTAGAAGAAGCACCGGCTCGAACCAAGAAACATATAGCAAGTCCATTATCGGGATCTACTTGTAAAAGATTGAATATGTTTTTACGCTGGATGGTACGAACTGATAAACAAGGGGTAGATTTTGGTATATGGAAAAGCATAAGCCCAGCTGCACTTATTATGCCTATTGATGTACATGTGGCAAGGGTTTCAAGAGCTTTAGGTATTTTAAAAAGAATACAAACAGATTGGCAAACCGCTATTGAATTAACCCATTATTGTCGAACTTTGGATGCAAAGGACCCTGTTAAATATGACTTCGCTTTATTTAGTCTAGGGGTCATAGAAAAATTTAATTAAAGCCCATGGAAATAAATTTATTGGCACTAGAGAAACTAAATACGCCAGATTTAGAAACGATGATCAATGAATTGATTAAAGAAGACTTTTCTAAACTAGTACAACTACTTTATCGAATTGATGTTTCAGAAGCAAAGCTGAAAAATATATTAGAAGCCAACCCGAATGAAAATGCTGGAAAATTAATTGCACAAGTGGTAATAGAAAGACTAGCTGCTACTAAAAAAGCAAGAGAAAGTTTTTCAACCAAGCCACCTTCTATAGATGAAGACGCAGAAAGACTTTAGTTTTAATGATATGTATAGATAGATAGATAGATAGTTAATTAATTAATTATAGTTGTGCTATAAATCTCCTAACAGCGGACGCATCACAATATCTTCCACTACTGCTTGTGGGCTTAATTGTGTTGCTGCAAAAATCATCATAGCAATATCCTGCGCTTCCATAATACGAGTAGGCGCTACCCCACTACCCGCCCAGCTATTCGTATAAGTAGCCCCAGGATAAACACCTGTTACTTTAATGCCTTTATCTTTTAATTCTTCTCTTAAGTTTTTTGAAAAACCATCTAAAGCATACTTACTAATACTATAAGAGCCTCCTTGCGGATAGGCTTGTAAAGAAGCAATTGAACAAATATTAAAAATATGTCCACTCCCTGCTTTAATCATGGATGGAACAATGGCACGTGAAGTATGATAAGCAGAATATAAGTTAGCTGCTATTTGTGATTCTAAAACACCCTGTTCTTCCTCCATTAAATTACCTGGTAGGAAAAAACCTGCATTATTAATTAAAATATGAGGGGTGCCCAAACTCAAACACCAATTGCCAAATGACTTGCAATCTTCCGGCTTTGCTAAGTCCGCTTGCATACTATGTATAGTAGCAGCAGGATATTTTTTTTGCAAACTTTCAGTGGCCTCTTTTAAACGAGAAGCCGTTTTGCTGCCAATACATAAACTATGGCCTGCAGCCGCAAAGGCTTCTGCCACTGCATATCCAATTCCTTGTGAAGCACCTGTAATAACAACCAGCATATAATTAATTTATAGATAATCTAAATAAAGAATAAAGATAAGGCGCAAAACTGTAAATTCGTTCAATACAATTTAACATCAATGCCCTATAAAGACCTATTTTTTGATCTCGACCATACTATTTGGGACTTTGAATTAAATTCTAAAGAAACCTTATGGGATCTGCATCTTAAATATGAATTAGAGGCAAAAGGCATCAATAATTTTGATGAATTTTACAATATATATAGTGTGCACAATCACAGGTTATGGGACAGGTACAGCAAGGGTTTTATCAAACAAGAAGAATTAAGGTGGAAGCGTATATATTTAAGTCTGCTAGATTATAAAATTGCCGATGAAGCCCTGTCTAAAGAAATGTCCCTTGACTACTTAACTATTCTTCCTGATAAAAAGAATTTATTTCCCTATACCATTGAAATTTTAGAGTACTTAAAAAGCAAGAACTATACAATGCATTTAATTACCAATGGATTTGAATCGGTGCAGTTTAAAAAAATTAAGAACTCCAATTTAGCGGACTACTTTACTGAAGTGATTACTTCAGAAGCAAGCAATAGCTTAAAACCCAATAAAGAAATCTTTGAGTATGCCTTAAAAGCTTCAGGTGCAAAATTAGAAACCAGTATTATGATTGGAGATAATGAGGATGCTGATATTCAAGGAGCCATTAATGTAGGCATGGATTCCATCTTCGTGAATCATTTACAAATACAGCCTACAGTACCTGCCACGCACACCATTATACATTTAAAGGAATTGGAAAATATATTCTAAAGACTTAGAATAACATAGCTTTTATTTATAAAAACTAGTAGCCACATTACCAACTAGCAAGAACGGTAACGCCGCCTTTTACTACATCGCCAATTTTTGCATGAATTTTTGTACCTACTGGTAAGAGTAAATCTACCCTGCTACCAAATTTTATAAAACCGTATTCATCGCATTGCTTGAAGGATTGTCCCACTGTGGTGTAGTTACATATTCTTCTTGCTAAAGCACCTGCAATTTGTTTACATAAAATATTTCCTTTACTATTCTCCACGACCACAGACCATCTT
>Ga0209191_1001251_pt1 | contig 17023 bp, 15 predicted proteins | sample S_130626_EF_Meta_FD_187320 | JGI IMG/M metagenome (GOLD analysis project Ga0209191, IMG submission 187320) | Freshwater microbial communities from Lake Simoncouche, Canada to study carbon cycling - S_130626_EF_MetaG (SPAdes) (version 2) | ecosystem: Environmental > Aquatic > Freshwater > Lake ...
AGCGACATAGATTAAAAGCTCAATCAAAGAAAAGCCATTATGTTTATAATGTTTAGGCATAGTTTGAAACCATTGACGCTTTAATGAAAACCACTCATGACACTGAATTTTACCAATGATTGATCATAATTATTTTTATCTTTTTATCTCTTTTTTGCTAGGTGCTGCGATCGCCTCTTTTCTTTACGCGTGGTCGATGCGCATTAATCAAAAGGGAGAAACTATTCTTGATCAGTCGAGATGCCGCTTCTGTGATAAAAGACTTTCACCTCTTGAATTGATCCCTTTATTATCTTGGCTTATGCAGCGTGGTCGCTGCTATTGTAAAAAATATGGATTACCCAAAGGCTATTTCATAAGTGAATTAAGTCTCGCTAGTTTTTTTGTATTGATTGGCTATCACTACCCCCCGATTGATGCAGTTTTTTTAAGTTTTTTTGCATCTATGCTGCTTTTTTTCTTTTTGACCGATGCTATGCATCAGCTTCTTTATTTACCTATGATGGCTTTAAATGGTGTCATAGGGCTTTTTTATCTGACTTATTACCAAAATCAACCCCTGGAAGTGTCTCTCGGTGGCGCATTATTAGGGTTTTTTTTGCTTTACAGCATTAATTTCATCTATCAAAAAATGAAGCAAAGACAGGGTTTTGGGAGCGGAGATAAGTTTTTATTGGCTTCGATTGGAGCTTGGCTTGGTCCTATGAAGGTGATTAAGCTTCTTTTCTTATCATCCTGGCTAGGGGTTATTTTCGCCCTATGGCTGATGTATAAGGAACGTGCAAATTTACTCACAAAACTCCCTTTAGGTTTATTTTTGAGTTTAGCGACCCCCGTCATTTACCTAAGTTAAATTTTAGAGTTAAACGCCTACTCATATCTCGTTCCTAACAACTTGAATCATAAGCATTTAATATAAATGATTAGGCTTGCTATGATATAATTTTCCCATGGTAAGAAGGACAGCGGAGGACCTCTTATATTCAATCCAAAGGCTTGGATTAGAGGCAAAATTAATTAAGCATGAGCATCATGACGTTGCCATTAATTTAGGCAGTCCTGATGAGATCATCCATACTGAGATTGAAACAGAAACAGAAACTACAGAGTCGGCGGATACTCAAGAGCCTGCCTTATCTGTTGCCGAACCTTCTTTTTTTGCAAAACTCAGTCAAGAGATCATGATATTAAAAGAAAGCTATGGTGCAACAATGAACCCAGAAGAATTACAAAAGGAAATTAAAGGCATTATTGAGCCTATATTGTTTTCATGGATTAAGGAAAATATGCCAGACATCACAAAAGAAGTCTTGACCGAAGTTGTCAAAGAAAACAATAAAAATAAAATCGAAGCGATGTTAGCAACTTGGATTAAAGAAAATATGGCCAACATTACTAAAGAGATTTTAATGGAAGTTGTGAAAAAAAATAAGATTGACCAAAAGTTGGTCGCGGACGATTCCCTCGAAAGCTAAGTTATTTTGAAATATTTAATTTTTTTCTTAACGCTTTGCTTGGTGTCTTGCACTCCAACAGAAACCTCGAAGAAAGAAGCTTTAAATACAATTAAGTCTGAGAGTAAAAACAGTGTCGCCATGTTTACTCCTGAAGCACCTTTTGTTGCCCCTAAAGTTGATATCATTCAAATTAATTATGGTCCAGATAGCCTTAAAAATATTGACTTTTTAAATTTCATTGCAAATTCAAAAGCCAAATTAAGTTCGGTCATTATTGACAATCTTAAAACTCAAGAAAATAAATACCTCAATGCCTTAAAAAAAGAAAAAACTGATCAAGCCTTTATTGCAGAAAAGATAGAAACAGCCGCAGCAGAAACTAAGACAGATATTAAATTATCAAAAAAACTTAATATCACCATGACACTTAATCTATCAGGGGTGAGTTTAGCCCAAGCAGTCACGCAAATAAGCAAAAGAAGTAATATAGAGATTAATACAGACGGTATTAGTCTGCAAATCAAAGGTCGTTACTCAGGCGCTATGTCAACTATATTAAAAAATATTGCCACAGAAAATAGCTTATTCATTTACAAGAATTCTACAAGTGAAGGGCTTACCATTAAGTCTAAAGAAGATAAAACGTTGACATTATTAGATTTTGATAGTTTTGATACGATTCTTGAAGCACAAAAAGATTTCGAGATTATAAATAAAAAGTATTTAGAGATATTTCCTGCAGCAGTTGATCAGCCATCTGAGACAGGAAATAAAACGGATTTAGCCGAGGAGCTTAAAACTGCAAAAGCTACGACATTTTTGGAAACACTCATAAGTGATCTTCAAACAAGAGCAATTGATCGCGATAAAAATAAAGAAATGAGTGACGCAAGAAAACTTATTATTCAACAATCAAAAATTAGCGCAGACGATGCAGATAAATTAAAAACAGTGAATGCAATTTATAAATCCACCATCAAAGAAGGTGAGGAAGTCATCATTGAAAAATTTAGCGTTTATAACCAAGCGCCTACTGATCTTGTAACAACCATGTCAGCTTACTCTGTATTTAAAACGGGCAACTGTTCTACAGTGACACCAACCACTACCGCAGTAACACCAACCACTACCGCTGTAACACCAACCACTACCGCTGTAACACCAACCACTACCGCAGCTGCAACTACTACTAAAAATAGTTCGACAACCACTGCTGCAACGACGACTGCTACTACTACTACATGTCTCAAGCTTACACTTGATAAAGACGCCACGGGCGTCATAGCTTCAGGAAGCATCAATGATATTAAGTTGGTTCAAAAATTTATTGACGACCAAGATAGTCCTGTTAAACAAGTTTTAATTGAAGTGTGGATTTTAGAGGTGACCGAAGGCTGGGCTTCTTCCCTTGAAAGTAAATATCGTAAGATTACACAAACCGCTGGCACACCAGCTTCTACAAGTATTTTATCAGGCGCAATAGGTGCGGTTGCATCAGGCGGTGTAAGTATTACCACTGGGCTAGGAGCTAAAAATGATATTGCTGCAGCTATTAATATCCTTGAGACAAACAGCTTAGGTAGAACGCTTTCCAGCCCGTCTATTTTAGTCAAAGACGGTGCAACAGGTGTCGTTGATAAAACAAGAACCGTAAAAGAAAAAGTAGATACAGTCACTATTACTAACGGCGTGTCATCTACGGCCACTACTTATAATAGTCTTGACTCTCCTTTAACGCTCACAGTGAAGCCAACCATTAATAAACATAATGACAATATCGACCTAGATTTTTCTTTTAAAGAAGGCAAACGAGATCTAGACATTAGCAGCTCACCAGAAACAAAAAACACGATTACTACGAAGCTTCTTATAGAGCCAGGCAAAGTGATTGTCATGGCAGGTTTAAAAGTGGGTACCAACAGCATAAAAAGTGATGGGCTACCTTTTATTTCTAAATTAGGTTTAGAGCCTATGTTTGCCCCATTGATTGGCTTAATGGGCGGAAATCAAGCGCAATCTAAAACTAGTACAGAACTTCTTGTGATCCTCAGTCCAACAGTTATCACTTCAAAAAATATTGATAAAACCATGGATAAGGCGCTGAAACAATGATGCGTTATATATTCGTTATCTTAATAGCGCTTCTCCTATTATTGATATTTATTTTTTTTATGGTGCGTAGGAAAAAAAATAAAAAACAGACATTAGTGGCTTCAAAAGGCAATGCAGAATTTACGGACGAATTTAAAAAATTAGTCGGTAATGTGGACTTAACTTTAAAAGATAATCATTTGGATGTGAGTGCCCTGGAGGATATTGAAGAAACACTTCGTGCGCTCAAAGAGCTTTATGAAAAAGAATATATTTCACAAGATGAATATCAAACAAGAACAGAGGCCATCATGCAATCATTAGACCATAAAAATGGCTCATGAAAAAAAACATAGAAAGATAACAACAGAAAAAAAGCTTGTTCTGAAGTTGTTGCCAGAAGAGTTTATTCTTACAACGAGTTTCTACGTTGAGCAATTTCAAACTAAATCGACTGTTATACGTTGGGCGCTTCCCAAAAAAATAGATCCTTTAAATATTAACGCTGACTTAGAAATACTCAGCGATAATTTGCAAAGACTCGTCAAGCTTTATAAGCTCGATGGCAATCAAGTCACTACATTGATTCCTAACTCAATCAGCCCACTTAAAATTATTAGCATCCCACTTAATCTTAGTACCTCAGCTGATAAAAAAGAATACGCTGCCATGCAAAAGCAGGCATATGATTTTTGGAAAGAATATGACGAAGACTTAGTTGATATGAAAGACGCTCAAATCAGAGCTAATTTTCTTTCGCTAAACGATAATGACGGTACTTCGACAATGCTCTATACCGCATGCTCGTCTAAAATCATCAAGGAATATACCATGATGATTTTAGGGGGTAATTTATACCCTGTTGCTTTCATACCCGAAGACCAATCGATTATCAGAATCATTGAATCAAGATTAACTCGTGTCGAGAGAGAGCGTCCTTTTTGCATATTTCATTTGTCCAGAGGCACGAATAGACTGATTTATGTGAGCAATGATGTGGTATATGTCGCCAAGATTGATATTAGCGACATGGATGAAATATTATTTGATGAAATACCTGATGACAATGAGATTGAAAATGAATTTTGGGTTGAACTGACCAATCGATTATCTGGAAATCTAAAACAAGCCTTCGCTTATTTAAAAGATGAGCTCAAAGCCTCAAAAGTGGAAACAGTTTTTTTTATATCTGACCATTCAAAAGAAAATATTTTATTTGAATTATTTCGCAAAAATTTTAGATTAGCAAACTTCAGATCGCTCAGTAATCAATTTATGTTTGATACAGTTAAAGAGCCTCATGAAGATGATATCGAAGTGATCAAGGATGGATCAGAAGACACGAAAGATAAGATCCACGGCTCTTTTATGATAGCTAATTTAGGCTGTTATACGATGCAATATTTTTCAACGCCCTCATACAAAAATTTAGTGATTGAAACCCCTTTATTTAATTTACATCCCAAATATAGTTTCATCGTAAATAATTTTAAATTATATGATTATTTTAAAAAATCAAGAAAATGGTTAATCATTGTTACTTTAATCATGGTGACATTTTTATTTTATATCAATCTAACTAATAAAAACGATGTTAAGAATATCGATGAATTTAAAAAAGTTAATCAAGATTTAGTTCAACAACAAAATCAGCTTGCTTTTGAAACTAAAAGTCAAAAAGAAACCATAGAAGACTTTGCAAGATTAAATAATTTAAAAAAAGGCAGCTACAATGAAAAATTGTTTAATTTTTTCAATGTTGAATTACCTGCAGATCTAGAGTTAGAGCGAGTCGTTGTGAGAAGAAATTCATTTATTTTGCTAGGTAATGGCAAATCAGTTTCGGAAGTTAACAGATTCTATAGAAAGTTTTTATCTAACCCCAATTTTAAAGATTTAATTTTTAAAGTCTATAAACGCACAAATAGTAATTTGAATTACTTTGTGATTAAAGGTAATACGGTATAGCTATGGCGAATAAAAATTATTTTTGGAACAAAAAAACGCTTTCAAAACGAGCGCAAGCATTATTAGAGGAAATTAATCAAAGCAAGGGTGTTCAATCTGTTAAAGAATCTGGACAGGCATTATCAAAACGAGCGCAAGCATTATTAGAGGAAATTAATCAAAGCAAGGGTATTCAATCTATTAAAGAGGCAGCCGATTTGGCCGCTAGTTTTGTAGGCATTCAATCGCAAGATGAAGAAAAGCTGCCAAAGAAATCAGAGGCACTCAAAACACCTCAGAGAAGAAAAAAAGGGGGTAAAAAAAATAAAAAAATATTCTTACCTGCAGGTGGATTCAATCCAGCTTTATATAGAAATCTGACAAGCAACAATAAAATTTATATGTGGGCTTTTGAAATATTTGCATTAACAGGCTTATCTTTAGTTTTTTTAATTCAAATCGGTGATGGCATTAATTTAAAAAATAATTATCAAAGTTATGAACCTAAAATAGAATCCGCAAAAAAGGAAATTGAAGCCATTAAGCATAAAATGTTTCCTATAAAAAAAGAAAAAATGGCATTGGACTTAAAATTAACGAACGAGCGTAAGTATTTTCCGAGCCTTGTCCAAGCGCAATCTAACAGTGATGATATTACGAGACTTTTTGAATTAAGTAATCTCGTCATCATAAAACAAAATATAAAATATGCAGATCGCTATATGGGAGATTTGGATAAGGACCCTCCTATACAATATTCCCTACCCCCAGAAGAGGTAAGTATTTTTTCTGCAGATTCTGGAGAATTAAAAGCAACCCCAGCTTCAACCCCAAAATCACCCGGAGCTAAACCCCCCGCGACTATTAAAGGTGCGATTGCAACTTTGACTGCATCTCCGTCTGCATCAAAATTAGGCGCTGCAGTTCTGGAGGAGCTAAATAAAAATCCTCCAAGCCCGCCTTTACCCTCAGCGCTTCCAAAAGATATGAATATCATCACTTATGATTTGATACTAAAAGGAAGTTATTTGAATTATTTGAAAGCAAGAAATGCATTAACAAGAACAATTCCGTCTGTTACTATCCCTTATGAGGATATCTTTTCAAGTCAAGATAAACAGAACATAGAGTTTAGAGTGATGATAGAAATTCCTATTAGATTTTAATAATTGAATATCAATATTTTTATGCGATTTAATTTTCATGTATTCATTTTATTGCTCTCTATATCTACATGGAGTTTGGATAATATTGCTGCAGAAATTAAACCGGCACCTGCTGTTAAGCCCAGTGGTGGGGCAGCGCCTAATCCTGCCGCAGTTTCTAATCCCCCAATTAAACCTGCGATAGAAACAAAAGAAATTACCAATACCATTCAAGATCCCTTTTCAAGAGGTATCCTCAAGCCTCCAAAATATGGCTCTAATCTCGATCGTAGTAAAACGAGTAATGGCCGATTAGATGATATTAGATCTTTGAATGACCCTCGATATTACAGGGTACTTGGTATCTATGAAAACGAGGCTATCTCGATCAGCGATATCATTGAAATTAATGTAGCAGAAAAAAATGACGCTTCTTATAATGCTTTTTATATTGCTTTAGGAAATTTTTCTGATAAAAAAGCAGCGCAACAATTAAGCAAAGATTTTATTTCAATGCTTTCTAATAATCTGAATCGTAAGGTTATTATTAAAGTGAGCAAAGACCCCACTCAAGATATTAATGCCGACGTGAGCGCCCAGAAAAAAACAGCAGTGAAAAAAATACAATTTTATGAAGTGGAATACGGGCCTTTTAACAATCCAGAATTAGCGACGGCAACTTGTTATTTTTTAAAAAGCAAAACTGATCAATTTCCGCTTATGTGTGATGCACTTAAGAAGCGTCTCGTTAATCAACGCGAGCTTACAAAAGTTACTGCGGGTTCGGCAACTGTAGGGTTGTCGCAAGCTGGCTTAATCGCCTTAAAAGACCCTCTTTTAGATTTTAAACAAAAGGATTTAGCAGATACAGCATTGACTGTATACGAAGGTGAAAATCTGGGAGGAGAGAATTTTTTTGTTGTAAAGATTAATCAATATGGAATCTATTTAGCGAGTAAATTTGATGAAGCCATGCTTATCCCAGCCGTGACTTTTCCTGTCAATATTTCCGATCCTGTAATGAATTCTCAGAACGGTCTAGCGGGAACGGCACCGAAAAACACACCAGCCTCCCCGGCCTCGCCAAAAGGACCCTGAACCTAATGCCATACTATAGTCAACAAACCAGCGAGCGAACTGTGCATGCTATTATCAATGCCGGTAAAATTGATTCCGTCATATTAAATAATGACCCCTATCAAAACCTTAATTGGCCCGAAAAACTAAATGCATTGATAAGAAATAGACTGGTTGACGAGAGCCAGCTCACAGCTTCATTTGCAAAATCAGTCAGCCTCACGCGAGTATTTCCTGAAGAAGATCAAATCAATTCTGATGCTGTGATAATGCTGCCGGTCGCATTAGTCTTAGAGCATAGCTTATTACCTTATGCACTAGAAGATGGATTTTTGAAGGTGCTTATCATTGATCCCAGATCCACATTGCTTAAAGCAGAGCTGAAGGCACAGGCCAGGATAGATATCTTATTTGAACTTACTTCATTGACCCATCTTGAAAAATTACTTTCGACAAATAAAGTTAGCCAGGCACAAGACAAATTGAGAGTGGGCGGCACTATCTCGGGAGGACAATCAGATTTTAGTGCGAAGCCTATTGCGACAGAAAAAGTGAATTCAATTCAATCAATTGAATTAGCGTCTCCAAAAGAAGAAGAAGATTCACAGGTTAAGAGAGCGCTTGATGTAGCTTCAGCAGAAAAAGAAAAAAGTGCAGACGAAGTCGCCGCGATGGATGGCGTTCTCAAGGCAAAAGAAAACGAGAAAAAAGACATTAAGCCTGCCCCTGTTAAAAAAGAAGGCATCATTAAATCACTTAAAGAGAAATGGAATATCAACGACCCCGATCTTGTGATGGACTTTTGTCAGCAAATACTTATTCATGCTGTCCAAACAAAAGTATCTGATATTCATATTGAATGCTTTAGAGATTTTGCAAATGTGAGAATGCGTAAAGATGGTGCGATGGAATTGCAGGATATCTATAGTGCGTATCTCTTTAAATATTATATGGCAGTGACGACACGCTTTAAAATTTTAGCGGATTGTGATATTTCTGAAAAACGTTTGCCGCAAGATGGTGCAATTACCATTAAAGATAACGATGGCGGTGAGGTTGATTTTCGTTTTAATGTGATGCCGACAAAAAACGGTGAACGCATTGTGATGCGTATTCTTGCGGGCGATCCAGCCTTGTCATTAGACAAGATTGGATTTGATCCGGCAGACTATACAAAAGTGATTGATGCAATCACAGCCCCGCAGGGGATGGTGTTGGTGACAGGGCCGACCGGATCGGGTAAGACAACAACGCTCTATGGCGCACTGCAATATATCAATCGACCCGATATTAATATACTTACCGCAGAAGATCCGGTGGAATATTATCTGGAAGGTGCGGGTCAGGTTCAAGCGAATGAAAAAATAGGACTATCATTCAGCTCGATTCTACGAGCATTCTTACGTCAAGATCCGGAAGTGATTTTGGTGGGCGAAATTCGTGACGCTGAGACTATTGATATTGCGATTAAAGCTGCACTGACTGGCCACTTATTACTTTCAACATTGCATACGAATGATGCTATTGCAACGATCACGCGTATTTTAAATATGGGCGTACCTAATTTTATGATCTCATCTGCTTTGTCACTTGTGGTGGCGCAGAGGCTTGCGCGAAAAAATTGTGCTGCATGCTCGGACTTCGATACAAGAGTGACACCAGAAATCTTAACCAAAATGGGATTTAAGGGCGATGACATTCATACGGTTAAACCCAAGAAAGGTGTGGGCTGCAAGGTCTGTGATGGTAAGGGTATCAAGGGCAGACAAGGCATTTATGAAGTCCTTAAAATTACCCCTGCTGTGGAGGAAGCCATTCTTAATAACGAACAAGCCCCGCAAATTCTCGCCGCCGCAAGAAAAGATGGCTTTAGAACTATGACAGAGATTGGCCGAGATTTTGTGGCAAAGGGCATACTCTCTATCGAGGAATTTCAGGCCACCTTAAGTTCAGATACCTAAGTCAAAATTCGATTGTGAAACAATTTAACTTTAAGGCCAAAGATAAAAGTAATAGAAGCATTAAAGGCAGTATTGCAGCACTTAATCGAAATGATGCGATCGCTGAATTAAAGGGGCGCAAATACCGCGATATTAAAGTCGCCGAAGCAGCAGCTCCCAAGAAACAAACTAAACCTTTTGTCTGGGGCCCTTTTGGTAAGGTTAAAGATGAGGAGATCGTTCTCTTTACCAAAAAGGTTTCCACGATGGTGCGCAGCGGTTTAACCATATTAGATGCGCTAGTCCTTGTATCATCTCAAACCCAAAATCCAGTTTTTAAATATGCGATAGAAGATATTATCGCTAACATCAATCAAGGGAACTCTCTTTCTAGCTCTGTCAGACGACAGCCTAAATATTTTGATGAAGTCTTTTGCAACATGATTGAAGCAGGCGAAATCAGCGGTAAGCTCGATAGCTTTTTGGATCGTATCGTAGAGGGACAAGAGCGGATGCAGACAATACGTAAAGGTATTAAAAGTGCACTCTTTTATCCTGTGACTTTAGTGGTCGTAACACTTCTCATTACCTACGGCATGCTCACTAAAGTTGTACCAACGTTTACAGAAATGTATAAGGGTATGGGTAAAAAACTACCCGGAGCCACACAAGTCATTGTAGATGCGAGTGACTGGATACTGAATGGCTGGAATGTCATATCCGTCATCGGTGTTGTGATCACAATCAAAATTATCCATGGCCAACTCTATAAGCGCGTATATGGCTATAGAAAGATGTTCAACATTATTTTTTTAAAACTCCCTCTCATGGGACCCATCGTCATTAAATCCACGATTGCTAGATTATCTTTACTCATGGCCAACCTCTTTGCAGCAGGCATCGGTGTTGAAGAAATTTTGCGTGTGTCGTCCCGCATTACACCCAACCTTGTTTTTGTCGAAGCGCTCGGCAGGATTCAAGAACGTGTCATGACAGGCGCTGAATTATCTGCGCTCTTTGCAGAGGAGCCTATTTTTCCAATCGAATTGTCTCAATTGATAAAGGTGGGTGAGAAGACCGGTAATATGGATGAGATGCTTTCCTCCATCGCACGCTACTACCAAGAGGAGTTCGAGACTACGGTAGAGGGTTTAACCTCCATGATTGAACCTATCATGATTGTTTTTGTGGGTGCATTGATTGGCGCCATGGTGGTTGCCTTGTACTTACCTATTTTCAGTCAAGGCGATATGGTGGGCTAGGCGCTTTATAGATGATATTATTATTCTCATGACAAATTCAATTTACACCTTCTTGCCCGAGCTTTTAACTAAGCATCGCATATCAGACTTTCATCTCCACGCAGGCAAAGATGTCACCGCGAGAATCCATGGTGAGCTCGAACATTTCGAGGGTATGCAGATTACAGAAGAAGATCTCGACGATCTTTTTAAGCGTGAATTACCTGAGGACTGGTATGCAAGATTTATCGATACAGGCGACATTGACTTTGCATTTATGATTGGCGAGCAACGTTTTAGGGCTTCGGGTTTAAAAACCATGAAAGGCACGGCACTTGTTTTAAGGGTGATTGTTACAGAGATCCCTAGCATCGACGTGTTAGGGCTGCCTCAAGCCGCGCATGACGTTTTAAACTTAAAGGATGGCTTGGTCTTAGTCACAGGGGGTACAGGTTCGGGTAAATCCACTTCCTTGGCAGCCATGATCGATAAAATTAATCGCACGCGCAGTGAGCACATCATCACCGTGGAAGATCCGATTGAGTACGTGCAGGTGCCCATCAAGTCTGTGATTGCCCAGCGTGAGGTGGGTAAGGATACAAAGTCATTTTCATCTGCGTTAAAAGGTGCGTTGCGTCAGGATCCAGATATTATTCTCATGGGCGAGCTTCGTGATTACGAAACAGTTTCTATGGCGCTGACAGCGGCTGAAACAGGCCACTTGGTGTTTGGCACCTTACATACCAACGGCGCACCCGAAACGATCAATCGTGTGATAGACGTTTTTCCGGCAGAAGAGCAAAATAAAACCAGGTCTCAGCTATCGATGTCGTTAAGGATGGTGATGACGCAGCAGCTCCTTAAAAAGAAGGGCGGCGGCCGTATTGGGGCATTCGAAATTCTTCTCAATACACCGGCTATTTCTAACCTAATTCGAGAGAATAAGATTTCACAGATAGGTAATATGATGCAAACCGGCGCAAAGGATGGCATGATTACCATGGAGAAATATAAAGAGGTGCTGAAGGCAAAAGGCCTCATTGATTAGGAGATATTATGGCATTTAACATCACAGTGAAGGATGATAAAATTATTTTGAAGCTTAGCGGAAACGTTGATCTTTCAGAAACAAATGATATTAAAGCGGCCATTCTAGAGGAGCCTAAAGTAGGCTTCAAATATCTTGCGATTAATGGAGAGTCTCTAGAATACATTGACTCCTCAGGGGTCGCCTTAATGCTATTTACCAAGAAATTAGCCAGCGAACAAAATTTAATTTTTGAGGTTGAGACCTTGTCTGAGAATGCACAGAAGGTCATTAATTTAGCAGGCTTAAGCAGTATCTTAAAAGTAAAAAATGTCGCTAAAGGGGAGACTTCCAGCCCTGCTTCAAGCCCATCAAAGACGGCGGATGATGGCCTAGATCTTTCTTTTGATAATCTTTTTGATGATCTGACAGAAGACACCAAATCGAATAATGATATTAAAATAAAGCCGGGTAGCTTTTAATAACTCAAATTTTTTATTCCGATTATATTTGTTACTGACCAGCCTTAATTTATGATGCTTAAAAGCCGTTTGAAAGCTGATAAATTTATCCAAAGTAGCTTTAGAAATTTGTTGCAGCGCGAGTTTAAAGATCTAGGCGAAACTAATTTATTTAACATCGCACTTGCCACAGGCGAGGCGCTTCAAAACATTGTACGCTATGGCTACGCCTTTCAAGACCATAAGGAAGTGCGCATATCGCTTGATCAAATAGGCGATAGGTTTGTTATTGAAATCATCGATGACGCACCCCCTTGCCCAGTTGAAAATTTTATGCAGCATCAATTTACCCCTTCTGATCATGGCGGCATGGGGATAGCCATCATAAAAAAACTCACACAAATATTTGAAATTAAGCCCCTAGCCCAAGGTAACCTGACCAGGCTAGTTTTTAAATTAAATATTTAGTATCAAAAATACTCTTTCCATGGCATATAAGTTCGGGTAAAGTAGGCATTGAAGTAGGTTATTGAACTTAATTTTTATTGCCAATTTAATCTAGCAATAGCATTTCAACTTGGCGATATGAATTTACTTTTTTTATTTATTAATTTTTATGGGGTAACTAACATGCAAAAAAATTTACAACAAGGCTTCTCACTGATCGAGCTCTTGGTCGTGGTCGCCATCATCGGTATTTTAGCGGCGGTAGGAACCGTAGGTTACGGTAACTATGTGACACAAACAAAAATTAAAGTGACAAAAAGCAATGTGGATGCAATCGCTGCTGCGCTTAGCACAGCAGAAGGTCTTGCGCAATCTACGATCGATTCAACTTGTACTAGCTGGCAAACTTGTATTTGGACCGGCAGTGCAGCAGGCTCAGCTTTATCTGTAGGAAGTTTCAAGAATGCATACAACACATCGTCAACCGGCGCTGGCTCAACTACTGCTAGTGCAATTGTCGTCGGTACACTTGGCGCTTCAACGCCTTCTGTGAGAGTATGCGTGGCTGGTACTAATGACGGAGTGATCTATTTAGATTATGGTACTAACGGGTCAGCTAAAGATTGGGCAGTTGGCGGTTGTACAGGTGATGCAGCGGCCCCCACATATATCGTGACTGGCACTTGGTCAGCGACATATTAATTAGGTCGGTATTTATGAGTGCATGTTAGTGCGTTTTACTGAAGATGGCTTCTCACTGATCGAGCTCTTGGTCGTGGTCGCCATCATCGGTATTTTAGCGGCGGTAGGTACTGTAGGTTACGGTAACTATGTGACTCAAACAAAAATTAAAGTGACCCGCAGTAATATCGACAACCTGAGGTCTACCATTCAAACGATGAATGGTGTGTCACAGGCAAATGTCGATAGCGCTTGCACGGGCATCCCAGATTGTATTAATGAAGTGAGCTTAGAAGTTGATAACTTTAAGAATGCTTATAATACGAGTGCTACCGGGACGCAGGCCCTCTTATTTTATAACACCACCCCCCTTCCTGATCCTGCCACTGAATGTTCGGAGTCAACCAAGGGCTTAATTTATCTAGGCTATACCTCCGCGACCGCACCCTCAACGGTGACTATCATGGGTTGCGATAGCGCTTCTACCAACTACACTGTGACTTACAGGTGGCGATAATAGCGCTTCGTAGATGAAGGAAATTCAAAAGAGTTAAGAAGTGTTTTTTAACGCTTCGTTTCAAGTGTGTCACACCTCACCCGTTTAAATATTTCTTAAAACATAACCTCTTCATTTGTTTGCTATGGGTATGACTGAGCTATCTTTAAAATTACGATACGGCTGATGGCTATGCGACTCTTGGCTGTGGCTGCTAATCAAACCATCGCCTCGACGAGTATGTCAATTAAGCCAATCCTTTAGGGATAAGAGACAAAGAAGTACATGTTGCTAAAGGGATACGCTTAACTTAATTAAAGTTACATCCGCCAGGTTGGTAAGCCGCCGCATAGGCGGCAGTCTGCACAGCATCAACTCTCACAACGCACGATGTTTTGCTACTACTATTAGGCCTAAAGGCATTATTTGAATAGCTACAATTACCACTCACCACAGAAAACGTGAGGGCTGTTTGGGCACCAGTGACTACCGGGGTGCACATTGAAGAATATGAATAATAGCCCGAAGGAAATTTAATCCCCCACACTTGCTCGTACTCAAAAGCATATTTCATAGTGGGCATTAAAGCCCATTGTAAATTTTGTGTGGCTCGTATGACGGGGGCACTCACCGTAATGACCACTGAGCCTACCCCAGCTAAATAACTGCCATTGCTGACTGTAGTGGCAGTGATGGTACAGCTGCCTGCACTTGCTCCCGGTGTCACGGTTGAACCTGCCACCGTACAGGCTCCTGACGCTGCATAGGTGACACTGCCACCGGTTAGATTACCCGTGGTGGTGACTGTTGTGGTTGAGCCTCCCGTATAAATCACAGTGGAGGCTGCTGTGACAGTCAGTGGTTGTGCTAGCTTTCCTCCCACCGCAATCGAAAAAGCGGTAGGAGACGCTGCTTTATACCCTGCAGTATAAGGCGCATTGGCGGTGATGGTACAAGTGCCTGCACTTGCTGCCGCTGTTACGGTTGAACCTGACACCGTGCAAGCACCCATTGCTGTATAGGTCACCGCGGCTTGATTACCCGAAGTGCTAAGTGTCGCTTGAGCACCTACTGTCAAAGAAGAGGGACTTGAAGCCACGGTCAAGGTTTGTGACTGCAGAGCCTTTACGATGGTATATTCTGCTTTTGTAAGCGCTGAACACGCCCTGCTATAAGCGCCCACACAATTGACATCCGTATCTGCAAGTTGCGCCTGACAAGCTGTGGCACCCGCTTGGTCTTCTGAATAACCTTTACTTCCACAGAGGGTTTGTTGTGTAACATCGGTAAAGCCTTTGCCTTGCGCAATGCTTAAGGCTGTTGTCACAACATTAGCGGGATATTTAGCGCTATTGCCTACGGAACGCGAGGACATGTTTTCAGAAAACACGGTCACGGAACATAGACATAATAAAAAGACTAAGAGAGTATTTTTAGCGAACATACTCAAATGACTTTACACCCCTAATGGTTAAATTGGAATCAAATTAAACTGTGTGGTGATAGATAGAACTTATAGAATAAAAAACAAAAATCTGGACATAGAACAAATCTAAACGGTGATTATTTAACCTCATAATTCTCTCAGATTTTTAAATATAAATCTATGTTCGATAGATAGCATTTAAGGTTTATTAGCAAACTGGACAGAATTGTAGAGAGCCTTTCAATTATTTTTAACTAAAATTTAAGGCGTCACACATACAGCAGCTTCAGTGCTTCCCAATGCAAAACTGTTTCCACTTTTACCGTAAGAATCGGTGGCTGCTCCAGCAGCGAAAGTTGCAATAGTCCAACTTGAAGGATAGCCAACACCATTTCTTTGTAACGGCCATTAGAGCCTTGGAGGTAAACTGATGATGAGCCCCTCCATGTGAAAGCAACAACTTGACAAAGGTTCGTTTTCATTTCTGTGAATGTAGCCAACCTATTTCCGGCACCACAAGTTGGATTGTAATTGTTGTTTGTAAAATCAATTACAAAACACCTACTAGGAGGACGGGCAGTTACTGTAATGGCGACTGTTCCCGTCCCTGCAGCATAATTTCCAGTTGCAGAGGCGTTACCTGTGATGGTACAAGCCCCTTCACTTGCTCCCGCTGTTACGGTTGAACCTGACACCGTGCAAGCACCTGATGCTGTATAGGTGACAGTGGCTTGATTACCCGCACTCGTTAAAAGGGTTGTTCCACCCGCAACAATTGAGGCTGAGGCTGCGGACAATGTAATTACTTGGGCTAGCCGTGGGTTAACCGTAATGACCACTGAGCCTATCCCGCTTGTATAACTTACATTGCTGACCGTAGTGGCAGTGATGGTACAGCTGCCTGCACTTGCTCCCGGTGTCACGGTTGAACCTGCCACCGTACAGGCTCCTGACGCTGCATAGGTGACACTTCCACCGGTTAGATTACCCGTGGTGGTGACTGTTGTGGTTGAGCCTCCCGTATAAATCACAGTGGAGGCTGCTGTGACAGTCAGTGGTTGTGCTAGCTTTCCTCCCACCGCAATCGAAAAAGCGGTAGGAGACGCTGCTTTATACCCTGCAGTATAAGGCGCATTGGCGGTGATGGTACAAGTGCCTGCACTTGCTGCCGCTGTTACGGTTGAACCTGACACCGTGCAAGCACCCATTGCTGTATAGGTCACCGCGGCTTGATTACCCGAAGTGCTAAGTGTCGCTTGAGCACCTACTGTCAAAGAAGAGGGACTTGAAGCCACGGTCAAGGTTTGTGACTGCAGAGCCTTTACGATGGTATATTCTGCTTTTGTAAGCGCTGAACACGCCCTGCTATAAGCGCCCACACAATTGACATCCGTATCTGCAAGTTGCGCCTGACAAGCTGTGGCACCCGCTTGGTCTTCTGAATAACCTTTACTTCCACAGAGGGTTTGTTGTGTAACATCGGTAAAGCCTTTGCCTTGCGCAATGCTTAAGGCTGTTGTCACAACATTAGCGGGATATTTAGCGCTATTGCCTACGGAACGCGAGGACATGTTTTCAGAAAACACG
>Ga0209191_1001253_pt1 | contig 17003 bp, 18 predicted proteins | sample S_130626_EF_Meta_FD_187320 | JGI IMG/M metagenome (GOLD analysis project Ga0209191, IMG submission 187320) | Freshwater microbial communities from Lake Simoncouche, Canada to study carbon cycling - S_130626_EF_MetaG (SPAdes) (version 2) | ecosystem: Environmental > Aquatic > Freshwater > Lake ...
TATAATAAACTTTTAGACTACCTGCATCATTTATGCTTATACTTACTCGCCCTAAATTTGAACCTTCTAAAACAAAATCAAAATCAAAGAATCGAGCATCTGCTGGATCGGTAACTACGGCACCATTTTCGTCTCCTAGTTCTAGGTTAGTAAAACGACTACGTATTTTGTCAAATAGGTCTTGTGAAATAATCTGAATTGGTTTCATAGCTATATTTATACTAATATGAGGTTATGTACACAGGCATGGGCATTTCGTATTCTTCAAAACGATCTTCACGCATCTTATCGTAGATAGCAGGATCCCAGTCTTGTAGTAGCATAATCATACGTACAGCCAACAGTAAGCTACTTACTAAATCGTCCCCAGATTCTGCTTTTCCCGCAAAACTAGCACCTTTAGCCACGTAAGTTTTAAGCTCTGATATTAATGGTTTACTACAAATTTTCATTCGATCAGTTTCTATTAGGTGTTTTAGTTTAGCACAGATCGCAATCTTGCTAGTATGTGTAGTGTTAAATCCTCTACGGAATCTACGTACATGTCCTTTTTTAATGGGCTCACTAAGGAACATTCCTGGAATGCTTTCTTCACCCATCTCTTCAATAACAACCAGTACAGCTTCTCCTACTGTGTTATTTTCTACACTGTAGTAAATGCTAGGTTGCATACCTCTAATGTTACATTCGTCGGCTATGTATTTGGTTATTTCTCGTAGCACACGCACTTGCCCCTGTACCGGAGTTAAATTATGATGCCACTCACCGACCTGATCAAATGTAGGTAATTCTAAGATCTGTATACCTGAAGCATTGCCGCCTGTGCCCAGGCTAGGATCTAGTGCTATCACATAGGTACATTTTGGATCAATCTTTTTATACCAGCGTACCTGTCCCATTTTCATAGTAGGCTCTATTCCTGCAAGGTCGGCTAGTTTAATTGAGCTAATTAATGTTTCATCATATACTAAGAATTCACAATCGTGTTCACGTCGGAACCGTTCTTCTCCAATGCGTGACCTTTCTACATTAGCCCACTCTTCATCTCGATCTGGATGCTCATTCCAATACGCACGAAATGGAAAGAATCCATTCTTACCTACAGGTGTAGCATTGCCGTGTTCGTCAAATAACTTATTAGCTTCTTGCCATATCTGTGCAAATTGATCTTCGTCACTGTTAGGTGTGGATGTAATAATAGCTTTACCACCTGTGGCCAGCGTAGGAGAAATTGAAGTCCAGAATTCAGAAGCTATATTTGGTTCTACGAATGCAAACTCGTCAGCATATAACATAGATAATGACATACCTCGCCCTGTTGTTTCTGTTGTTGTTTGTGCTACTATTCGTGATCCATTATCAAATTCTATGCTTTGTTTGTTATAACTGGTACACCCTGCACGTATATGATCTGGGCATAATTCGTAGGCATACCGAACACGATTCATAATTTCTTGTGCGCCTGTATATTTGTGCGCCGCCACTAATATAGTGCTATCTGGAACAAACATGGCATACCATAATAGATATCCTGCCGCGGTTGTAGTTTTTCCTGTTTGACGGGGTAATAGATTTACATTAAATCGGTGATTGTGATAGCTGTCTATAAGCCTGCGTTGATAATCGAACGCTTCGTATTTTAATTTACCCTTAGTAGGATGTTGTATAAAGAAAAAGTTATCTAAAAAATAATGTGGACCAGTTACTGGATCCATACATTGACCAAAATCGATAATATCTTGTTCAGTCCACCTCTGAGTAGTGTGTGCTGATTTTACCAGTTTGCCGTCTAAGTTTTTTGATCCCATAATAGTATTTAATGAAAAAAATAGCCCCCGGAGGAGCTATTTGATAAAGTTGCTTTGTGTTTAATCACACGTACATTTTTTAACTGGCTTTTCGCATACCTTGCATTCTTTTCCTTCTGCAATAAACTCTTGATATTCAGACATTAATGATTCAAATGTAGCATTTCCTTTTGGCATATTGCCATCCATACGGTTGCCCACATTTGGTGAATTTTCTTGATTAGCAAACTGATTAGAATTGAAAGAGGGTTTCTTATTTGGATCGGTAGGACTATTGTCATACGACCCTTCATCTGTTTCCTCTTCGTCAGAATCATCACCGCCAGCATTGTGCATCTTGTCGATAACACTACGCATTTCGTCTCCTGCAGAGTGACTTCCAACAGCAGTTATCGGAGTAGTTACCAGTGTCGATGGGTCTGTTTCAACACCTATGTCGTCTGACCCAACTTGCTTTACGCCAGCTAGTTTCATAATAGCACCAAGCATGTCGCCTAGTTCTTCGCCGCTATCTGCAGTGATATTGATCGTAGCAGGAGTTTTTGGTTTATCCATCATTCCCATTGGTCCGCATTCTGCAACCCCGATGTCTTCTTTAACCATATTTGGATTTTGTGCATCTAGTTCAGCTAGGCGCTTTAATACGTTGATCATTTGCATAATTATTTCCTTATTTCAGGAGCCTGCTCTAAAGGCGCCTTGTTATTTTGTGGGCTATCTGTATTAAATTTAGCCGCACCTTCTGTGGGGATTTCTTCTCCACGGGCCTTGCGCTGTAACTTTAATATATCATTTAATTCTTTAACAAAACCTGTGTTATATTTGTCACCGTAGTAATCTTCAAATTGAGCGTTTGGAGATTCTTTATAATCTGGATCATTTAATAACGCACCTTCTCTCTTTGGATCTTGATGCTGATACTCTTCAGAAGGTTCAGTTGGACTGCGAACAGCTAAATGACTTTTGTTTACTCCTAGTCCTGCACCAATGTACTCAGTAAGTTCATGCTGTGTTGTAGGATAGTCTAATGTAACTTCGTAGATACTAACTGCACAGTTTTTAACCTGTGGAAAATCTAAAGGTAGTTCTTGTATAGGAGTTGTTCCAACTTTTTTAAATGAATCAACTTTATAACGATCTAACATTGATTTTAGTTTGTCTTCTTGTTCGGCAGTGAACATACCGGCTACTTTAACACGAAATGGATATTTCTTAGTTTGTAGACCTTCTTGTAGATATTCTTTGAAAGTTTTCATAGTGTATTATTTATTCAGATTCTTCAGTTTTTCTAAGATACTATTACGATCTGTAATTATGTATCCTTCCCCTTCAACAGCATCATTATTACCGTTCTTTTTATCAATGGCATATTTTTTTAACTGTAAATCAACCATCTTTAATTTTTTATCAATTTTGTTAGTTTTTGCTACAATGGCCGCATTCATCATGTTGGCTGCAACTTCAAACATACGAGCACCATATCGTGCTTCTACACTCATACCTAAATCCATTAAATCATCGTAGGCCTGTTCTGCTTTAGCCGCTAGTGCATCTAGCTCACTATCTGCCATATCGCCTAGCCCTTGAACACGGGGTAATGCGGCGCTAATTTTGTCAAATTCTTCTAATTTTTCCTGTAGGTTAATAACCGGAGGAACTAATTCAGCCGCTGGTTCGGGCTGTACAACCGGTTCTTCGTTTGGGGGTAAATTTAGAACTTCTTCTAGTCTTTTCGTCATAATAATATTTATCGACGTTTCGCGCCTTGATGGAAAATATCAGTTTCGTTTAGTACTCGGAATTTCATACCTTGTTGTTTAGCCCATTCATTAGCTACTTGCCACTTGGCCATATTCTTAACATACTGTGCTTGATTATAGGGATTTTTACCAACTTTTTCTTTGAGCATTTGATTACTGGGTTTTATTTCTATAATTTCTACGTGTTTTTTACGATTCTTATCGGAATACACAATAAAAAAATCAGGGATATATACTGTATTTTTTCCTGTTAGTGGATCACGATACGGTATACGAACATTTTCACTAGCCCATTGTTCTATAGCAGGGTTGTTATCACAGAACATGCAAAAGGTGTGTTCCCAACTACTACGATAACGTGGTGGGTGTCCGCCTATGTATTTTTCTGGATTTTTAACGGTATATACACCTTGACTAAATCTAAGACTCATGCTTGAATGTTTCTAATAACACTATCATTGGGAGAAAAATTTAATGCGTAACCTAAAAAGCTAGTTTTAAATCTATTATAGTTTATAATCTCACTTACGAACGCACTCATCTCAACAGTGTCTAATCCTCGAAGTGTGTCTATTATTTTCATTGGATTGAAATTATCAAGTTTGGCCTGCTTCATTATCACTACTGCAATATTATCAGCGGCAATTTTTTCAAATCCTCTGCTGGTAAAGAAACTGACCATTGCTGTGTAGGTGCTGGCATCTAATTCTAAAGGTTGACTATAATAAGCATCAAATGCCTGTACTGTAGAGTTTATTGCCGCAGGTTGTTGTGGTACATTACTGTAAGTTGTCATATTACTTTCCCGTTAAACTGCTTGGTTTTGTTTGTGTAAGATTACTATTAAATTGACTATTAGGTAATATTACTCCCAATTGTCCAGTTTGTCTAATACCGGACAATGCTCGATCGCCTATGTTAGTTGTATTAAATCCTTGATTGCTAGTGGCAATGCCGGCTAACCCACTATTAACTAATCCTAATCCTTCGGATACTAACCCTTGTTTAGTAATATTTTTAGCATTTCTAATAGTTGTGGCTGCTTTTATAGCGGCTCCTAAATAATTTCCATCTGCTATTGATTCAAATACACTGTCTGCTCCTGCAATAATCCCACCTTCTCCAAATAGTGTTGAATTGCCATTTCCCCCCACGCTTAACGGACTAGGAGTTTGATCATAGTAATCTGCTATGAATTGTCCACCATCTTTGTTTTTTCTAATTCTTCCAGATTTATATGATACTGCTTCATAGGCTACAGTCATTTTATTACTTAATATTTTGTTTGCTTCTGTTTGATCTAAACTGTCGTGAGTCCATTCAGTGACTAGTGGGTTTTCTAAACTTATCTTTGTAAATTTATGTTGATGTAACACATAGATATCAATACTAATAAAAAAAGGATTTTTTTGTCCAGCATTTAATCCATAAGGATAATCTTTTTCTTTATACTTTGTGCCACCGTAATTATTGTTTAAGGCAAAGGTTCCTCGATAGTCCCCATATCGACCGTCAACGTAATAATATTTGTAATAATTAGTCCATAGTCCTGTAGTTAAATCGCTGTTGTCATCATGGAACTCAATATTAACCGGATTATATTTTATACCAGTTTGTATAACATTTTTTTTGTTATATTGATTTACAATCTCATTTATCATTGTAAATTTAGGCATGTCGATTTTCTTAACTAATAAACCAACATCTTTTGCGCCTCCTTGATTTGCCCATTGAGCATTTTGAACTACATCGGCATTAAGATTAAATTGTACAAAATATAAAAATCCAACTTTAGGAGCGCGAGCATAGTTGTTTTGTACATATAGCCTATTAGCATGTTGATAGTCGCGAAGATTACCTGTGGGTCCAAAAACACCGCTAACTGTTCCACTTAAGAAATTAGTAAACGCATTACTCATACAGTTATTTATAAGAATAAAAAAGCCCAGAATCTCTGGGCTTAATTAAGTGTTGAGAAATTAACCGCCTAATGCTAATGAACGTATTGTACGTCCAACATTGGCTCCAAGTCCTGTTGGGTTACCGCTTGCATCTACTTGTAAAGCATTATCATAAGTAATAGTCAATGAAATATCCATTGGATCTGTTGAACTTGCATAATCACCTGATTGATATGTAGCGGCCTTGATATAGCAACCATAAAATTCAAATGTTTCTAGAGTTGTTGGATTATAAGCACCGTTACCGCCGTCTAATAGTTCAACACGCATAGTAAATTTATAGTCAATGCCAGAAGCCGCCGAACTTTGTTCAAAAAAGTCAAACTGTTTCTGTAATTGTTCGCCAACCTTCTGTGTAACAGCATTTGTAACATCGTCACGTAGTACTAGTTTAGCATCGGCAAATGAATGTTTCCCTGCTAGTTTAACTGTTGAGTTGTAAACATTTAGTTTAATTTCCTCAAAGCTAACTTCAGGACGAGTGACATTCATAACCTGTTTAGTTAATTCTGTTGTTGGTGTACCTGCTACACCAAAACTATCTAAAGTAACGCGAAAGCGATACTTTAATTTTGGCATTAACAAACCTTGATTACTAGAACTTTGGTCTGTTGATAGTGGTACTGTAAATCTGCTTAAACTTGAAACTGGCATTTTATATGCTCCTTATCCTTTTATATTTACCTTATTGCGCTGAACCTGGAAAACCTGATCCTAAATTTCCAGCACTAATAGCACCTGTATTCAACAATCTCAATGGAATGTAAATAAATTCAACTGCTTTAACTGGCTCAATAGCAATATCCATATATAGCTCATTACGATCAATACGTGCCGGTGTATTGTTTGTGCTATCGCAAACTACAATGAAATCATATAGAGCACGTTGACCTACTAATTCTAATAATAGGCTAGTTGCGGCCGCTTTAATTTCGTTACGTGTCTGTTGGTCGTTTGGTTCAAATAAGAACGGCTTAGCCAATACTGTTAACTGACGACGTAAGTAAGCTGTTAATCGAGCTACATTAATACGATCTAATGCACTAGCTCCTTGACTACGAGTATATTGACCAAAGTTTACAATACCTACACCTGGGAGCGTAGCAATTGGATTGATCTTAACAGTACTCATAACATCACGCAGTCCTTCGTATAGACTTACAGTTTTAAACACACCTGTTGAATCTACATAACCAACTGAACTAGCATTATCAACACCACCACGACGTGTACCAGCTGGAGCAAACCAAGGATATGATTTTGCATCACTATTAATAATAGTACGAAGCATCATATGGCTTGGGGGGACAACAATAAAGTTTCCTGCGTTGTCTGTTGTGTATCCACTTGGATAAAATGCTGCCATATACGGATCGTAACTAACTAATCCGTCTTCACCGTTATCTGTAGCACCGTTTCCGTTACCGTATGTAGTTAAATCAGTACCTGTTGCCTTTAGACGCATACTAGTGTCACCAACTACAAACGATGTTTGACCAATGTCTGTGTTTAAGTTGATTAAATTTTGAATGGCTTCTGGATACCCAGGGCAGGCTAACAGATTGAATATTAGTGTATCTGTATCTCGAATTCCTTGATTAGAATCAATTTCTGATTTTAATTTAGCTACAACATACGCACGTTGCGCATGACGACCAAATGTTCCTGATCCATCTGCGGCATTAGGACTTACTGATACCCAACGATCTGGGTTATAGCCAGACATGTCGTCGTTTTCATAACGAGTATTTTCACCGTTGTTGGCAGTAATATCAATATGGCCTACCATATATTCTTTAATATTAAATCCTGAACGACGTGTATTCCATAAGCGTGTTCCACGTGGATACAATGCTGGATCTATACAATCTGGATCTACATAATCGCTCGATAATAAAGCATCAATAGTTGCCGGATCGCTGTCGGCACCTGCGGTACTCCATCTAGCATCAGCAAATACCCAACCGTTTGGACTATGATGATCAGTTACATCTTGTAGATCCCAAGTCTTGGTACTGTTGTTATAAACGTAAATATTTTTACTGTACATTTCAACATCAGATAAGTCAATCCAAATATCTCCGTCGACTAAATCGTCACCGTTTGACTGTGTTGTTGGCTTGGTAGCACTAACAATAGGACCAGATGAGTTTGAATCAATGAAAGAATTTAAATAACCAGTCCAGGCTGTACCGTCGTTGTATAAAATATCTACTGATTCTAGATTGGCATCATACCATAATGTACCGTCTGCTGGAGTTGTGCTAGGAGCCAACACCTGTGCTTGATAAACTAACTGTTTCCAGTTTGTAGCAATAAGGTCAAATCCATCTTCGGATGGTGCTTGATATAAGTTCGATGTACCTGTTTTAGTTGCTTGATCCCAAATTTGGAATCCTACTGTTTGCAGAGGATCGCCGATGATATCAATAAATTCAATATTTCCACCTAATGTATGGCTAATTGACAAAGAACCTGCTGATTGGTTATATGTAGCGGTTACTGGTAATCCAGTTGCACTAATTCCTGCTGGAATATTATAAGCCACGCTAGTGAGTGTACTTCCAGCAACAACTACAGTTGACGAACTACTCCAAACGCCATTAGCATTGGTTGCTCTCATTGAAAATGTGCTTGTAGTACCAGAAGTAATAGCAGTACTAGCTCCGGTTACTGTAATTGTTGTAGGGCCAGTTGCAACTCTGCGCCATAATAAAAATGCCGAAGATGTTTCTTCGTTGTCTGTAGAAATACCATAATGGTCAGGATCTGTTTCAACAATAATTGTGTTTACAGGAATATTTTTACCACCATTGTTATCTAATACACCAATTGCGGCGGCTGTACTTGAATAATATGGAGCACTTACACTGGCCCAACTTTTTGTAGCACCATTGTAGTATTTTACACTCAATGACGCACCAAATCCGGGAGTTGTTGTTTTAATCCATACACTTCCAGTTTCGGCTTCAGAAAAATCAGGATATTGATAATGTGGGCTAACAGCTAGGCTTAACGTACTAGTAGTCAAATCACTCCACCCAGACCCGGTTGTTTCAACTTCGTACCACGAGTTATCTGATGCTTTGTAAAATACTGTATTAGTATTATCTTTAGTAATTACAACGGCATAGTCGCCCTGTGATCCAAATCCGGACACAGGAGCACCGCCACTTAACTCGGTAGCTGAGTTACTATCGTCGATAATCAACGGAGTTTTAACTGTAAACTTTTGTGTTACAGAATCCCACTCGTTAATACCAAACAAACTATGTGCTGTATCTATCCAATATGTGCCTGCTACCGGAGTTCCTGTAGGTATACTAGTGTTTGCTGATAAACTAGCAAGATTAACATCAGCGCGAACAACATATGCTCTTGAGCTTACTCCTAATACTGAATATGCGGCTTGTAAACCGTACTCATTTAATTCTCCACCGTGTATAGGATTTCCTGAAGAGTCAGTATAAAACTTTGGAGTTCCAAAAGTTTCTGTTAAATCTCGTTGGCTGGTCATTACCCACACCTTGCCTGCGTTGGCTTTTAATGTTCCCTGTGCTGTGCCAGTACCGGAAGCATTTGCTTTGTCTTGTGCTGTAGCAACAAATATTGTTGGGACTGTACCCGGGGCGGTCGGAGTATAGAAACTCTCGTCTATAACTGATACGCTTACGCCTGCTGAACCTAGTGTAGCCATTTGATAATCTCCTTATTGGAATACTTTGTTTTATTTAGCTATACTTTAGAAAAAATAGTGGTTAAATACCAATACAAAAGGGCAGAAAAAGGGCGGTAATGAGAAATTTATGTAAGAAATGTAAGTCTAGACCAGTGGCTATCAACTACTATAAAGAAGGCAAAGCCTATTATAGAAGTAAGTGTGATCATTGTAGTCGGGGTAGTGGACAATCAAACCCGCTATGGGCATTGTCTGGATATAAAAAAAAGATATCCTGCGAGCGTTGTAAGTTTACATCAAAGCACGAAGAACAATTTGATGTATTTCACATCGATGGTAATCTTACCAACTGTCGATTTACTAACCTAAAGACCGTATGTGCCAACTGTCAGAGATCCCTACATAAAGAGGGTGTTCAATGGCGACGGGGGGATTTGATTCCGGACTTTTAACTAGTTGTTTGATTTGGTCATATAATTCTTGTATGCTACTGTTATTATCTATGATTTGATCAAAGTTGGTTCCTATCCAAGCCCACTCTGAGTTATGTACCTCTGGATACGCAGTTGCCATATGATTAAAATTACCTTGATTTGTGGCTACTGCTACATCATACCACTCTGGCAATGGACCACGCTGTACCCATATAATTTCTCCACCTTGCGCTCGGATGGCTTTTATTTCATTAGGAAACCGGCAGTCGCTGATTACTATATTGTCTTGGCTATTACGGAGTTTATTTTCTAGGCTGGCAATCCATGTATCGTCGTGGAATCCTTTACGACATACTTCAGTACCCCAGTACTGTAAGATCCAACGTGGAGTAAGGTGTGGCATACCTAACCGCTCGGCCCACCACGGATCCACACGCTCACGCCACTCACGAGCTTCTTTGGTACGACCTTCTAGTAAGGTCCTGTCCCAACCAAATACAGAGGCACAGGCATCTTTCAATGTTGATGCAAAACTTTCACGTCTAAATTCTTCAAAATTACAAAGATAATCGGCAATAGTGTCTTTACCACTTCCTATTAGGCCGCAAATTCCAAGGATCATAATATAGTCTCCGTTTAGACTATTATATAATATTATTTAGATTTTATCAACAGCTAATTTAGCCAATAATAAAGGATATAGGCTCGCCGCCTTCTTTATAGTTGATGAGATCCTGTTCAAGCATCTCAATTTCAGCTTTGCCTTCAGCTTTAAGAGCCGTGCCATTTAAGCTGGTTGAGCCTTGCGGACCAGCGATAGTTTGGAATTTTTCACGTGCTTCACCTAGCATTATTTTACAGGTTGCTAGACTATAATCACGTAACCATTGGCTAGCATAAGCATCTTGTAATAGATTAAAGTCGGGACGTAGGTTGTGCATCCATACTAATAACTCTTCACCGCCTCTTGGACGTTGCATAATAGTTAGAAGTTTGGTGGTTTTGTTAAAGGTAAAGTTAATGTCTGTACCGAACATTTTACCAACCATTTTTTGGTAACTTGCAAAAGCATAGTATGTGGCTAATCCACCCATGTTAGTGCTGGCCAATAAATATGTGTTAGAATAAGCTAGATTAAACGGCTCAAACAAACTGCCGCCATCGCCACCACCCGAGCGTGACCCAATACTACGACGAAATAATTGTCGTATGCTCATAACTTCTTTGGGCATAATATATTCGTTAGTATCTACGTTAATAGTTAAAAATCCAAAACTTTCCTCAACAGCATTAGTACTTCTCTGGCGGAATTTGTTAAGTGCGCGATCTATAGCAGTATCGTAATGGATAGGGTCGAGCTCAATATCTACCATACCGCCACCTAACATGGCGTTTACATACTCTTTAACTTTTTGGCGTTCTTGATCGTTGTCGTTCATATGATTATTTAGCTACATAAATACACTACCATGCCACGCTTATCACTTTATAGACCAGAAAAAGGAAACGATTTTAAGTTTCTCGATCGTGTTATCAATGAAGAATTCCAAGTCGGAGGAACTGACGTGTTTATTCACAAGTACTTAGGACCAGTAAATCCTAGTGCAGAAGACAGTACCCCTGGAGTTCCTGTTAATAATAACGATATACCAGAACTTGGAATACAAGATCTAATTTTTATGGAAAATCGAGATCGACATTATGATCCAGATGTATATGTCATTCGTGGGATACACCAAATGCTAGACTTAGATTTTAACCTTAGTCAGTTTGGGCTATTTCTACAAAATGATAATATTATGATGTATTTTCATCTTCGTTCCAGTGTAGAAAATCTTGGGCGTAAAATTATGAGTGGTGATGTTATAGAGTTACCACATTTAAAAGATGAGTATGCTTTAGATCAAGCCTTAGTGGCACTGAAAAGATTTTATGTTGTGCAAGATGTTACACGACCTACAGCAGGATTTAGTCAAACTTGGTATCCACACCTAATACGTGCTAAATGTGTTCCGTTAGTTGACAGTCAAGAATACAAAGAAATACTTGATACAGATACAGGAGACGGAAGTGGTAATACACTTCGTGATTTACTCAGCACCTACAAAAATGATATTCTTATTAATGATCAAATTATAGCAGAAGCAGATGCCGAAGTTCCTAGTAGCGGATTTAATACTTCTGGAATGTATATTATTCCAACCACAACTGGTACTGGGTTAGTAAACATATTAGATGCTAGTACCATACAGTTAGATGCTACTGTATCTCAAGCGGTGGCCGATGCTTCGGTAATATTACAAACACCATACGAAAATCTTTATGTTGGTTATATCGCAGGAGACGGTACACCTCCTAACGGGTCACCATATAACTTTGGAATTAATTTTCCTACCGGGGCAGTGGCGGGACAGTTTCATTTACGTACAGATTATTTGCCAAATAGATTATACAGATTTAATGGACGTAACTGGATATTCTTTGAACAAAATGTCCGTATGACATTAAACAACTTTGGTAGTCAGGATACTCAATCTGGAACTTTTGCTGGAAAACAAATACGTCAAACACAAAAGACTGGATTTATTAATAATACTAATACAGCCACTATTAATGGACAGGTAGTGATTGAAAGACAGGCCTTGAGCAAGGCACTTAAACCTAAAACGGACGGTTAATCTTGGATTATTTTTATGATGGGCAAGTAAAAAGATACTTGACACAATTTATGCGGATCATGAGTAACTTTAGCTATAAGAATGCTAGAGGTGATGTCATCCGTGTTCCAGTTCGATATGGAGACATGACTCGGCAAGTAGGTCAAATCTTAAGAAAGAATAGCGAGAATACAATACCTACAGCACCCTTTATTGCCTGTTATATTAAAGATTTACAATATGATACTAGTCGAATACAAGATCCTACATTTGTCAGCACGGTTTCAGTTAATGAACGTAAATTTGATGCCGCCTCCAATCAATATTTAAACACGCAAGGATCAAACTATACTGTACAGAGACTAATGCCTACTCCCTATCTGGCTACTTTTAGTGCAGACATATGGGCCACAAATACAGATCAAAAATTGCAGTTATGGGAACAAATAGTAGTTCTGTTCAATCCTAGTTTAGAATTACAGACCACAGACAATTTTATTGATTGGACCAGCATTAGTGTTCTAACTCTTAAAACTCAAACTTTTAGAAGTCGACAAATTCCACAAGGAGTTGAACAAGACATCGATATAGCAAATTTAGAATTTGAAACCCACGTTTGGATTACTCCACCTGCTAAAGTAATGCAGTTGGGTGTTATTACTAAAATTATTGCCAGCGTGTTTACTAATCCACAAGGAACAATTGGCAGTGAGTATGCTGACGGTGCCTCAGTATTAAGCAGTCTAGGAGAAATAGCTACCGTTAGTGTAAGTACTCCCGGAGAGTATGATTTGTTAGTATTAGATAACGTTGCTCAGTTAATACTTGGGCAACAACAGGGAGATACAATAAGTATCCCCACTCCTAATAATCTTAACAGCTGGTATCGTATATTAGATTTATATCCAGGTAGTTTCCGTCCAGGACTCAGTCAGATAAGATTAACCAAACCAACCGGTAGCGAAATTATTGCCTATATTAGTTTAAATCCATTAGATGAAACAAAGATGCAATTGAGTATTGACGCTGAAACTATTCCTCAAAATACTGTTATAGAAGGACCATCTCGTAATAGTAATAATTGGGGTACAGTAGATGCTATTGTTAATCCTGAAACATTTAATCCTTCAAATACTGTTGCTGGGATTAGATATTTAATATTAGAAAATGTTAATATCAACTCAGAATACGGTACACCAGGATATGACGGACCAGATGCTTGGAAAAATAGTAGTGGAGATGACCAAGTACTTTATGCAAATGATATTATTGAGTGGTCTGGGACAGCATGGGTCACAGTATTCAGTTCTAGTTCAGCCATAGACATTACGTATATAACTAATACATATACCGGGGTACAATATAAGTACGATCCCGATATACAACAATGGAGCAAAAGCTTCGAAGGTATATACGATAAATTAACATGGCGACTAGTTCTGTAAATAAAATAATATGTAGTGGCGGATTATTTCTAGCTAAAAATACTGGTAGATTTTTATTATTATTGCGTACACAGGGAAAAACTGCTAATACTTGGGGACTAGTGGGTGGCAAAAAAGAACCTGGTGATTCAACTCCAGTCGATATACTAAATCGTGAAATTGCAGAAGAAATAGGATCTTATCCTAAAATAGAAAAAATAGTACCTTTAGAATTATTCACCAGTAATGATGAAAATTTTCAATACAATACATATGTGTTGATAGTTAACGAAGAATTTATTCCAACACTTAATAAAGAACATGCTAGTTACGCATGGTGTAGTTTTAATGCTTGGCCTAAACCCCTACATCAAGGTGTAAAAAATAGCCTTAACAATCGAGTTGTTAAGGCTAAGTTGGAACTACTGTTAGATTTACTAGATTAAAAATGTAAAAATAGCACCTGTTGCAAGCAGTAAAACTCCCCATGCTCCTAACGCCCGGTAATAAGTGCCAACTGGTGTACCAAAATAACGATTACCGATCATGACACACTTATGCGTAGGGCTAATGAGATATCCAGCAAAGTCTAATGCGAAGAACCATAAGAAATACTCGTGTCCGAAGACTTGAGACATTAATACAGCGATTGCAACAAACTTACCCGAACTACCCATTAAGAAGCTGGCTATAAAACCAATAGCCGAAATAGCCACCATGCCAACAAAAGTATGCGGATCAAGCACACTTGCTTTTAACATAGATTGCCATGCGGCATCATAAGATTTCATGTAGTTTCCTAAAGCGATAACTGCACCAACCCATGCTAATACATCCCAGCGAACGTAGCTCAATAATTTTTTAATGTTCCATTGTTGACTGATAAAGATGTAATACAGAGTTAAAAACCCAAAACAACTAATCATCCATGAGCTGTTGTAAATGTACAAGCCAACAGCTACAAACATCGGTACAACATTACGAAGGACTGCTGATAGTTTAAAGGTCCCGGGTGTAATTGTAATTTCCTCATCCTTTACCTGACTCCATATGTACCAAGTAATGAATAATAAACTAACAACTAACAACGGTGCAACTAAACCAAGCCATGCGGTGTAAGTAATTCCAAATGCCGCGATCGGTAGTATTACAGTTTTCTCTAAAGGCGACCACAGATAATAGTGATGCGTACTTAGATAGTCTACAATGCCTAACTTCTCACGGCCATGTCCACACTTAGGTGCAACTGTGTCCAACAAACCTGCTGACACAGTGACTCGACCTTCAATTGGCAATATTCCACCAATCGCACTTAGGAGCACTACAACAAACTTATTGCTACGGAATGTGTTTCTTACATAGGCAAATGCCGGGGCGAATAGAGCGTACTCTTTTGCTAGTCCGGCAGTGATCATAATGAAGAATATCATCCATAGATACGAAATATCCTTTAACAGGACGGTTGTGATGAAGTCCATTTACTTCTCCTTTAAAAATATCCATACGGACACTGACAATTATACAGGAATTTTTGGAAAAGTCAACCGGCTGAGAGATTCATACTGATCGAGATACGATCAGAGTCTGATGTATTAAGATCTACTGAATGATCTAACCAACCAGGAACAGCTAAAAACATACCAGGAGTTGGTGTTATACGGAATTCACTAAAGTTATAGTGGGCTCGTTTATTACTATATGCGGCAAACATAGCCGCAGGGTTTGGATTGTGTACTACAAAATCGCCACTATTCTCAGGTGTTTGTAGATACAGAGTGCAGGCCAATACGGTATTGGGATGATTGTGTCGAACGTTGTAGGCGCCGGGAGGATTGATATTCACCCAATATTTTTTTAAGTTTAAGGGCACTGTAGGTTGATATACTAATTTAATTTGATGTATAGCGGCTTGCAATACTTCTAGCAACGCAGGATTTGGGATAGATACCCATTCACTGTTCCTACCATTACGTTTACTGATAGGAGTTTCCATAGGATACCGTTCTACTGTGTCGTAGGAAAACTTAATTAATAAATCAAGGGTGACAGGATCAATTGTGTTTTCAAAAGTCCATACAGGACTAGTAAACAACTGATACTCTTTTAAATCCACCCAGTATCCTTAAGAGCTTGTGCTGTTGACGCTGTGTCAATTAGTTGATAATTTGTCTTAAGTTCTGCAAGCAATGAAGACTGTGCCTGAGCATAATTATTAGACGCAGTTATAACATTTTGTGCGTAGTCTGCTACTGATATATTTCTTGCAGAGGCTAATACTGTTAATAAAGGAGTACTAGCATTAGAGTCAGATATTACAGCTTGGGCTTCTGATAACTGCTGTGCCCATGTACCTTGTTCTAACACAGATTCATTTCCAACTAATGTTTTAGCCTTATTATCATAAGCTATCGCCACATTTAGTTTGGCAATATATTTTGCACCTTCTAAAAAATTTTCTAATTCAGAACCTGCAAGTGGTTCTCCCAACCAATCTACACCGGTTCCGTACATTCTAACAGTGCCATCTTTGTGAATAGTATGCGTCAACAGTTTCAATTGATCTATGAGGGTTGTATCTGTAATTTGTTTAATACGATTTACAGCAATGTCTGGTATGGTATACCACCAAGTATTATCAGTATCTATTAATGAATAATTTACACTTAATGTTGTTCTCTGGCCACTGGGTAAGTTAATTCCTAACCCAGAAATTTTATTATTGACTAATAGCATTTGGAGTATCCTTATCATTAGGATTGAATTTCAACAGCGAGTCTTCTTGACTATTTGGCCCATTCAATCCAGGCATGGGTATTACTTTGGCTAATTTGTTTGTTAACGCATAAGTTTCTTGTACACATATTTGAAATATATCATCTGGCATATCTAACATAGCACTGAGATTTCCAGTACCAATGCGACCAGTTGAAATAATATCCATACTGGCCTGTTTAGATAATCTTTTGACCCAGTAGTCTATATCTAATGTGTCCTGCATTTCGATCATCTTTTCAATGTCGTAATTCTCGTTAAAAAAATCTAAAACATCTTGAAAACTTTTTAATTCTCTTGCTATTCTTTTCTTTTCTTTGTCGATACTAATGAGTTTTTCGTTAGCAATAATTAAATCAAGATCTACTTGTGCTTTTTCTATTTCGTCGTCGGTTTTTTCTTTGTGAGCTTCAAAAATTTTAATTTTTAGTTTAGTTTTAGTTATTTCAAATTCAGATTTTTTTAAATTATCTTCTCTAACCTGAGCTTCCATTGCGGCCTGTTGTAA
>Ga0209191_1001256_pt1 | contig 16971 bp, 17 predicted proteins | sample S_130626_EF_Meta_FD_187320 | JGI IMG/M metagenome (GOLD analysis project Ga0209191, IMG submission 187320) | Freshwater microbial communities from Lake Simoncouche, Canada to study carbon cycling - S_130626_EF_MetaG (SPAdes) (version 2) | ecosystem: Environmental > Aquatic > Freshwater > Lake ...
GTTATGGCCAAAACGGAGGACCTAGTACATTTGGTGCACTGACGGCTGTTGGTGGGGGTGGGGGTGGAAATTATCCCGAAAATGCTCCAGGAACCGGTCTAGGTAACCCAGGTGGATCAGGAGGCGGAGCCGGAGGAGCCGGAGGAACAGCTAGGGCAGGTGCCTTAGCAACCCAACCAGCACAATCAAATCCGGGATCAACAATTAATGCAGGTTTTCCAGGCGGCAGTCATGCTGGGACTGGACAAAGTAATAATTCTACCAGTGCTGGTGGTGGTGGCGGTGCTGGTGCAGCAGGCGGCAACGGTACTGCAAACAGTAGTGGCGGCAATGGCGGTGATGGTGTAGCATCTACCATAACAGGATATACTGCATACTATGGCGGCGGAGGCGGAGGCGGATCTGCCCAAGGAAATCAATCATTTGGTGGGTTGGGCGGTGGTGCTCGAGGAGGCATTCCGTCAACTAATGTAGCAAACGCTCCTAGCCAAGACGGAATGAATGTTGCGGTAATGAATCGTGGTGGGGGTGGGGGTGGGGCATCGGCACATGCAGGCAGCCCTAACAGTGGAGGCGCCGGTGGACCGGGAATTGTTATTGTAAAATACCAACATCCAACTCTCGGTGCAGCATCAGCAGGTATGACAAGATTCAATACACAAGCCAATCAATTAGAAACATTTGATGGTAATGGATGGATAAGAACTCAAAAAACAGTTGTGTATTTTACAGAACCTGGATTTAAAAATTTTACAGTGCCAGTTGGTGTTACCAAAATGCATGTGGTGGTAGTTGCAGGGGGTGGCGGCTCTGGAATATGTATTGCAGGTGGCGGCGGCGCAGGCGGCATGGTTGAGCATCCGTCATATCCTGTAGTTCCCGGAGGCAATGTTCAGCTTTATGTTGGCCAAGGCGGTATTGCCATAGAAGACAGAATGACCACTAGCGAAGGAAGAAGTGTCCTGGCAAGGATGTCTAACGGACAGCCTAGCTATTTTGATATGATTGAAGCTATCGGTGGTGGTGGTGGCAGTGGTTATAGTGCTCCGGGTGGTGGATCTCCAGGTGGATCAGGCGGTGGTGGTGGAGGCGGTGGTGGTGCTGCTGGTACAGGACTTCAACCCTCATATGGTCCCGGTAATGCCGGCGGCAGCGGCTACGGTTTTCCAGGTGGCGTAGTAGCCAGCGGTGATACTTACGGTGGTGGGGGTGGTGGCGCTGGTGGTGCTGGTGCCAACGGGTCAAGCACTGGTGGTGACGGTGGTGTAGGTCGAGCAACAACTATTAGTGGATCACCTGTATTTTATGCTGGCGGCGGTGGCGGCGGAGTTCACCAAAACTCTGCTCCTACAGCTAGAGGAGGTAATGGTGGTACTGGTGGTGGTGGCGCAGGCCGCGGTGGTCCTAACGGTGCTACTGCCTATAGGCCACAAACTGGTGGAAGCACAAGCCCAGGAATGCCAGGACAATGGGCCACAGGTGGAGGCGCAGGTGGAGGCGGGTGGCTCAGCAGCGACTTCGAAGGCGGTAACGGCGGCCCCGGTATTATTATTATCAAGTACTAAAAACAAAGGGTGCATTAAGCACCCTTTTTTATTCTTTTTTAGTTATATAATTATAACCAAATTGTCTATCAAAGTCTAACCAACTATGAGTCGAAAAAATACCAAATGTTTCTGACTTTGAAATATTAGAAGGCGTTAGTTCTCTTAGTTTTTTAACATAATCTTTAAATCTAAAATCTTGATTAAGCCTGTTATAACTTTTTTCTTTAGTAACACGCCAAAATTCTGAATCATAGATTGACCCCCCGTGATATATATAAGCTATAAATGCTTCTAAATCACTGGCCATTCTATATAACTCTGCATTTATACTATCTTCGGAACGATTCTCTAATATAAAATCAAAAAAATGTTTCATAACCTGATCGTAGAAGAATCCAGACATTGCTTCCATAGGTTCAAAAAACAATGCCCTGTTACCATTTTTAAGAATCCTATGATCTAAGAATTTTTTAGCATAATAATTTTTAAAACTAAATTCTCTAAGTTTTAGATTTTGAGCGGAGGTTTTAAATCTTTCAGAAATATCGTCCACAGCATCCTGTCGATCTGTTATTGTATCGTTGTAAAGATAACCCCATCCTTGTCGAGAAGTCAGCGGAATTCCAAACATCCACCCGTTTCTGTGTGCTACATGATAGGTCCATTTCCAATCACCGGGCTTTTCTATCATATTGACCAAGCAGTGATTAACCGGAATAGAATCAGAAATGTAATAATTACTATAATCTTCAGGATATCCTCTGCAATCAATAACATAATCGAATTCTAAAATATCCTGATCAGTTATAACTTTTACAGAATCTTTTTGATTTTCTAAACTGGTTATTTTTCTATGCAGTTTTTGAAATTTTGAACCCCATTTAATTTTAAAACGCTCAAAGGAAAATTCTTTTAATTTAAAATTATCAAAATGCATACCGTAACTAGGAGGTATAATTTGACTGAAAATATCATGCTCTCTCCAACCGGTGTATTTTACACCGTGTTTAATAGTAGAATTTAATTTCTCACTATCTGTAAACATATTAAATCCTGTACCTAGATATAAATTTTCCGGAATAGCCACCGTAGTACTTTCCCCAATGCCTAAAATAGGAGTTTCTGGATCGTATATAGAATATACTTTCCAATCTTCGTTGAGCCAGGATAAACAGTGTGATAAGCTGGTTATCCCAGCAGTACCTATGCCAATTACAGCAATTTTATAATGGGTTTTCATGCTATTACTTATTGTTAAATACATCAGATTACTGTACTCTTGATACAATTTAAAAAAAGTATAAATAATGAGTAAGAGTATTAAATAAAGAGGATTCAAATGGCTACGCTAAAAAATACTACTGTAAATTCAACATCTGCTATAATAGTTGCAACTGGAACTACCTCACAACGATCAGGTACTGTAACATCTAGTGTTCAATCTTTTACCACAACCGGTCCTGCTACATTCAATGTACCGACCGGAGTTACTTCAGTTGAAGTATTAGTTGTAGCTGGTGGTGGTGCTGGCGGCGCTTCCTATGCAGGTGGTGGTGGTGCAGGTGGCGTAGTTTATCACCCAGCTTATCCAGTAACACCCGGGGGAACTGTGGCAGTCACTGTAGGCGCCGGGGGAACAGCTGGAGCTTTAGATAGCGGACTTGTTGGCGGCAGCGGAAGTCCTTCGGTATTTGGAAACATCACAGCAGTCGGTGGAGGTGGTGGTGGCAGCTATGTTAACAATATTCCTGCTGATCCAGGCTATTCAAATGCTAGAATAGCTCTCGACGGAGGATCCGGCGGAGGAGGCTCAGCCGAAACTGAGGCTATATTTAATTTTGGAAAAGCCAATCAAGCACCGAGTGGCGGCGGCGTAGGATTTGGATTCCCAGGTGGTCAGGGCAGTACACGAGACACAATTTATAGAGGTGGTGGTGGTGGTGGCGCAAACGGCCAAGGCCGTCCCGGAGATGAATTTGATTACATGCAAGGATCTAATTACAACGGTGGTTATGGGCATGGTCCTGTAGCAGGCAACGGTGGCCACGGTCGTGGATTTGGTATCAGCGGAACATTTACCTATTATGCAGGCGGTGGAGGTGGCGGAAAATACACCGCTAACGGAACCGCAAGAGGAGGCGATGGCGGTCGTGGTGGTGGTGGCGCAGGCCGTTATAGTTCAGGTACTGCCACCGCTGGCACTACTAATACCGGAGGCGGTGGAGGCGGTGGAGGCGGAGTTGGTTCCGGACAGGCAGGTAGTCTACAAGGTGGTAATGGTGGACCAGGAGTGGTTGTTGTTAGGTATACTGTTGACTCAGGCGGTGCAAATGCTGGCGGCAATATGCGATATAACAGTGACAGATCAAGATTAGAAGTAACTCAAGATAACGTTATTAAAACTATGGCACCTAGAACTGTGGCTTCATTTACAGCTACAGGTTCATCTACATGGACTGTGCCAACTGGCGTTAATGAAGTCCATGTATTAGTTGTTGCTGCTGGCGGCAATGGCGGCATTCAAGGTGGTGGCGGCGGAGGCGCAGGCGGCTTTGTTGAAGAATTCCGTTATCCTGTTACACCAGGTGGAACAGTTTCCTATTCGGTAGGAGCAGCTGGCCCTGGCAACGGAGCCAGTGGCGGTAATAGTACTTTTGGCATTATTACAGCAACTGGCGGCGGTGGTGGTGGAAATTATTCCGATGGCGCCGGTCAAAGTGGCGGAAGTGGTGGAGGTGGAACCGGTACAGGCCCCGGACAAAATTCTACTAATCGAGGTGAAGGAGTTAAAGGACAGGGATATCCAGGAGGACACGGTCGCCATTCTCCTGGCTATTGGGTATCCGGTGGTGGTGGCGGTGGGGCTGGAGTAATGGGTACCCCAAGCACAATGGATCATAATACTGGCGAAGCTGGTAAAGGCGGAGACGGTCGTGTAAGTTATATTACAGGTTCTGCAATATACTATGCGGGTGGTGGCGCAGGTGCCGCATCAAATAGTCCTACTCAATTGAATCCAACATATGGTGGAATTGGTGGTGGTGGAGATAGTACACCCGGTGCTGGCAATCCTGGAACTACCAATACTGGTGGTGGTGGCGCTGGTGGCAATCACAACGGTGGCGCCGTAGGAACAGGCGGCCCCGGTATTATTATTGTAAGATATTAAACACCAAGCTCAATCCAGCCAGTTAGTATGTATTTTGATCCGCTAATTGGCTGATTTCCACGATGTGTATGCGTGTATCCAGCAGGCCATATTAACACTCGATTTTTAATAGGCTTAAATCTTTTCTTTAAATAAAGAAATTCAGTTTCCCCGCCTTCTTCAACATCATTTAGATACAACATAAATGCACATAACCTATCTCGAGATTCTTTATTCATAACCTCGCTATGCCACATATGGTAACCTTGTCCCGGCTCGGTCTTTTGAATTTTAATATCAAATATTTTGTGAGCAGACATTTCATTAAGGATACTGTATTTTTCTACATACGGTTTATAACATAATTCCCAAAATACAGTTATAAACTCATTGCTAATATATTTTGTGTTTAGATTCTTAATAAAAAATGGCCCAGTGATTAAATCAGTAGACTTGTCAGCTATTTTATGATTGGCAATGCCTCTAGTCTCTCTTCCAAATGTTGCACCTATTTGGTCAGCATGTTCGAAATAGTCGATGTATTTTTGAATCAATTCTTCATGAAATACATCATCAAAAATCCCAATAAAATCATCTGTAATTTCATAATTCATTTTATTTTCCATGTATATTTTTCTTTAGATATTCAAACAAAGTAGGTTCTACTTCTGCTTGTTTTTTCCATCTTTCTCTATTTGTTTCTAATCTAACAAAATAAGGAATTAACAAACTTTTTAAATTTGTATTAGTTTCTATTTCGGCTAATTTTACATGCAGATTGTCTAACATGGGTCGATTCATCCCAACAGAAATATATGTTATTCCTTGTTTACTATCTACTTCTCCTGTGAACATGGATCTGTGAACAAAGTTATGAAATCCTACATTCATAGTTGGAGTTAATTGATCTAGTCCTCGATCATATACTCGATTTGCATTATCTTTCCAATATTGTGTATCATTGCGATTGCTTAATGCATAATGTAAAGCAACAAATTCTGCAAAATTTTGATACAGTCCATAGACTGATGTATTATAACAATCACGATCCCACTGCGTTACAGATTTGTTTTTTAAAGTTTTCATTAACTTAAATAAAAATTCATGTACTGAAAATAATCCATTGCTTTCTAACGGTTCAATAAATCCAGCGCTTAGTCCGATCGCAACAACATTTTTAACAAACGTCTGTTGATGTATTCCTGTTCTAAATTTTATATCGTTAAATTTATAAGAATCTACTTGTTCCCTGGTTCTAGGAATAATCATTTTATTAGAACACAAATAATTTTTATACTGTTCCAATGCTTCTTCTGGAGTTGTGTGTTTATCACTATAAACATAACCAGTGCCTAATCTAGACCAAAGTGGAATATTCCAACACCATCCGTTATCTATAGCTGTGCAATTAGTAAATCCTTCTAGTTCTTTCTCTTGATCTACATAAGGAACTTGGCAAGCCCATGCCCGATTGTTAGGTAACATGTCAGCATATGAAATAAATGGAACCTTTAAAGATTCTTCTAATAACATACTTTTAAATCCAGTACAGTCTACAAACAAATCGGCACCTATGCTAACTCCAGAATCTAAAACAAGTTCCTTAATGCCTTCTTCATTAGTTACTACATCTGTAACTGTTCCTACAATTTGTTTAACTCCTCTAGGCAATGCATACTCTTGTCGCAACCAGCTACCAAATTTTGTAGCATCAAAATGGTATGCAACATCTAAATTGAGATTAAAATTGTCAAATTTACCATGACTGTTAGTAGAAAACTTATTAGACTCAAATAGGGCTGCCGCCGGAAAATAAGACCTAACAAAATCTTGAAGAGGAGTTTCTCCTTCATAGACTTTTTTGTACATCCAGTCTCGCAGGCCTTGATAACTACCATCTACTTGAGGATTGCCAAACGGATAGTGAAACGACCCTGAATCTTTTTCATAGAAATCTGTAAATTTAATACTTAATTTATAAGATCCGTCTGTATAAGACATGAAATCTTTTTCTTTGATTCCTAAATAGTGAGTAAACATCCTGATTCCGCCAAGAGTGCTTTCACCAACTCCTACTATAGGTATATTAGGACTTTCTATAACAGAAATATCTAAATCTGGAAATGTTTTAACAAATGCGGCAGCAGACATCCATCCTGCAGAGCCACCACCTAAAATCACAACTTTTTTAATATTTTTAATCATACATATAGTTATCTCCGTGATTTTGTACTTTGCTAAATATTGATAAATAGTTTGAGAAGACCCTCAAGAGGAAAAAAATGGCAACCCTAATAAACACTATAGTTAACGACACCGGTTTTTTAAAACTACCAACGGGCTCAAGTCCCCAAAGACCCGGATCTCCAACAGTTGGAATGATAAGATATAATACTGATTTGGGATATGTTGAATCATATAACGGATCAGCCTGGGTAGAGTTGATTGACAATTATCAAAACGGTGACTCACCTAATACCGGACAAACTACAACGCCAGGGTCAAGCTATAGAGTAACATATTTTACAAATACCGGAAGTTCTACGTTCACAGTTCCGACGGGAGTGACTCGAGTTCAAGTATTGGTAGTTGCTGGTGGTGGGTCCGGAGGACACCAAGTAGGTGGCGGAGGTGGCGCTGGTGGAATGATTGAAGTAGCTGGATACCCAGTAACACCTGGCGGAACTGTTCCTGTGGTAGTTGGTGCTGGTGGTGATGCTCCTAATTTCCAACCTTCAAATAATGTTTCAAATCCTGGAGGGTACAGCCAGTTTGGTAACATCTATGTTGTAGGTGGTGGAGGTGGTGGCAACCATATTGGCACACGCAGCGGCCCGGGAGACTCTGGTGGTTCTGGCGGTGGTGGAGGTGGTGGTCCAGGCGGAAACGGACAGGGAGCTACATCTGGCTTAACTAATTATTATACTCCAGGCACAGCAGTTCCAGTAAACGGAGGAATAGGCTACGGTTTCCCGGGTGGCACCGGCCACCCGGGTAGCAACTGGAGTGGTGGTGGGGGTGGTGGGGCAGGCCGTAGAGGGAATCACGCCGGTCCCGACAGAGGCGGCCACGGTGGGTGGGGAAGAATAAGTTACATCACCGGAGAAGCAAAATGGTATGCTGGTGGTGGTGGTGGTGGTTCAGAAAACCCAGGCGGTACCATGTGGGGACGTGGTGGTGTTGGCGGTGGTGGCCGAGGATCAAACAACGATGGCGGCAAAAGCACATATCCAGATATGTCCGGAGTTAGAAATACCGGTGGCGGTGGGGGCGGAACACGAGATCACCCAAGCGGCGCTGGCAACGGTGGCCCGGGAGTTGTTATTGTAAGATATTAAACTTTATCAAAAAAGCACAATTAACTTGTGCTTTTTTTTGGGTAAATTTAAAATCAGAAATACAAAACAATAGAAATAACCCCTATAAATATGGCATGGGAACAAAACTACGGGCTTATCAAGAATTTAAAAATGTACTTTCTCAACAGGAGATTGATGACATATACAATACATTAATAGATAACATGTTTCCTTGGTATTATTCTGGCGGTTCCGGAATGACTGTATTATATCAAACACATATAGAAGACCGTGATGAAAATACCAAAGAATATTTTCAATTTGTTCATCAATTTTACAGTTCTACTGGAGAAGCTAAATCTGATTATGCACCAATGGTAGATTACATCTTAGAAAAATTTATAAATTATCTAGGCATACCGTTGAAAGACAAGTATAGAATTAAAGCTAACTTTCAACCAAAATCAAATTTTTTATCTACCCAATATAACACGCCGCATTTTGATAGGCCGTATCCACATTGGGTATTAATATATTATCCACATGACACTGACGGTAATACTTTAATTTTTTCTAGAAAAGCAGGTGAAGAAAAAAACAAATATATCGCAATAGCTTCTATTAAACCAGAAGCAGGTAAATTTTTATTATTTGACGGCAGTCAGTATCACACTGGCAGTCATCCCATAGATCACGATAAACGATTGATTATAAATTTTAACATTGATCTAGATGAATAATATAATTTTAAAAGAACAGAGATTGTTTTTTACACCAGTGTATGAAACAACTATTGATTTACAAACTTTCAATTTAGAACACTTTTTATCTAAATTAGAATTTATTCCTAGAAAATTTGCTAGCGGATTACAGACTACAAATTTTACTGTACTAGAACACAACGATCTAGATGATATATTCACTTACCTTAGACTGTTAGTTGATGAAATATCAAATATATGGGGCATTGATCGAAAACTTAAATTAACAAATTATTGGATTAACCTTGATAAAAAACATTCCTACATGAATCCCCATTATCATACAGAAGGGATTATCTCAGGAGTTGTCTATTTGAAAGTTCCTAAAAATTGCGGCCCGATAGTATTTGAACGACCTGATATCCAGGAACATTATTTTGAAGCAGATCAGCCTACTGAATATTCTTTTAAAAACTTTAGTGTGAATCCTAAAAAAAATACAGTGTTGTTATTTCCATCTTATATAAAGCATCGCGTAGAGCAGAATTTAACAGATGATGTCGACGATCAAAGAATAAGTTTATCTTTTAATTACAAATAAAATGATTATATTAGATTACAAAAACGGTATCGACCCAGAGTGTGGAATTAAATATGATGTAATAAATGATATCATAATAACTCCTTTTTGGACTAAAGAATTTTGCAATGACCTAGTAACAGTTGCTGATTTTTACCAAAATAGATTTAATTCTAATATAGAATTTACTAAAGGAACAGCCAAACAAATAGGCTGGGCCGATTTATCTATAGATAAAATAAGTCCTGTGCTATTTGAAGATTTTGTTTATCATTATAAAAATAAAATTAATCCTCTTTTAAAAAAAATTTATTCTGGAAATATTGAGATCGATGGATGGTTCTCTCCATATATTATTAGATATAATCAAATAGGACAACACACTGACTTACACCATGATGTAAGCACTCTAACACTTAATATAAAACTAAACAATGAATATGAAGGTTGTGATTTGGTATTTCCAAGACAGGAATTTTCTTCTAAAAATATTCCTGTGGGCTCTGCTATGATATGGCCTAGTACTGTTACTCATCCTCATGGATCTACAGAATTAAATTGTGGAACAAAGTATTCTTTTGTTTCGTGGACTTGGCCGCAAAATTGGCAACGATCTGGAATAGGAAATCTAAATGAAAATAATTGAAAACGCTTTCACTAACTCAATGTTTGACATAGTCAGTGAAAAAATACATCATCAAATGACTCCTTGGTTTTTTGGAAATACTGCCTATAAAACAGGGTTTGGACAAACCAGCTTATTTTCCTATAGCTTTGAACATCTAGTTATGGACGAAGGCCGTAAAAATTCAGAATTGTTTGATCTGTTGGTGCCGTTGATAGTTAGCATTCTTAGAGAAAACGGAGAAACAGTTAATGCTTTAACAAGAATACGACTAGGAATGATAACAGTTACTACTAGCCAACTAATCAATACGCCACATGTTGATCAACACTATGAACATAAAACTGGGTTAATTTATTTTAGTACAACTGATGCTCCTACAATATTTTATAAAGAAAAATTAGATTTAAATCAGAATTTAAATAGCGAAGAATACTATAGGATAATACTCAAAGAAATCTGCACAGAAGATATTAGGGTAGACAGCGTAAAAAATAAAATGGTCCTATTTGACGGATTAACTTATCACTCTAGTTCTACGCCAACAGATGCTCCAAGAAGAATTGTATTAAATTTTAATTATGTCTGAAATATATCTAGGTGAAAGAAGTTTTATCAAAACATACCAAATAGATGATCTAGCTATTTGCAATCAAGTTATTAAATTTTGGCAAGATAGTCGAGAAAAAATTCCTGGAACAAATTACAACTCTTACGGCGATGTCATAGTTAATAAAAAAATAAAAGATTCAATAGATGTAGGAGTACCTCCCAATAATGATATTCCTATATTTCAAGAATTTATAAAACATTTACAATTAGCTGTTGACGAATATATTAAAGAATACGATATGTGCAATTGGTCAGGGCCCTGGAGAATTGTTGAAACATCAGCAATACAATACTATCCTCCAGGCGGTGGCTATAAGGTGTGGCATTGTGAACGGGGAGTAGCGGGATATCCTATATCAACTAGGCATCTTGCATGGATGACCTATCTAAATGATGTTGAAGAAGGCGGAGAAACCGAATTTTATTATCAAAATGTAAAAGTTAAACCTAAAAAAGGATTAACTCTAATCTGGCCTGCAGACTGGACCCACACGCATAGAGGTATTGTTGCGCCAAATGAAGAAAAATATATTATAACAGGATGGTTTAACTATGTTGAAAAACGTTAATAAAGGTTTTAATTTTGTAGTTGTAGGTGGTGGTACCGCAGGTTGGCTTAGTGCTCTTTATTTAAAAACTTATTTTCCGGAATCAAATGTTTCAGTTATAGCAAGTTCAGAGATAGGAATTTTAGGAGCAGGTGAAGGAACCACAGCACATTTTTTATCTTTTTTAGATGAAATTGGAATCTCAGTGACCGATTTAATCAAACATGCTAACGCTACGTTTAAGAATGGCATTAAATTTACAAATTGGAACGGAGACGGAACACATTATTATCATCCTTTTAGAGATGTCGATGACCTAGACCATTCATTTTACAGCGATTTGAATTTTAGCGATGCTCCAATAATGGACATAGAATCGATAGCCAACGGAAAAAATTTAGACAACATAGATTTTAGTGCGTGGGCATCAGAACAGAACAAAGTTAGATATTGTCCTAACATTCATATATGGAATAAAAAAGGAGATCCATTTAGACACTATGATAATTTAGGCAAACACGGTTTACATTTTGATGCTTCATTACTAGCAAAGTATCTACAAAATGTAGGACAACTTAGAGGTATTTCTTTAATTAATTCTGTAGTGTCTGAAATAATTTCCGACGAAACAGGAAATATAAAAAAGATAAAATTAGAAAATAACTATTCAGTACCTTGTGATTTTGTGTTTGATTGTTCGGGATTCAGCAGACTTATAATAGGAAAACATTACAACAGCGAATGGATTGATTACAAAGATGTATTACCGGTTAATCGAGCATTGCCATTTTTTATAAAAAATGATTCCGGTGTTATTCCTCCGTATACTGAGTCCATATCTATGAAATACGGGTGGATGTGGAAAATTCCGGTACAGGGAAGATTTGGTTGCGGTTATGTATTTGACTCTAGTTTAATATCCGACGAAGAAGCTAAAAAAGAGTTAGAAGAATATTTGGGATTTAATATTGAAATTCCTAGATGCTTTTCTTTTAGCGCAGGTTGTTATTCAAAACAATGGATTAAAAACTGCGTAGCCGTTGGATTATCATCAGGTTTCATTGAACCACTAGAAGCAACATCTATCTGGGTTACTATTATGTCTTTACATACCTTTATGGAAAATCTACAAGGACTAACGCACGGTGATCAACATAGTATAGACCGATACAACAATTTTTTAAAAAATACCAATCAAAAAATATTAGATTTTTTATATTTTCATTATATTACAAAAAGAACAGACACTGATTTTTGGAAAAATTTTAAAAAAAATAATACAATGCCAGAGTACATAAAGAATATAATTATAGAATCTAATATCTGTGTTCCTAAAAAATCTTATTTTAGAAACGACGAAATCTTTCCATTTAAAAGCTGGTATCATGTTGGAGCAGGAACTAGATTTTTTAATCAAGATCATGCACAATGTCTATTAGACTCTGTATTACAAGGTTCGAAGATAGGATATTACAAAGAATTCAAAGAAAACTATCATAGAAATATACAATTAAACACGTCAATAATTACTGATCATGCCAAATTGTTAAGCGATCTTAAGAATTTTTAATCTGGATAAATAAACTAGGAGGGTTATTTGATATGCCTAAACATAAAGCTATTGCTATTAATACTACAATCAATGCATTTGTTCCTCAGCCCGGGTCGAGCGAAGGAACATCATTCACTTTGTACAATACACAAGAATTAGCCAATACTGCTGCTGCTACATGGGCCGCCGAAATGGAGTCAAAGACTGGAATTCAGGGATGGGCCGCCTTTCACGAAACGTGGTATTCTGCAGAAGAATTGGCCCAAATAGAAGCTCAAGATACAAACCGATTTGGGCCAGGCGCTATACAAGGACAATCTAAAACAGCTTAACTGTTTCTTACTGAGTCTTTAACTGCGTCAATAAATTTATCTAATTTCCTAACATCGTCGCAAACTGCTAAAAGTTGGTACTGAGTTAAATCTGGTTCAATACCTTCTTGTATAAATCCTTGGATTCCGCAGAATATTCCGTGTTTCCTTGCTTCTTGCACGAACGAACTATTATCTAAATTAAACTTAGGAATTTCTCTAACTTTAAATCTAGTTTTAACTAGTTCAGACATCATCGATTGTCCGTTTTCATCTAATAATCTACAAATTTCTTTCGCTGCTTCGACATGAACTTCATTGATTGAGCCGTAATCAAAGAGTGGAACTGTAGGTTGATTTTTATTTGACATATAATTTCTCCTTTAATTATCTTGTTTGGAATTTTTTTGGAATACATACCATAGGCCGCCCATCAAGCGTTTTTTGATAGGGTCCAGATGTATCGTTGTAATGTATAAATGCTTGGGCATGATTTAATCCCGTAAATCGATCTCGCCAGTGATCGACTTCACAACCTCTATATATAATAATATCTCCAGGTTCTAAATAAACAGGAGCACCGTTCTCTGGATCATCTTTGGTTTCTACCCACATTGGCCAATTTTGAGGTTCTGGATTTTCTTCAGTTTTTAGATTAGAAATATTATAACCTAAACATAGAGTAGCACTAATTTCACAAGAATCTCTGTCTCTGTGTCTTTTTAGTATTTCACCTTGTTGATAAAATCTCCAATAACTATAATTTGGAGCCAAATTCAATCCAGTGTAATTAGAAATAGTCTCGGCACTGGCAACTAATACAGTATCTATAAGATCGTCCCCGTAACAGCTATAGCTAATAGGGGCCTGAGGATCACCAAATGTGCCATCCCAATCTGGATCATATTTTTCTTTGTCGTATAGCATTTTAAAATCAATCTTACGAACTTTATTCATTGCGTATGTATAAAATAAATCTGCTGTGCTTTTATCAAGAAATCTCTTAATTACAAGGTAATTATTTTCTTTAAAATATTGTTGCATCTGTTGTAAACGTTCATCTATCATTTAAATGGATCTCCTACACTCCAAAGAACTAAACTGTACCTAGTGCCTTTTGTAATTGGAGTTACACAATGGTCTAAAAAAGACGGAAATATTATCATACTTCCTTGATCTTTGATTTCTTCAACTTCATGAAATTGTTTGGTATTATGCGGACCAAAGTCAAATTTTAATAATCCTCCTTCGTACTCCCCGGGAGGATTTAAATTAAGAGTTAATGAAATTTTTCTTATTTTTCCGACCATACGCTGATCAGTAACATATCCCGAAGGCAATGTGCCATCAGATTTTAGAGGTTCTGAAGTAACTCCATGGATGTATCGTTTCCAGGCTCCTATCCAATCACTACCGCCATCTTTGTGCCAACTATAAAATCCGCTAGGATTATATTTTGTAAATTGGAAACTTTCGCAGTAGTCCCACTGCCAGTTCCAACCTGCAGATCTATTAGCTTCGTGTATAAACGGAATAATCAAATCATATAGCCATTGATCATTTAACCAGGTTACTTCGCTGTCTCGAACATAAGAATTTTCAATACCTTTTTCTGTTAGTTCTAATTTTGTTAATTCTGCCTGAGGGGCTGAGCCTGAGCCTTTGGCTCCTTTCTGCTCGTTGCCAAATGTAACACCTTCTACGCTATTACCTTTTGCCCTCTCACTTTCAATTTTGCTGATACCTAGGTCTAAAATTCTTTTGCAGGTATCCGGAGGAATAGCATTTTTAAAATAGTAATACTGATTTGATAGTTGCATATCTTATCCCAAATAATTTATCACACATATTTACATGTAATCAAAATACCATCTGTTATTTCTGGTAAATTGAATTTCCTATAACTAAAACATCTATATCTGTATTTTGAAAAAAATCTATAGCATCTTCTGGATAACCTGCTATAGGTTTGCCTGCTAAATTTAAACTAGTATTTAACAGAACCGGACAACCAGTAATATCATAGAAATTTTTCAACAATTTTTTAAACGGCGAGTCTATACTAACAGTTTGCACCCTACTTGTACCATCTACATGCGTAATACAATTTAAATCTTTTTTAGATTTACCTACAAATAGCATATAGGGATTGTCATATTGTAAATCAAAATATTCTTCTTTGTATTCTGCTAAAACAGATGCTCCGAACGGTCTATAATTTTCTCTGTTTTTAATTTTGTTTATTTTTTCTTTTCCGTTAATTATCATCGGATTCATTAATATTGACCTATGGCCTAACGCTCTAGGACCTATTTCGCCGTGCCCTTGATACCACGCTACAATTTTACCCTCTGCTAATTGCCCAGCAACAAATTTTATAGTTTCTTCTGTTGGCACATCAACCGGTGATTTATCATATTGACAAAAAGGAAAATCTTTTAATAAAAATTTAGGAAGATTATTTCTAATTCTTAACCATTCAATTGCTCCTAGGCTAAGTCCCTCGTCATTACAATGGGGAGGAATGATTATATTTTTAAATTCCTCTTTGATCCTAGTATTCCAAATTACATTCTGAGCGACACCGCCAGAATATGAAATAACATCGTTTGGATTTGCATATTTTTTAAAAAACAACACCAACAACTCGCCTATTTGATAATGGACTGTTTTTGCCCAATCGAGTATGGTTAATTTCCCTAAAGTTTTATTTTCTTTATGTGTGTACCATAGAGAAATATCAAATATTTTTTTAATTTCGTAGATAGAAAAGTTATGAATCTTTTTTAAGAATTCATTATCTATGTTTCCGTATGATTGTAATCCCATAACTTTACCTGCTAGATCAATCCCATGCTCTGCATCGATACCTAGCAATCGACCCATCTCAGCCATCTCAGTTCCTATACTTCCGTGTAAATTTAGTGAACCTTGAGCTATAATGTTGTTATTTTTTATTACAGTCCAGGATTGATCTTGGTCCCCATACCCGTCTATTATAAAAGAAACGGCAGGCTCTCGGAGATCCACAACCCAACTGCTTAATGAATGCGCATAGTGATGATGAACTTTCCAAACTTTACATCTTGCAGGAAATAAATCATATTCTATTGCAGGAAAAATATTAAAATCTGTCGGAAAATTGTGTCTCCAGGGATCTAAGACAACAGCAATTTCGTCTATGGTATTGTAATCTAAATTCCATATTTTTTTTACTACCTCTCGCCACTCCCACAGATTATCAAATGCATGATGTTTTACCTGACTTGTTCTTTCAGATTTAAAATAATGTAATTCTTTTCCGTCAAAATAAGAAAAATTACTATCATGTTCACATAATCTAAGAGCCAATAATTTCATAAGTCGACGGTAAAATTTATATTAAAACTAATAATAGTTTTTCTTTTTCCTGTAGTGTTTATTGGAGAACGATGATATAAGCAAGAAGGAAAAACAATTATATCCCCCTCGGCCGCATTGTGAGGCACTAGCTCACCAAACATATCTTTAATTTCAGTTTTAATAGATTCGTCTGGAAGTTCTAAAAAATAAATTATTGTAAAATGACACAGTCCGTGTACGTGCCAGTCATGTAGATCGTTTTCATTATACTGTTGAAACCAAACGTTTCCAATTTTTATTCCTAGCGTGTTATATTTTTTAAAAATTTCAGCTATGTGTTCAACTAAAAACGGCATAACAAATTCTAAATATTCTCTAGAATTATCGTCCGATACTTTCCAATCAGTTCTACTAATTAATTCGCCTGTGCCAGTTAGATACTCATTAGTTGATTGATCAATGAGATCTAAAATTCTGTGTTTTATTTTATCATGTTCTTTTAATGTTGAAACAATTATTGGAATATTTACATTAGTTTCTCTAATATTCATACACTTCCGAGCTTATCGGCCAAGTTTACTATCTAATTGTTTTCTTAGAGACGTAATTTTATCTCGTATCTCTCCGCCCAACGATGTTAACTGTTTAGAATAAACCATATCCATATACATATTGTCCATGTTTTTTACTTCATTGATGAGATTGT
>Ga0209191_1001257_pt1 | contig 16958 bp, 33 predicted proteins | sample S_130626_EF_Meta_FD_187320 | JGI IMG/M metagenome (GOLD analysis project Ga0209191, IMG submission 187320) | Freshwater microbial communities from Lake Simoncouche, Canada to study carbon cycling - S_130626_EF_MetaG (SPAdes) (version 2) | ecosystem: Environmental > Aquatic > Freshwater > Lake ...
GACCGCTGTATCGCATCACGGAAGTGTTGACCATGTTCAATCCTTCAAAATTGTGTCTGAATTATAGGCTTCAAAAAGGAAAAAGCCACCCCTTTTGAGAGTGGCTTTCCCTTATTTAATCAACGATTAAAACTCGCTGAAATCGTATCCGTAAACGAAGATGTCTACAGTACCACCAGCAACGGCAGTTCCGACCTTGACGTACAAGGTTTGAGCTGTCAAACGTGTAGCCTTTGTTGCAGATACTACGGTTGCGTTGGTCACATAGGTTGAGCTGGTATTGCTAGTCAACGAAGCGTTGGTAACAATCTCAGTTCCTGTTCCAGCTGGCGCGGTCCAAATAGCCAATGCACCACCACTAACGTCAACGTTAGCGTTTGTGATCGCTACAAATTGCACGTTATATGAAGAAGTGTTATTGATTGGAAGCGTTACAGCTGCGTCACCCGTTTGGCTAACTGGCACGGCGCTAGCGTAGGCCAAAAGGCGGATCGCTTGGTTCGTGGATAGCTGCGAAGGGTGAATCGTTGTGGTACTTGCTGGTCCTGGATTAGCCATGATATGTTTTCCTTAAAAATGTTTAATGAAACGGGGGTGTTTAGCCCCCATTAACTTTAGGCTGCAACGCGGCAAGCCAACTCAGGGTAAAGCGGGGCCCAGCCATACAACACATCAACGCGAGTAGGAATACTATCATTGTTAATTGTATACTGGCGTATTACACGCAAAGACAAACCTAGTTCTTTATCACTAGCGCGTCCAGCAAAATGGACTCCGTCAGGAAGCTCTAAATCTGCCGTAGCTAAGCAAAATGCATTCTTATGCATTACAATATTCTGCGGACTTACTGTTCCTGTCTTATTAAACGGTGTTACTGCTGCGGTTGCAGAAGTAGTCGGGATCGACACGTTTTGGAACTGACCAGCTGTGATCACGGCGGGGCTAACTGTCACGTTTGTAGTGCCAGAAGTTGCCACGGTCACGGCAGTTGTCACCACAAAGTTACGGAGCTTGTTGCTGCCGTAGGCCTGGCGGTTCTGTGGGTTAACAGCGTATACGCCATCGATCTGGATTACGTCACCTTGTTTCAGACCAGCAGTGGCGGTCGTTGCAGTTAACGCAATAGTCGAAGTAGAAGCCCAGCCAGAGGTCAAGAAACCAGTAGCGGTAGTGGTTGCACAAGCCAGGGTCGCAGTTGCGTACGAACCGAATGTTTGTGCCACAACGTTTTGGTCCATGTACCATGAAACCCCAGCGGAATCGCGGCCCATCATGCCTTTAGTGTATTGATCGCTGATTTTGTCCGATGGCATGAACAAACCTTTTAAGCTGTCAACAATGGTTGCAGAAGTAAATGGTTCGATGATGCATGAACGGCGGCCATCGCGTGGTGCGCCTTCAGAATCAAGATACGCACCAGCGGTCAAATATGTAATAAGACCAGTTGGAGGTGTACCAGCTGTACCAACGATGTTGGCGGTGTTGTTCTTAGCCATTGTCAGGCCGTCAAAGTCCACCTTATTGGCAATTGCTGCCACCGCGGGTTTGAGAATGCGATCCGAAAATGCGTCCAATGACAAAGCCAGGTCCTGGCTAGTAAATTGGGTGTCGACGTGAAACTGAGTCGAAAGTGTTACTGGAACAGAAGTCTCGTTAAAGTCTTCAACGTTCAATGCTGGGCCAGTTGTACCTACGAACCTACCAGGACGGCGGACATTGAGGGTCGCGCCTATCTTCGCACCAGTGACAGAAAATTGATCGTCATAATTGCGATCGACTTGGCCTGAGAAGGTCAACTCGTTTTCCAAAACCATTAAGGCTTCGTTTGTGATCATACTGATCGTTAGTAAATTATTTGCCATTTAAGTTTCTCCAAATGTTGGATTGTTGCGTTTGTTTCGCTAGCGGATTCGCCCAGCAAGTCGTGCTGCTTTCCAGGATTGATACGAACCGTGGAATTGACCATCGCTAGTCAGGTTCACATCTCGCCCGTTGGCTGCCGATCTGATAGGGTTAATCGGTGCTGGCGCTTTACTTTTGTTAACAACGGTCTTCGACAATAGCTCTTCGGGTTTTTTCTCGAATTGCGTTTCCAATTTACCAATCATTCTCAAAGCGGCTGTCATGGTCATGCCGTTGAGCTTTTCTGCGAGGTCGGGATTTTCTGCCAGGTGATATAAAACGCGAGGTCCAACCTCTGATTCGAAGATCGCATCGCGCACTTCATTGCTAACTGCAACGTCTGCTGATCCGACCATATCTTCAAAGTCTGGAATCTCTGCCTTTGCTGTTTCCACCCGTTTCGCCCAGGTGTTTACCACCTTCATGCGTTCGGCTTCAGCTCTAGCGTTTTCTATCTTCTGCTTTTCTTCCCCTAATCGCTGGTCCACACGATAATCTATGGCAGCCTGTTGGTACTCATACATATCTGTGAACTGCTCTGGCTTTGGTTCACTATCAAACTTCGGTTCAGCGCTTGGCTGCGACCTGGCTTGTAGCTCCCTGACCTGGACTTCCAAAGATTCCCTTAGTTCGCGTTCCCTACGGGCTTCTTCCCGTGCTGATTCGCGCTCTTTAGTTATCTGAGAAAACCGCCTTTCCAATTTTGGATTTGGCTTGCGTTCTTCCGTTGCTTTCGCTTCATCTTCACCACTTGGTTCACTCTGGCTTACCTCTTCGGTCGGTTCTGCTGGAGTTTCCTCTACGGCAGCCGCGGCTTCTGAAGGTAATGGATCAGCTAAACCCATTCGTTTGGCGTTAAATTCCGCTAAATTTTCACTTGTAACCACATTGGCTGCAAGTCGTTCTGCTACTTCTGACATTGAGTTTCCTCAAAGAATTTGCCCCGTGAATCCCACGGGTAAGGATTTTGGGCGATATTACCCGAAATTACTCACTTGTCAAGCTTATTGCATAGGTTGTTGTTCCATTGGCGCTTGTTCTGGTTGCTGCTGCGTGAACGGGCTTGCGCCTTCTGCAATATCTGACGCTGCAATTGTTGCGTACTGCCCTTGTTCCATGTTGCGCTTGTCGATCTCGCGCATTAGGCGGCTTGTGTCCATGTGATGCAGCAACAATTCCACAATTGCATCGATTTCGGTTTTGTTCTGGCTGGTAATAGCGCGGGTGTTTTGGTCGTTGACTTTGACTTCCGCCATTGTTTCGGTGTTGTGCGCCTTGGCGGTGACTTCCATAAGCTTGCGCTTGGTTGCCCCTTCTTCGCGTATCTGTGCCACCTGACCGCGGTTGTTGATTTCCAGCTGCGCGGCCTGGAGCTGCTGCTGCATTTCTTGCATTTGCTTTTTGTTGTTTGCCAATTCCATTTGGACCTGGGGCGGAATGTCGGATTTTTCGTCAACCTGGGCCATTGGGTTCATGGATGCCAGGCGGTCCGCAATTACGTCCGCACCAGGGAAATCCATGTTCCTAAACACTAGGTCGCCAGCAATATTGAATAGCTGCTCGTTGCCTGTTAGCAGCGGCATCATGGCTTCCACGGCTTGCTGGCGCTTGGTTTGGAATCCTGGTCCAGTATCCATAACCACATCGTATTCGCCAACCGTCACATCGTTTAACACTTTGCCCACTTCTGTTTTCTCATTGATTGTGGTCATGTCAGGCTGCCCGTCCGATCCAATGATCCGCATCACGCGGTTTGTGTCGTAAATATGCGGGATCAAGTCCAGGATGATTTTGCCCGTGTGACGGATTGACCTGGTCATGTTGTCGTAGAAGTGGAAATTGGATAAGTCCACCTGGTTCTGCTGCCCAGCCAATGCCTTGCCAGATATGTTGCCCGTTGGCAGCTGGTTCGGATCGAGTATGCCCAGGACCATTTGCAGATCGGCAGATATAGCGCCAGCTGCTTCCATAATGCCCGCGGGCGGCGGTTCTGGCTGCAGTCTTTGCGGCACGGGCGCTGCCACGCCTTCAATATCTTTTTGCTTGTAGCGTAGGACGGGGCTAGATTTGATGTTAGCCAATGCCCATTCGTTTTCGTGGCCTTCGTCCTGGCCTTCTGCCAGCAGCCACTTGGCCTTTGGTGCTAGCGCAACCGATTCGGTCATGCTGGTGCGCCAGAAGTTATACATCCGCTGCGGGTCTTTAGCAAACCGTACCAGGCCATAACGTTTGCGGCGGTCGTCCACGATTACTTGTGCGCCGTAGCACGGCACAACGGGAATATATTTGCCAGCCCAGGTTTTTTCTTCCAAGATTTCCAGGGCGGTCATCTTGCACCACTTAACTGCCTTGCGGAATGTGTCGCGTTCGTCTTCAACGGTTAAGCCCATTGCTTCGACCTTTTCGAAGAAGTTAGCAGAATCGGCAAAGTGGACCGTGTTATCGCTCAGCTGGTAAAGCTTGGCGCGTTCGCGTTCAATGTAGAAGTATTCAGCTATGCGAATATCTTCTTTTGTGATCCAGCTGGCGGTATCGTCACCAGTAGATCGCTGGGTGAAGTTAGCGCCATCGTCCGCATCTGGGTAATATTCCCTAAATATCTTCTTATCCATCACGGTCGTGATCAGGCACTTTTCAGCGTCCGATCCGTCTGGCAGTATTGAATTAGGGTCAAAGTAAACGGTAAACGGGTTGTCGATCGTGTCGATATATATTTCCTGGTCGAACGAATCTTCGCTGACGTAGCGTGTATTAATGCGCCAGTAGCCCCAGCCCATCCGCACCGCGTAGTCGAAGGCTGTATCGTAGGCTGTATCAGCGTTTGAATTAACTTCTATGTGCCTGGTCATGCCTTCGATCACTTGGGCGATCTTGTAATCTGCCAGGTTGTTTACTGGCTGCACTTTGATCCTGGGGCGCTGCATACGCTGCTGATTTGTCACTTGGCGGATATATGCATCGATCTTGTTAATCGTCAGGCACGGGCGGGCTTCCAGGTTGCGCGAGTTCTGTATCTCAACGGGCCATTGGTCGCCAGCTGCAAACTTAATATCTTGCAAAGCTTCGGCGCGGTTCATAGAGTCCGCATCATTGCTCAAATGCCAAAAGTCTATTGCCTTCTGGATGCGTTCGTCTTTAGCTTCGTTTGTTCGTGCCATTGGTGTACCTCTTTAATTAATTATCCCATCCAACCAGCCACCATTGCAACCTGGGCCTTGGGTTTCCTAGCAGCTGGTTCTTTAATCATTAGCGCAATGTATCTAAATGCGTCCGCCCCGTGCGAGTAGTGGTCATGCAGCGGGGTTCTGCTGAACTGGCCCGATACTGGATCGACTTCATATCGATAGTGGCGTAAGCAATTAATCCCTTCGGCAGCATTATCGCGGTCGAAGTAGCAGCTGGGGAATATGGTCCTGGCAGCGTTGATTGAGTCCAGGATTGGCACACGGGGCAATATCTGGGTTTTGTATCCAGCTGCCCGCACTATGTCATCAATGGACCGACCAGCTGCAGCCAGGGTTTTATTCTCCGCATCGTGTGGAAGCCATACTTTGTCATACACATAACCAAATGTTTGCATAGTCGCCAGGTAATGGCTAATGGTTTTCTGGCTGTCTTCGATGTAGCGGATTAGCCTGGTTTCCATGCCCACAAACTGCAGAAACCAAATGGCTGTGCTGTCGGCCCATCCCAGGTCAAACACGGCATGAACTGGTTTGGTTGCGTCATACGGTACTTTGGTCAATCGTCCGTCCAGTTCCGCTTGCTGCAGCTCCTTGGCAAATATCGCCCCATCGACTGATTGGCGGCATAGGCCTTCCCATACCTGGTTGTATGCTTCCAGGTCGCGCTGCTTTAATGCGTCCTTTTCCAGCATCAATGTATCTGGAAACCAGGGGTTATCGCTCCAGTTGATCTTTATTTGGATGCAGTCCTTTGGCGGCTGCAGCACAAACCGCTGATATGTTTCGTCTGTTTCTAGCTCTGGGTTAAAGCTAATCCATATCTCGCTGCCTTGTTTGCGGATGGTAGGAATTAGGATGTTCCAGGATAAGCGGCTAGTTGTCTGGGCTTCTTCCACCCACACAATATCCACACCTTCGTAACTCTTAATGTTTGCCACGTTGTTGCGTAGGCCTACAAAGGAAAACTCTGTTCCGTTCTTGCCGCGGATGCTGTTCTGGGTTATCTCATAGAACCCCAGCAGTCCAAGCGCTTCGATCTGGTCGCATAGCAGCTTGTGAACTGAATCCTTAATGCTGGTTTGGAATTCCCTGGCGCAAAGAATACGCATTGGGTCTTTAGCGCCTTTGATCAGTAAAGCGCGGGCTATTCCCCAACTTTTTGCACCACCTCTGCCACCATAAGCGACTTTATAGCGGCTTTTCTCAAACAAGCCCTTAAGCTTAATTGGGAATTCCGCTTTAGCTATCGCCTGGTTGACTATGTCATTCATTCGGCTTTACAAATGTGACCTGGATGCCTTGCAGCAGCGGTGCGCCGTTCTCGCCTGTGATTTCTGTCTTGGTGCTTTCCCGATACTTCTTGGGGAATCGTGCAGCCATCGACCTGGACCAGATAGAGCTGTTTAGCTTCGATCCGTCCTTGTGTTCGACCATCATGTTTTGGGCTATGTTCTCCCACCAATCAAGCTCTAGCTCCTTCGCCTGGTCCAAGGCGTGCATAAATTCTGGATGCCTGTCTTTCCAATCGAATAGCACCCTAGTAGAAACCCCTAGCTTTGCGGCTATTTGTTCTATGGATTTACCCTGGTTGCCTAGCTCTATAACCTGGTCGCATAGTGCGGGGTCATACAAGCTTGGGCGACCTACTGGGCGCTTTTCGATTGGGTCTGTCATTTCTTAGCTGTCTTAGCAGATTGCTTAAATGCTGCAGCTGTGGGTGCGCCTTTGCTGCCAGGCGAACGCATACGTTCTACGGGCTTGCCTTCGGCCTTTTCGTTGGCTATGCGTTGCTGCTTTTTGTGAATGTTGGCATAGAGTCCAGGTTTCATTAGCAGTTCCAGTTCTTTAGTGATGCTTTAGCCCGTTCAGCTGGACCTTTGGCGTTTTTGACTACACCTTCCATCCTGGCGCAAAAGCTGGCCTTGCGGCCTTCGTCTTTTTTGCTCTTCGGATTAGGTGCTGGCGGCTTTAAGTGGCTGCCGTTCTTGGCGTTGTATTCAGCTCTGCCCTTTGCAGTCATACCCGCGCCCTTGTCCGTTGGGTTGTAGGTTTTACCTTTTCCCGTGGTCTTGTGAGCTATGGGTTTGTCGTGCTTAGTCATTTCTTTTTCGCTGGCTTCTTGACAGCTTCCCGCTTTACAGAATAGGCAATTGCCACCGCTTGTTTGGGCGGCTTGCCAGCTTCTATCTCTTTTTTGATATTAGCCTTCAGCGCTTTGGGTGTCATTGATTTGATCAGGGGCATCTTTGGCTTCCAGTTGGGTTAACCAATATTGGCAGTCCTGGATCGCCCCGCCGATCGCCTGGAGTGTTGTCTCCATTTGACGGGCCTGGGCGGTTAGGGTTTCAATCCTAGCTTTTAGGGCTGCTTCGTTCACAGTTGTGCAACGTGAATAATGCCAAAATTGATTGTCAAAGCTTCAGACAATGAACCAGCACTTGCATTAGAAATTACAACCGTAAAAGAACCAGCTGCTACAGCTGCAATGCTCAATAGATAAGTACCAGCAGTAGTTGCGCCTGATGCAAGAGCAATAACTGGAATATCTAATGCACTAACTGCGCTGTTTGTGACTATAAAAGCCACTTCTGCACCAGCCGCTAAAGCCGCATTGTTAGTAACAATTTGACCAGCCGCGGCATTAAGCGTAACGCCTGTTGATTTACTGGTTGCCTGAGTAACAGAAACGCCAGAAGTTGTTGGGCTGCCAGTTGTGTAACCTAATTGCCCTGTGATATTGTTCACTAGGGAATAATTGGCATCGATAATATCTTGGTCAAGATATGCCGCGCCAATTGCTTGTGAATTTGACATGATGTGATCCTTAAAAGAGTTAGGTTTGTGGATTATGCTTCAACTACGGCACAAATGTCCGCTTCTTGAATTACCTGGTAGTCTTGACCGCCCACGTTGTGAGTAGGCCAATTCAAATAGTCACCGTTTCCGTATTTAACAAAATCGCCGACTTTTACTTCTGAAACCATTGGGCCGATCGCCATGATCGTGCCTTCGTTAAATGGTTCTTTGTTGTTTACCACGATGATTTCGGATAGCGTCCTTACCTGGGGACGTACCACTACGCGGTCACGCAACGGCTGCAGCATCTTTTTTCCTTGTGTATTTGCGTTTAGGGGCTTCGGCAACCGTGTCGGTCATTATGTCGTACACGGGCATTTGAACCAGGGCCATAGGCGCTAGAACGTGTTCACCACACCAATCGTTTTCGTGTTTGTTTAACATTTGCGGATAACGGCGGCAGCTACCCATAATTTGGGCGTTCTTAAAGAACAAACAAGTTGAGCAGCTAGACACCGCGAGTCCCATCCATGTCTTCGCGCATAACGGCTTTGTTCAAACCAGCAGCCAGGCGTTCAGCCAGGCCTTTGTTTTCTGCTTCAAACATCCGCATTTCCCGATGTTCAGCGGGCGTTAGCGCCTTTAGTTCCTCTGTAGATGGCATCACTAATTCGCTCCGTTCCGCCGATACCGCTGGAACGTACTCTTTCGAGAGTCTCATACAACCTCCTTTTAACTTCATTCTCTTCTAATTTAGGTAACTTGTCAAGCTGGCTTGCCTTGGCGTTGCCCTTACCCAACGAATTGTCAACAATTTGAATATTCACCCGTGGGTTTTTGGCGTATTTCTTCTGCAGCTGCTCGATCACCTGGCGCGATCCCATGTGGGTTTTTAGATGTTCACCAATTGGGACGGTTCGACCTGATCCCTTTTCCTTTTCCATCCTGTGCGCCCGTGATAATGCGCCATGTTCCAGGGCATCCGATGGTTCGCGGTAGGTGTAAACAATTCGGACCTTACGTTTGGCTTCCAAAGCTTGCTGTATCTTTTTGTCCGCTGATGAAAACTTGTTCATGTTGGTGTCGTAGATCATTTCGGCTTTTGCAAGCGCTGGATCGACTTTTTCCAATATGTCCAGGGCCGTGGTCTTACCCGCACCAGTTCCACCCGCGCTAAATACCACCGTGTTATCCATGCCCTTGGGGGTCGGCTGCGAGAGTCTGTCGGCATATACGGTCTTCATAAAGTGACTAGCACCTTCGTGAATGTCCGCCGACCTGGTTCGGTCTTCCCGATAGTGCTGGGACATTTCTCGCGCTACATCGGTGTTAATAACTCGCCCACCCTTTGATTCTGGGTGTGCTGCGTATTCTTCCACCAGCTGCGGATATTGGGTTTGTATCCGATTGAAATATTCTTGGTCCGCTGGATGCATTTGCGGCTGCTGCGGGGCTGGCGGCATAAACGCCGAAACCCTGTTCATGCCAGGGTCGGCCTGTGGTTGCCCCGCCGCCATCATTGCGGTTAGGGGATTAGCCATTATTGGCAGCTTTTACGGTCGTGCGAGTAGCAAATACCGCTGGATTTACCGCCATCGAACTTCTTATCCGCGCCCATTTTATTGGTCATTGCGTTAGGAATGTTTTTCATTGCGCTGCCACGTTCGCCAGATGCATCGCTAGCTTTAGCGTTGCCTGACATTGATACGCTAGCGCCGTAGCCTTTGGGTTCGTTCTTCATCAAATTTGCCATGATTTTTCCTTAGTCTAAGTAACGGAGTTTATACAAAGTAGTGTTAATCAAATCTGCGATTTCATCAACAATATTTTGTAATTCGGTATCCTGGGGTAGCTCCTTGCGGGCTTCCAGGACAAATTGCTTCATGCTGGTCAAATACTTTACTGGGTCTTTTTCCGTATGAAATTCGTCAGGGAATTTTTTAAGCTGTTCATAGCTGCCCATATACGCTTCTGCGAACTGGTCAACCAGGTCAATAATTTGTCCATAGTATTTCCTTAAAGCTTTATGCTTGGAAAACGATTCAGTAGCCCAATGCATAAAATGCGTTACCGTGCTGGAATGCAGCAAAGTGGCGACAAATTCAGCTACTTCATGGTTCATGTTTGCACTATATCACTATTTGATTTCGACCACATCTTTTCCTTTGCTGCGTAAATAGTTGGCTGTCTTGGTAATCATAGTTTCGTAAACCGACCTGGATACGCTGGTTCGCTGCAAGTCATGGTAGGCGCAAATTTCCCGCAAAGCATTAATCCCCACGCCTGACAAACCCATCTTCATGGACTTCTGGTAGCGCAGCGCTGCTTCCGTCATAGCCTGGCAGCCATCTTCGCAGTAGGGCAACACTTCTGGACCTATGCCGCTTTTGCCCATCATTTCGGCAATGTTCATCATGTCCACTAGCACCCGCCAATCTTCAACCGTGCCCCAGCCCTTGACCATCGAATCAAACGCGCTCAGCTCCCGCATACGCAGCTTGTCTAACAAACGGTCCTCTGTAACCCTAGCGCCAGAAATTGCGTGGGTTATTGGGTTAATCGTGGTTGACCAAATTTTCCGCTTGCACTTCTTTTTCATGTTCGATTCCCTTTTGTGCCATCCAAGCTAGCAGCCATTCAATAAATTCTGATCCCTCTTCCACCGTAAATTTGTGGCTTTGCATTCCCAGCTGCACCACCCGTTCACCGTCCAGGCTGGGGGCGATCTTGCCCAGCTTGCGGTTTGTCTCATGTGCCCATTGGTCGATTAGCAGCCTTTTCCAATCGTCCGCGGACCAGGTCGATCCAACCTTTTTCATCTCAGCTGCGACTTTGTGGATCAGCGCGTGAAACATATCGTTTTGGTCGCTGCTGCGCCTGGCTTGTTTGATCTCCAGGCGCATACGCCGCCCAGCTTGCAGCCCTTCTTTTACCTTGGGCCAGATTTCCTTCATCACCACCGCGGCTTGCTGTGGGTTGTGCAGCTGAATAATCATGTGTGTTCGTGAATCATTACGTTTGCGCCTGGTTCTAGCGCGTAACACTTCAAAATGTGAGCTTCAACAATCTGGCTATCGTCCGCATAAACAATCCCGTTCATTGCATCGGTGATGCTTTTGTAACAATTATCCAAATCTACGCGCTTTGGAAATTCCAAACCGTTTAAACAAGCTTCTGTGCGTTTTTTGGAGTAGGACGTTGGCACGGCATAGCGAAGATATAAAAACACGGTTAAATGGCCTTTTAACGGTTCTGAGCTGCCAATTGCCATCCGTGCTTTGGTCGCCACACGGGTTTCGTATTCGATTGTTTTGGAATCGGTGTAGGTTTGGACAAACGTCCCACGCCTGGCAAACCTGGGGCGGCCCTTGGGGACGGGGTCGCCTGGCACTTCAAAATTGACGATTAACATTTTTTAGCCTGTTCATGTTGTCGCGCAGCTGGTCGGCTGCAGCTTGTCCGCGTTTTTTGGCAATGTCCAACAAGGTTTTAGCCCACCAATTCATCGCTTCGCCCTTGCCCGTTTCCCGCGTCTTTTTGCGGTATCGCGTAATCCATTCCCTGGCTTCGCAGTCCCTCATGTAATCCATCCAAATCCCCAGTCATTTCTAAAGCTTTGTTAACAATGTTAAGCGGATAGCTTTCGCCATCAACCACGCGGTCCAGGATTAAGTTTGCGGTTTGGTAGTTCATTTAAAAATCTTCTTTATCGTCATACCATTGCGCCACGGTCTTGGGTTCTTTTGGCAATAGGGCTGCTGGGTTGCGGCTGGGCTTTTCCCCCGACCATTGGTGATGTGAGCATTTGGGGCGGTCGCCGCTTATATGGACCGTCCAACGTTTATTGCAGCCTGGCACGGAACACATAAGGCGCTGCATTTCATCCATGCTGGATTCTTGTTTTTTCTCAGGTTTAGCAAATGTCATTTGGCGTACTTTCCATCGATGATTTTTTGAAAATTAGTGGCATTGACAATCCATTCCAGGTCGGGCCGCCACGTTCGCCCTTTTGTTTCAAACCCGTTTGCCAGGCTGGTGTCGTTGGCTATGTAACCAAAAAACGAATCCCACCACTTCAATCCCGTTTCCGTGGTTTTGTAGCCTTCGGGGGAATAGGCCGATGGTTTACCAGCTTGAACCCAGCGCTGCCGCATATTGGCCTGGCGGTTGCCTTCCCAAGTTCTTGGCTGGGTTAAGTGTGGCAAATTCTTTTCCCAAAGTTTTAATAATTCGGAATGTGGACAAGGCGGGAACGTAGTTCCAGACAAAGAAGGTTTACCTTCTTTAATATTGGGTATTGGGTTATTGGTTATGTGTAATGTGTCTTGTGTAGCATTGCCTTCGGATTGCGCTTGCAATGCGTTCGCATCTTTAGCCTTATTCCATCGGGCTTTGGCGCTTTCGCTTGCCTTACTAGATTTATCTCCAGCCCTGGCAATTTCCTTGTCGGCCCTGTGATGAATCCAACCATCTTCTGTGCATTCGAAATACTCTTGCAAAACCAACGCAATGGAATCGCTATGCGATCGCATACGAATTTGCCTGGATATTTCAATTAAATCTAGCGGTATCGGGATTTCATGAAGATAGTACCAATCAAGCAAACGCCGATAAATTAAGTCTTCAATGTCGGATAAATGTGCGGTGTGACTTTGATAGTCACCGATGTTGAATTGGTAGTAATGCATTGGCAAACCTTTTTCCCACCTTTAAAAAGAGAACTAGGGCGGGGGGAAGGTGTAACCCCTTTCGATGCGCTCATGACTTCGCATCTAGCCCTGTTCAAAAATTATTCTACTTGAACCATTTTGGATGCAGCACTCGCAGCTGCCAAACCCTAGCCTGGGGAACGTTCTTCCATTGGCTAATGGCTGCAGTTGTAATGCCTAGCAGCTCCGCCAGCTTCCTGGCAGAACCAGCTTTTTCGATTGCTTGTTCTTTTGTCATATTCGCATATTAATTTAGTTGGCTTATTTTGTCAATACCCTACAAAGTTAAGGGGGCTTTATAAATACTTGTTGCAATTATTATTTAGCTAGCTTAATATTCGTCTATGCCCTAGCGAATTGCACGGGGTCTTTAAAAGGAAATCAAAATGTCAAATCGTCAATACCTCTCATGTGCCGAAACCGCAAAAATGGTTCGCGCAGCTCTTAAAGAATCTTTCCCAGGCGTAAAGTTTAGCGTTAAGTCCAGCGTTTACAGCGGCGGCGCTTCCATCAATATCCGCTACACGGACGGCCCAACGTATGACCAGGTCAAATTGGTTGCTGGTATGTTTGAAGGTTCTTACTTTGATGGCATGACCGATTACAAGGGCAGCAATTACGGCAGCCTGGACGGTCAGGAAGTGCGCTTCGGTGCTGACTTCATTTTCATCAACCGCGAATTTTCTGCTGACTTCTTAACCACCCAAGTTGCTGCAGCTTGCGTTTACTTCGGTTACGCAATGCCGCAGATTGCAGCCCCAGCTGGCTACAGCGCTTACATCGCCGACCGCCTGGATTACGAAGTTAACCGCCGCATCATGAACCAGGTGTCAGAAGTTAGCCTTTGCGCCAGCAGTCCCAGCGCCACGCTAGCCCGCGTGGGTTTCCTGGGTGACGATGGTTATGGTTACGGTGCAGTTGGCAGATTAGCAGCATAAGGGGGACAACATGACAAACGTTAAAACCATTATTGACAGCTTAACCAAAGTGCAAGCCCAGGAATGGGCAGCCACTACCGAAAAATATTTGTTTGTAGATTATGAAATTGTTTCCAACTTTGGTATCAGCTTAAACGACTTACCAAACAACAATTTAATAGACCAAATTGAAGCCCGTTTTACTCAACTTTTAAAGGATTAATCATGGAAATCAAAGCAGTAAAAAGCGCCTTCGGTTGGAAGGCCTGGGACTTTTTCCCGATCGATAGCGAAACCCGCATCACCATCACCACAATGAAACGCTCCAACGGCCTAATGACCACCACCGTGGTCGGCAGCTGCAAAGAAGGCGAAATGTGGTACTTCACAGCTTGTAAAGACTACAGCATGACCTGGGCAGTTAGCGACTGCAGCCGCGTTACCAAACCAGCTGTGGAAGCCCAGCAAGCCCAGGTGATCGCCAAACTGGACCAGATCAAAACCGAAGTCGCAGCTTTTTATTTACAACTTAGGGAAACCACCTAGTAAATAATTGATAAGCTAGCTTTACAATGCATTCATGCCCCAGCAATTTTGCATAGGGTCTTTTAAAAGGAAATTCAAATGATAGCTTTTACATACGGTCGCAACACACCAATTAACGTGTTAACCATTGCAGCTGGTTTTAATTTAGTAGAAGTCGGCGGCAAACGCCTTGACACATTACGCGAAGATTTCTTCGACCAGGGCGCTGGCGCTTTTTGTCGCACAACACCCCCAGCCATTGTTTCCGCTTATGACATTGCATTGTCTGGCGGCGAACCTTATTCAGTTTGGAAATAATTTCCCATTCACGGGGCGCAAGCCCCATCCCCTTTAACTTTTTTAGGACAATTGAAATGAATATTACTAACAGTTGGTTTTTTCTTAATAAAGCCATAGGCGAAGCAGAACGCCTAAAACAAAAAAGCATTTCCGAAATGCAATACCGCAACTACATGGTTGTGAGTGATGAAGACAATTATGTTGTCCAGATGTTTAATTATCCCGCCCGTGACCAAGCAATTGCAAACGGCAGCTTGTTGTATATAACTCGCTAGGGATCAATATGGACTACGCACTAGAACACACCGACCTGGATCGTTTTACTTGCAATTACGACTTCACCAAAGTCGATTGCTTCTTCGAACCTTGCAGCTATAACTTGCTGTTTGCTTATGTTGGCGGTCAATTAGTAACGGAGATGCTGCGCGACAGCGTTATCCAGGACTTTGAGCGCCAATATGAAATCGCTTGCCGCGTTGAGATGGAAGAACAAAAACTTGATGCAGCCCTGGATCGTTATTACCAAAAAACTGGAGTCATTTTATGAAGCTTGATAACTACACCCAAAACGCCATCCAAGGCCCTTACACGCCAACACGCCCGACCAGGGCGGACCTGGTAATTCTGTGGTTAAGCGGCTTTGTCGCTGGCCTGATCTTTGCCCTTTTTATAACTGGAAACTAACATGAATAAATTTATCTTTTTACTTTTGCTGGCTGCAGCTGGTTGTTCGTCTTCACCCAGGTTAGCGCCTGTGTCGGAATTTAACGCGCCTAACCAGGAACTAATTGTTGATCCCAAAATCCAAATGATGGGACGCAACGAAGTGATCGATGCGGTGCGCCAATGCGAAACCTCTGGCTTGCGGGCCATCCCGATCTATGCCAAACGCAAGGTTAGCGGCTATTCGGTTGAAACCATAGTCGAAGTTACTTGCGGCCCTAAATATCCATACTAAGGAAACACACATGAAAAACATTGCCACCGCCTTGGTCAAAGCACAAAAGGCCTTTGGGCCAGCTTTAAAGACCGCTACGAACCCGCATTTCCGCAGCCGCTACGCTGACCTATCCGCTTGCGTTGAAGCGGTTATGGACGCATTAAACAATAACGGCATTTACTTGCTGCAGAAGAATTACGATTGCACCGATGGCGTAATGGTCGAAACCGTGTTTGTCCACGAATCTGGCGAAATGCTGGAAACTGGAATCGTCCACTTCCCCGCGGTCAAACACGATCCCCAGGGCTACGCTAGCGCGTTGACCTATGCCCGCCGTTATAGCCTTATGGCAGCCTGTGGCATTGCTCCCGAAGATGACGACGGCAACGCTGCATCCAAGAAGCCAGCCAGCAAAGCAAACGACAAAGCAATGACGGACCACCTGGCTGCGATCGATGCCACCAGCAATAGCGAAGAGTTAACCGAAGCATTCCAGGCAGCGTTTGAAGCTTGCAACGGCGACCAAGCCTGGCAAGCCAAAGTTATGGCTGCCAAGAAATCCCGTGTTGAACGTGCAAAAAAGGAAAAAGCAAATGGATAACCCACCAGCATTTCCAAGACCATATAGCGGCACATCGCAGTTTGCACAAGAAGGCATGACCTTGCGTGATTACTTTGCAGCCAAAGCCATGACGGGCTTATTAACAGCTGAGATCGTGGGCGAATACAGCAATGAACACGTTGCCAATATTTCTTATTTAATAGCAGATGCAATGATGAAAGAGAGATCAGAATGAACGAAATTGAACAACGCACCGAAGAATGGTTTGCAGCCCGCCTGGGCAAAGTAACCGCATCCCGCGTGGCAGATGTAATCGCCAAAACCAAAACTGGTTATGCAGCCACCCGCGACACCTACATGACGCAGCTGGTGCTGGAACGTATTACAAAAACCAAGGCCGAAGGGTTTACCAGCTCCGCCATGCAATGGGGTATTGACCAAGAACCATTTGCCCGCGGTCTTTTCGAAGCCACCACGGGCCAAATGGTCCAGGAAGTAGGGTTCATGCCACACCCATTAATTGAGATGGCTGGCGCGTCCCCTGATGGCCTTCTGGACGATGGCGAAGGCATGATCGAAATCAAATGCCCTGAGTCGAAGGGAATGGTCGAAACTCTACTAACTCAAAAAGTCCCGCAGCGCTACCTGGCGCAAATGCAGTTCCAAATGGCCTGTGCTGACCGTAAATATTGCCAGTATGTGGTATTTGATCCCCGAATGCCGCCTAAAGCGCAATTGTTTGTCAAACGGGTAGACCGTGACGATAAATACATCGCAGAGATCGAAGCGGAGATTGTGAAATTTCTAGCCGAAGTCGATGTCCAGGTCCAACAACTTAACAAAATTATTGATTCAAAATGAAAAAAACCTACGATTTAAAATTTCCCGCCCGCACTTACAAAACCGCTAATGGTGAAGAAAAAACTTTTTGGGCAGCACATGGAACATTGCGTGTTGAATGTCCAGATGGAATTGATTTAACAAAATTTCAGTTCACGGTCAAAATGGATTCGATGCCCGTTTCAAAAGACTATGACGGTTGGTTTCAATGCTATGAAAAGAAACCATTTGAAGAACGCCAGAGCGAACCTAGACCTGGTGAATATGAAGATATTAAATTCT
>Ga0209191_1001258_pt1 | contig 16927 bp, 17 predicted proteins | sample S_130626_EF_Meta_FD_187320 | JGI IMG/M metagenome (GOLD analysis project Ga0209191, IMG submission 187320) | Freshwater microbial communities from Lake Simoncouche, Canada to study carbon cycling - S_130626_EF_MetaG (SPAdes) (version 2) | ecosystem: Environmental > Aquatic > Freshwater > Lake ...
AATTTAAAGATGTGACTTTAGAAAAAATTAGATCTATGTTTTCAGATATACCAAAGTATGAAGATGAAATTGAGGACTTAATAAAAACAGAGTCTCACTATAGTGGGTATATAGAACAGCAAAAAAAAGACATAAGTATTTTTGAAAAAGACGAAAACCTGATAATACCAAAAAACGTAAATTATGATTTGATTTCCGGTCTTTCAAATGAGGTAAAAAGAAAATTGAATGACATAAAGCCTTTAACTTTCGGTCAGGCACTTAGAATAGACGGAGTAACTCCTGCCGCAATTAATATATTGATGATTTATTGTAAAAATACTCTTAAAAAAGCATCTTAAAATATGGATCAAGATGTTGAGTTTTTTATTAAAAAATTCAATGTTTCACGTGAAACAATAGAAAAGTTAAATAAATATAAAGATTTTCTAGTAATCAGTAATAAATTATTAAATTTAATAGGAAAAACAACAGAAAATCATATATTTTCTAGACACTTTATAGATTCTGCACAAATATATGATTTAATTGAGGATAAGTCAGAAATTATCGATTTAGGCTCAGGTGCTGGATTTCCAGGAGTTATATTAAAAATATTAATAGATTATAATAAAAAATTTGGAAATATTACCTTAATCGAAAAAAGTCCTAAAAAATGTAAATTTTTACAAGATTTGACTGATAAATTAGATTTAACCATAAAAATAGTTAATTTAAAAATAGAAAATTTCAAGATCAATAAAATTTCAACAATAGTCTCCAGGGCATTCAAGAATACAGTTGATACAATTGATATCCTTTATAAAAATAATGATAAAATAGAAAGTATCATATTACTTAAGGGAAAAACTTATCAACAAGAGCTGGAGGATGCCAAAAAAAAATATACTTTTGATATAGAAAAATTTAGAAGCATTACATCAGATGAATCTTTTATTCTCAAAATTACTAATATTAAACGCACTACAACTTAAGGTTGTAAATGCCTAGGATAATTTCAGTCATAAACCAGAAGGGTGGAGTTGGTAAGACTACTACAGCAATTAACTTAGCCTCAGGTCTTGCTCTTAAAAATTACAAAGTTTTGCTTATTGATCTTGATCCTCAGGGTAACGCTTCAACTGGTGTTGGGATTAATCAGAATGAAAGAGAAAAATCTATTTATGATTTGCTTATAAAAAAAGATTCTTTTTTTGAATGTATAAAAAAAACTAAAATAGAAAATTTAAGTATCATACCAGCAAATGCAGATCTATCAGGACTTGAAACTGAAGTTGCAAATAATTCTCAAAAAGCTTTTTTATTAAAAAACATTATTGATGATCCTGTAAACAATTTAGAAAAAGAAAAATTTTCTTATATCATAATTGATTGTCCTCCATCACTTAGTCTTCTTACAATCATGTCTTTAGTTATTTCGGATTCATTAGTAGTTCCATTACAAACAGAGTTTTTTGCACTAGAGGGCTTGAGTCAATTAGTTAAAACAATCGACCGTATAAAAATTAATTTAAACCCAAATTTAGAAATACAAGGCATAGTCCTTACAATGTACGATAAGCGAAATAAGCTTTGCGCTGATGTCGAAAAAGAGGGTAGAAACTTTTTTGGAAATAAGGTCTACAACACAAATATACCACGAAATGTAAGGATTTCCGAGGCCCCTTCCTTTGGTATGCCGGTGATTTTATATGATAAATATTGCGCAGGAACACTTGCATATAATCAGTTTGTTGATGAATTTTTAAGTAGAGAAAATTTAGAAGAAAAAAAAGTTGCTTAAATGATTGGAAATAAATTTAAAGGTTTAGGAAAAGGGTTGTCAGCATTAATGGGGGACATTCCTCAAGACAATGTGCAAACTAAAAGTTCTTCAGAAAAAATTCCTATACATTTTGTATATGCTAATCCATCTCAACCAAGAAAAAATTTTAATCAGGATTTGCTTAATGAACTTTCAGAGTCAATTAAGGAACAAGGAATTATCCAACCAATATTAGTTAGAAAAAAGTCAGAAGATAAATATGAAATAGTTGCTGGAGAAAGAAGGTGGAGAGCAGCTCAGCTTGCAAAAATTCATGAAGTTCCAGTTATTATTTTAAATATTGATGATAAGAAATCTTTAGAATTTGCAATATTAGAAAATATTCAAAGATCAGATTTAAATGGAATAGAAGAAGCTTTGGGTTATGATAATTTAGTAAAAAAGTTTGGTTATTCTCAAGAAACATTATCAAAAATTTTAGGGAAAAGCAGAAGCCATATTGCTAACACCCTTAGACTTGCGGGCTTGCCAGAAGAAATAAAAAAGATGATTTCAGATGGATTATTAACAGCAGGACACGCACGATGTTTAGTTAATGTTCCTGATAATGTTAAACTTGCCAAAATAATAGTGAACAAGAATCTTTCAGTAAGGCAGGCTGAATTTTTAGTTAAAAAAGAGCAGGTTTTTTCAAGTCTAAAAAAAATTCCAAGAAATAATAAAGATACAAATATAAAATCTTTAGAAAGTGATCTGGGACTTTTGATGGGAATAAAAGTTGATATTAAAAATAAAAAAAATAATTCTGGCGAAATTAAATTTTCTTATAAGAGTCTTGACCAGTTAAATAAAATTATTAGTGTTCTTAAAGGCTATTTTAGATAAGTTTTGAGTTAAGAAGTAATAAAATTGCACATCTTGATTTAGGTCATTTCTTTTAAATTCAGTCTCAATAATATTTAAATTGCTGAGTAATTTTTCAAGGTTATTAGTATTCCATATTTTTAAGATATTTTTTATTCTATCCTTATCTTTCCAGAAGATGGGAGGCTTATATCTTTCAATTCTTTCATCAATTGAAAGATTTTTATTATTTTTTTGTATATCAAGAATTTTAATTATGAATGATCTAAGAATAATAATTATCTCTATAAAATTTTTTTCATAATTAGACATATTAGATATAAATTCATTAATATTTTTTTCATTTTTAGATAGCAAAATATCAATAATTTCATCATTCTTTTTTAAATCTGCGTCAGTGCAAATTTCATCAATTATTTGATCTGTAATTTTTTTTGAATTTTTATATACATTTATTTTTTCAATTACTTCTTTAATCTTTGATCTTTTCAAGGAAGAGGAGCTAATAATAGTTTCGTTTTGAGAATCTGATAATTGAATATTATTTATCTGGAGTTGCTGAGTAAGAAATTTTTTTATATCAAATTTGGTTTCTTGATAACAAGGAATGCAAATGGCTAATTTATCGTATTCTCCAAATTGTCTAAGTTTAGAATTTTTTAGCAGTACTTCGGAGTTAAGAATAATAAAATTATTATTAATATTATTCTTTATTATGTTAATAATATCTAAAATTTTATCGGAACAGTTTTTAATTATTGAGATATTTTTATTATCATCAAATAATGATCCATTAAGATAATAGCTAACAATATTTTCTGGATTCTTAATTATGTCTTCTTCAAAAAAAGATTTCGGGATTTTTTCTTCCTCTATAAATTTAGAGGTAATTTGTTGATTTAAATCATTAATCAAATCTTGATTTTCTCCGTATAAAAGAATTACTTTTTCTTTAAAAAAATCTTTTTTTTTTAGACTTATCTCTTGTGATTTTAAGAGCATTTAAACTAATTTAATGAGACTCTAGATTTGAATAAGATATTTTGAATTATAGAGTCTAGCAGTACTCTTTTTTCATTATTCTTTACTAAAATATTATTTGACAAATTATCAGTAACAGAAACTCGTTTATCTTTGGATATGGCATCTTGATATATTATAACGCCATTTTTATCTTGAAATTGATAACTTACTGTTAATTTAATAATTTCCTCAGTTGATATCCCTCTTGAATCAATAAGAGAGCTTTCTGCTGTATCATAAATTTGAGCTTTAAATATGTAAGCGTTCAAATTTTTTTCATCTTTTTTAAAATTTAATTTTTGTTCTAAATTAAAAGCTAGATCTTTATCTCCAACTATTTCTGATTTAGAAATAATTACCTGCTTAGAGGTCCCGGTATATATTGGTGAAAAACCACAACTAGATAAGGAAACTGATATTATAATAGTTAGAAAAAATTTATTTATCATTAGTGACAATATTAAGTAATTTATTTTTTATAAAAATCTTTTTTACTATATTTTTTTCGTCTAATATAACTTTAATATTTTTAATTGCTAAGGATTTGCTAAAAATATTTTCCTCACTTTCGTTGTTAATAGCGTTGATAATTGCTCTTTTTTTACCATTTATTTGAACCACAATATCAAAATGATCCTTTTTTATAAGAAGATTTTCAATTTTAGGCCACTCTTGCGAACTCAGATTATTTTGATTTGTAATTTTTTCCCAGCATTCGTTTGCGATGTATGGGATAAAAGCAGATATAATAATTAAATATTTTTTATACGTATTGATAATATCTTCCTCATTTAAAGTCTTTTTATCAATTTCTTCACTAAGATTATTTAAAAAAATATAAAGCTTAGCAACAGCAACATTGATATGAAATTTTTCTATACATTCTGTAATTTCTTTTATTAAGATGTTTGTTTTAATTAAAAAATTATTATCAGTTCCTTGCTTTTCTTTTTTATAAATCTTAATTTTTTCACAAACACGCCAGATTTTTTGTATGTATTTAAATGCACCTTGAATGCCACTATCACTCCATTGAATATCTCGATCTGGCGGACTATCTGATAAGATAAACCATCTTACAGCATCTGCTCCGTAAATTTTGATAATGTCATCTGGATCAACAATATTCTTTTTAGATTTGGACATAGCTTGGCTGTCCCCTTTTAAAATTTTTTCTTTATTATCTAAAAAATAGGATCCATTTTTTTCAAAAACTTCTTTTGGAAAAACCCATTTACCTTTTTCAGTTTTAAAGGTTGGATGACATACCATTCCTTGAGTAAAAAGATTATCAAAAGGTTCAGAAACTTTTAATTTAAATTCGTCTTGTAATGCTAAAGTAAAGAATCTTGAATATAGAAGATGAAGTATAGCATGTTCGACGCCGCCGATATATTGATCTACTGGCATCCAATAATTAGCTTCCTCCATATCAAAAGGTCTTTTATTTTCTTTTGGGGAACAGAAGCGAAGAAAATACCAAGAAGAATCTACAAATGTATCAAGAGTATCAGTTTCACGAATAGCTTTCATTCCAGTTTCTGGACATTTTGTATATTTCCACGTTGGGTGATTTTCCAATGGATTTCCTTGTTTGCTAAAGTCTATATCTTTAGGAAGCTCTACGGGCAGGTCTTTTTCTGGTACTAAAACAACTTTACCATCCTCTCTATACATAATTGGAATTGGACATCCCCAATATCGTTGTCTCGATATTCCCCAATCTTTTAGACGATAAATTGTTTTAGAATTTCCTATCTTCTTTTCTTCAATTTTTTTAACAATATTTATTTTGGCATCTTCAACACTTAAATCATTAAGAAAATCTGAATTGATAATGTAACCATTCTCTACGTATGCTTCATTGTTAATCGTGATAGATTTAGACTTGTTGGGACTTACAACGGTAATTATTTCTAGATTATATTTTTTGGCAAACTCTAAATCTCTCTGATCATGTGCCGGGCAACCAAATATAGCTCCTGTTCCATAATCCATAAGTATAAAATTAGCCACATAAATTGGTATTTTTTTATTTAAAAAAGGATGTGATACAAAAAATGGGGTTTTAAAACCTAATTTTTCATTTTTAGATAAAGATGATTCTGTTCCAATGTTTTTTAAAGCAACTTCTTTAAAATCTTGAAAATTTTTTTCATTCTTGAAAGATTCAGTAAAAGGATGATCTGGAGCAATAGCAATAAACGAAGCTCCAAATATTGTATCTGGTCGCGTTGTAAAAATTTTAATTTTAGTATTTTTAAAATCGGAAATAAAATCTATTTCGCAACCAATAGATTTTCCAATCCAGTTTTTTTGCATTAATCTTACTTTTTCTGGCCACCCTTTTAAATCATCAAGAGATTTTAATAATTGATCGGAGTATTTTGTAATATTTAAGAACCATTGATTTAATTCCTTTTTTTCAACTATTGCTCCAGATCTCCAGCCTTTACCATCAATCACCTGTTCATTTGCAAGAACTGTATTGTCGATAGGATCCCAATTTACATAACTTTTTTTTTTATAAGCAATCCCTTTTTTAAAAAGGAGAGAAAATAGTATTTGCTGATGTTTATAGTAAGATTCATCACAGGTAGAAATTTCTTTATCCCAGTCAAGAGATAGACCCAGGCGTTTTAATTGCAATTTCATTGCGGAAATATTTTTTAAAGTCCAGTCCTTGGGATGTAAATTATTTTGTATAGCAGCATTTTCTGCAGGTAAACCAAACGCATCCCATCCCATTGGATGGAGAACATTAAAATTATTTAATCTTTTAAAATTAGCAACCACATCTCCCAATGTATAGTTTCTGACATGACCCATATGAATATTTCCTGATGGATAAGGAAACATTTCTAAGCAGTAAAACTTTTTATTTTTATTTTTCTTTGTTTTGAAAGTCTTTTCTTTTTCAAAAAAATTTTTCCACTTTTCTTCTATTGCTAAGGGATTGTAATTTTCCATTATGCAAAAATAGTCCTAATTATTTTTTTTTTTATTTTCTTCTATTCTTAAAGATCTGGCTGAAGATAATATATTATCTTTTATTTGATTTGAAAAATTGTCATCTACTTTTTGAGTCGTACAATTTTCTAAATTTTTGCAAACTTTTTTATGCGCTATTACTTGTATAGAGTCAGACCTTAATTCATTGCTAACAAATCTAACTGAGATTTTAATTTTTTCATCTGGATTAGATTCTTTTTCATACCAATCATAAATTATAACGCCTCCTTGGTAATCAACGTTTAGGAGTGGTAAAAATTCAAGTGTTTTTAATGTTGCTCTCCACAAAACATTGGATGTAGCAAATTCGAATGTTGTGCCTGATTTTTTATTTCCAGATAAGTCTCCAAAAATTCCCCCGCTTTTTGCAGCCTGTTCTTTAGCTCTATTTACTGGATTTGGGTCAATTATAACTTTTTCTCCTGTGACAGGATCCTTAGTGCCAGCACAATTATTTACAAACACTATTGAAATTAAAATTGCTAGCAATTTGGTAAAAGCACTGATTTTCATATAGACGCTATTCATAGATTAATATTAGTATTTTTAGTAGATAATTACATTATTTATGTTGCATTTATACAACATCTATTAAAAACTTTAATAAAATTAACGTTTAAATTTAAAATAAAGGCATATTTTTTATAAAAGACTATCAGTTAATAACAACAAAAAAGGTAAACAATGAAAAATAAACTACTTTTATCAACTGCTTTAGTTGGCGGTTTGATGGCTGGTTCTGCTGCAATAGCGCAGACATCAGTTACAGGTAACCTTGCAATTAACTACCGTGCACAATCTTTTGATGGAGCAAATTCTGGTCTATCAACAAGAGGTTTTGGTAGAGAAACGCAAGTTAACGTTCAAAACAAAGGAAAACTTAACAATGGCTTAGATTACGCTGCTGGTTTTTCTTTAGAGTTTGACGGTAACGACAGAACAAACACATTTGGTGCTCAATCTGTAAGTGGTACAGAGGGTAACTCGATCTCTAACGAGAATGTGTATGTTGATTTTATTTCTGGTGGCACTACATTTACAATCGGTGTTGACCATATTCAAAATATAACAACATCTGCTGTTCCTCAAATATTTGATGTAATGGATAACGTTGCAGCTGGTATCGGTGGAAAAGCTACAAACACTATCGGTGCTAACGCAAAAGAATCTATGGGATTTGGAATTATGCAAGTAATTCCAGGAACTGGATTAACAGCTTCTTTAAACTACGTGCCAAGATATAATGATTTTGGAACTAGCGAACAGACAGCTCCTTCAGCAACAAACGGCAATAACTCAGCTTACGAATACGGTATAGTAGGTGTTAATGCTTTTGGTGTTCAAGGTCTTGGTTTTAGATACTTTGCTAACAAAGCAGAAGCTGACGCTACAGCTAACAAAGATGTAGAAGGTCAACATTATGGTATTAGTTATGCTGCTGGTCAATTTGCAATTGGTGTTGAAAAACATAAGCAAAACAGAACATCATCAACTGGAACAGCTGATACTATAGATCAGATCTCAAAAACTTATAGCGCTACATACGCTGTAAATAAAGATCTTTCATTAGGCTTAACTCATATCAAAACTGATATAGATGCAGCTCAAGATGAAAAAATCACTTCAGTTCAAGTTGGTTATAACTTAGGAGCAGTAGCAGCAGTTCTTGCTTACTCTAACCTAACTGACATTGGAACTACAGCTAACAAAGATGCTAAAGAGTTACAATTCAGAATTACAGCTGCTTTTTAATTTAAGTAGAGTAATTTAACAGTATTAAAAGCCCACTTCATTAATAGTGAAGTGGGCTTTTTTATTTAAAAAAAGAAATTCCACCAATACCAGAGCATCTAATTGTATTTACTCTTTTTATATTATTTAATTTAATTCCACCCAAAACATAAATTTTTTTTTTCCAGTTTTTACTCATAAGATTAAATTTAACTGGACCTAAAATTCTATTTATTGAATATTTTTCTGTGTAAAATAAAGGAGATAAAAAAATACCCTCACATTTTTGAATTGTTTTTATGTAATAATCATAAAAAGAATGCGCCGTTCCTACTATATGAAACTTAGGATTAATATTATAAATAATTTTCTTGTCATAGGATGGAATGTGTATTCCATCTGCCTTAATAAGCTTCGCCATGTTAATGTTATTAGATATATAAAATTTAATTTTATTTTTCTTACAAAAGTCTTTAATTTTTAACACTTGGTCTTTAGTACTTTTTGAATCCCAAAGATAGATATATGATATATTCTTAAACTTGAGTAAATTTTTTTTATTACCAAGACAATTGCCAAAGTAAAAAAATTTAGTTTTTTTATAATTAATAAACATGATTATTCTAGATAACTATTATAAAATTAAAAAAGTTGTAGATACTTTATCAAACAATACAAAAATTATAGCAGTAACTAAAAATTTTAGTATTGAAAAAATTGATCCTCTTATTAAAGAGGGACACAAAGATTTTGGTGAAAATAAAGTGCAGGAAGCTAACTTAAAATGGAGTAATATTCTCAAAAATCATACTGATATCAATCTTCATTTATTGGGACATTTGCAATCAAATAAAGTTTCAGAGGCAGTTAACATTTTTAATTATATTCATTCTTTAGATTCTGAAAAATTAGCAAATAAATTTATGATTGAAGAAAATAAAGTAAATAAGAAACTTAAATATTTTATACAAATTAATATTGGGGAAGAACAACAAAAATTTGGTATTAGTATAAAAGAAACACCAGACTTTATAAGTTTTTGTAAAAATGAAGTTAAACTTAAAATCATAGGCTTGATGTGTATTCCGCCAGTTAATAAAGACCCTAACTTTTATTTTTCTAAATTAAAAGAGTTAGCATTGTCTAATAATCTTTTTCATTTAAGTATGGGTATGACACACGATTATATTGAAGCTATTCATCACGGTTCAACTTATATCCGTATAGGAACTGGAATTTTTGGCGAAAGACTTTAACTTTTAAGAATTTTTATTTTTGTATTTTTTTTAATTTTAGACAAAATATATATCAAGTCTTTCTTTTTAAGAGCAACGCATCCTTTTGTACTAGTGAATTTCCTTTTAGCAATATGTATAAAAATTGCACTGCCTCTTCCTTTAATGATTGGATTTATATTATAATTTAGTACACCAATAATATCATATATATTATCATTTCGATAAAATCTTTCATGTGAATATTTATTAGGTAATTTTATTTCTTTATTATAAAATCTACTTTTAACATCATCACACCATCCAGTATTCTTTTTTATTTTTTTTTTTATTATATTACTTTTGATAAAATCAATTTTATCCTTTCTATAATATAATTTTATCAATTTATAAGTTCCAGAGGGTGTTGCGCCATCTCCTTCAATTTTATTTTTTTTTATACCTGAAAGTCCAAGGGCACAGCGATATTTTTTTTTATTAAAAAATAAAAAACCTGACTTTTTTATTATAATCATGTTAATATATCTTAAATATAGTTATGAATAATACTAGGCTTTATATTCATGGGTCCTCTATATTCTTTGATATCTTAAAAGAATTAGAAATATTTAATTATGTTAAATATTTTAAAAACTTGTCGGAAATGTCGAAAGAATTGGAACAAAAAACAAATGATAGTATTGTAAGAATAATTTTTACAGATTTATCGCAGAAAATATTTTTTAAAGATAATTTGCCAACTATATTCGTTAGTAATGACAATAATTATTTTATAGAAAATAAGAGTAAATTTTCTAATTTTGACCTAGGCTTATCTTATCCTATAGATATTTTTTCATTTGCAGAGATAATAAAAATATTATCTTCAAAATATAATTTTTTTAAAAAATCTGAAATATTTATTAAAGGATATTTAATAGATTCTAATCAAAAACTAATAAGTAAAATGGGACAAAAGACAAAAATTACTGAAAAAGAACTTAAGTTAATTTTGGCATTAAAAGAGGGGGGGCGTTTTAATAAAAAAGATTTATTAAAAAAAGTTTGGAATTATAACGACAATCTTGAAAGTCATGCTTTTGAAACACATTTGCATCGTTTAAGGAAAAAAATGGAAAGGATCTTTAATGATAAAAAATTTATTAACGAAGAAAAATCTTTTTATTTTTTTTAGATCAATTTAATTCAATCTAGCGCCAATTTTTTGAATTATTTTCGATGCAAGTTTTGAACCATTTAATAAACATTCTTTAATTTCAGATTTATCTAAATATTCTTTTAAAAATCCAGCTGCAAATAAATCTCCAGCACCTGTCAGATCCATAATTTTATCTACCCGAATACTTTTGCAGTCAGTGACTTCTCCATTTTGAATTGCCATACTTCCCTTTTCACTTCTTGTTATAACAACAAGTTTATTAAAGTTTTTTAATTTATTAATAGATTCTAATAAATTTTTACTGGAAGTTAGTTCAATTATTTCATTTTCATTGCCGATTAAAATATTTAGATCGTTTATAAAAAGATTAAGAAATTCCTTTTTATGTCTGTTGACACAAAAAACATCAGATAAACTCATAGCGGATTCAATTTTATTTTTTTTTGCTATATTCATAACTTTTTTAAACATTTTTTCGCTTGGACCCTTGTCCCATAAATAACCCTCTAAAAATATTAACTTTTTATTTAAAAAAATGTTTTCATCGATATCTTCTGAGGAAAGTTGAGATGAAATTCCAAGGTACGTACACATAGTTCTTTCAGAGTCAGGTGTAATTAAAATGATAGAAGCGCCTGTAGGCAAAGTTTCTTCTTTTTCACCATATAAAAATTTAACTTTTGCTTCTTCTAGATTCTTTTTATAGAGTTTTCCAAAATCGTCTAAACCAATTTTTCCTATAAATGATGAGTCGCCATTCAAAAATGATATACCAACCATTGAGTTAGCAACAGAACCGCCAGCTATAATTTTTTCAATTTTAATGTTTTTTTTTAACTCTTCAAATTCTTTTTTTTCAAAAAGCTTCATCGAGCCTTTTGTGAGATTATTTTTACTTAAAAAAGCATCATCAACATGAACAAATACATCAATGATAGCATTTCCTATTCCAATAATAGAATTATTCATAATTTTTTCTTTTATATTTGCACAATGTTTTAATAACACATTTATTACATAAAGGGTTACGTGCCTTACAAGTATATCTTCCGTGCAACAGTATTAAATGATGCGCTTTTTTTATATATATAGCCGGTAGATTTTTCAAAAGCTGTTCTTCAACTTGAGTGGGAGTTTTACCTTGTGTCAAACCAGTTCTGTTACTTACTCTAAATACATGTGTATCTACTGCTATCGTATCTTTGTTAAATGCTGCATTTAGTACAACGTTTGCAGTTTTTCTCCCAACCCCAGGCAATTGAATAAGTTCATCAAATGTTTTTGGAATCCTACCTTTGTACTTTTCGATTAAAATTTTAGATAAATTATAAATATTTTTAGCTTTGTTATTAAAAAGTCCAATATTTTTTATAAGATTTTTTATTTTATGTATCTTAAGTTTTAAAAAATGCTCTGGTTGATAATATTTTTTATAAATATTTTTAGTAACATTATTAACATTAACATCAGTACACTGAGCAGAAAGCAAAACTGAAATAAGCAAAGTAAATTGGTTTCTATATTTTAAAGAAGTTTTTGGATTTTTAATTGATTGATTTAATTTTTTAATAAGCTGATACGATTGTTCTTTTTTTAAGATCATTAAAAGTATTCTTTAAAAACTATTAAAATTTTTTACTTTAAATTAAGCATATCTTGCATGCTAAATAGACCTTTATTTTTTCCTTTGAGCCATAAAGCGGCTTTCATGGCTCCTTCTGCAAATAATTCTCTAGAATTAGAGGTGTGTTTAATTTCTATTCTTTCAATTTTATTATCAAAATTTACGGAATGTTTTCCTATGGTCTTTCCTTTACGCGTTATATAAAAATTAATTTTATTAGAAGATGTTTTTCCATTTTTATTTAAAAAAACCTTTCCTTTAATTGAACTTAATTTTTTACCTTTTCCATTAGCAACAGCATTTGCAAGCATTAAAGCAGTTCCTGAAGGGTAGTCTTTCTTTTTGTTATGATGATCATCATAAATTGATATTTGAAAATTATTTGGAATTTTTTTTGACAAGTTTCTAGTAATATACTCAATTAGATTTATTCCGAGACTCATGTTTCCAGATTTAAGAATAGCAATTTTGTTTGACGCTTTTTTTATAAAAGATTCTTGTTTATTAGAAAAACCAGTTGTTCCTATTATTATTCTTTTTTTAAATAAAACTGCTATTTTTGTTGCAGCCATGGAAGCTATTGGTCTCGAGAAATCAATAATAATATCTGATTTTTTAACACTATCTCTTAAATAATTTTCATCAATATTATTTCTTGAAAAAGAATTAATAAGTTTAAAATTTTTATTTAGGAAAAATTTTTTTTTCAAAACTGTACCCATCCTGCCGGTACCACCTATTAGACAGATTTTTATTATGCTCATAATTTTATTTTTTTTATTAATTTTTCTAAATTACTTTCTATTTGAGTAAAAGGATTTTTCCAACTGCCAATTTGATCTTGTCTAAATAAAGACATAGATGGATACCAAGGGGTTTTGTTATCATCTAAAAACCATCTCCAGTCAGGATCGCATTTTAGAATCAGCCATGTATTTTTTCCAAGCGTTCCAGCCAAATGTGCAATTGAAGTATCTACACTAATTATTAAATCTAAACTTTTTATGATTGCAGCTGTATCTAAAAATGCGTCTTTAGTGTTATCTAGATTTTTAAAATTTTTAATTTTAATAAGTCCATTAGGATTTTCTAATTCAGGTTTAAAATCTTTTTGTAAACTAATAAGATCTATATTTTTTATATTAGAAATATTATTAAATAATTTTAATTCTAATGATTTGTCGAACATTAATTTATTCTCCACATTTCCTCTCCAAGCGATTCCAATTTTAAAATTATTATTTTTTATTTCATTTTGCCAAAATAAAATTTTATCTTTTTCAATATGTAAAAATTCTTGAGTTACCGGTGGTATATTAGTGTAGTCAGTTTTAAAAATCATTGGCAAACTTAATAATGAACAAACATAATCAAATTTTAATGGATCTACTTCTAAACTTGTAAGTTCACAGTAATTATTAAGGGGTTTAAATAATTTTAATAAGGAGGGGTATATTTTAAAAGTAATCTTATTATTAAATTTTAGTAAAAGCTTAATGTATCTAGAGAATTGAATAATATCACCAAGACCTTGTTCTGCATAAATAAGAATATCTTTATTTTTTAATTGATGAAGATTTGGATTTTCAAAAGAGTCATATTTTTTTAATTTAATATCTCTCTCTTTAAGTTTTTTTCTTAATTCGTAACCTTCCCAACCTTCTTTAAATTTTTTAAATTTTAGATTTAATAATCCAATATTAAATTTTTTGTTTTCAGAACCGTGATCTATTTCTAGAGCTTTATTAAAATGTAGTAATGCTTTTTTATAGTCTTTTTGTAGCTGAAATATAAAACCTAAATTATTAATTGGATCGTGATAACCTTGTTTTAATTTAATTGCTTTATTATAACTTTCAATTGCTTCATCAATATGACCTAAGTTTTTTAATACAACACCCCTATTATTATATGCTTGTGCATAATCAGGTTTTAATTCAATAGAGCGATTATAATTTTTTAAAGATTGTTCAAAATCAAATATACTCTGTAGAGCTACGCCTTTGTTATAATATACGTCAATATAATTAGGTTTTAATTTAATTGCTTTATTATAACTTTCAATTGCTTCATCAATGCGACCTAAGTTTTTTAATACAACGCCCTTATTGTTATAGGCTTCAGCATAATCATGTTTTAATTTAATTGCTTTATCATAATTTTTTAATGATTCATCATGATTTCCTAAATTAGAATGACACGTGCCTAAATTATTAAATGCACTGTAGTTATTTTTATTAAGATTTATTGATTTTTTAATTAAATCGATAGCTTCTTTAAAGTTTTTCTCTTTTAAAAAAATAATACCAAGAAGATGAAAAATGTCAGAATTTTCAGGATATATATTTAATAAAGTTTTACACTCTATTTTAGCTTCAGAAAATAGATTTTTACTTATTAGATCAATAATTTTTTGATTTTGCACAAATTATATTTCTAATTACAAATAATAGTCTTTTTTATTTATTTGTATATTGATTTAGGAAGATTATTCTAGCTTATCCCAGAACTTTTTTGCTTTGTTAAAGAAATTTTTAATTTCAGAATTGTTATCCTGGTCCTCTAATAATTTGAATTGTTCTAGCAATTTCTTTTGTTCTTTGGATAAGGTTTCCGGAATTATTACATTTGTTTCAAGATAAAGATCGCCAAAGCCACTTTCTCTTAACAGGGGCATTCCTTTTCCCTTAAGTCTAAATTGCTTTCCTGACTGGGTTCCAAATGGAATCTTAACTTTTGATTTTCCACCATCAATAGTTGGAACCTCTATTTCAGTTCCAAGAGCTGCATCTATCATTGATATAGGTAATTTGTAATATAGATTTTCTTCAGATCTTTGAAAAATCTTATGTTTTGCAACTGTTATAAATACATAAAGATCTCCATTAGATCCACCTCTATAACCTGCATCTCCTTTTCCAGACAATCTTATTTGTGTTCCATCATCAACCCCTCTTGGAATTTGAATAGACAGATTTTTTTTTGTCTTAGCAGAACCCGATCCTTTGCAATCTTTACAAGGATTAGAAAGCACTTCGCCTTCTCCTCCGCAATCAGGACATGTTTGTTGTAGAGTGAAAAAACCTTGCTGTGTTCTTACTTTCCCATGTCCATTACAAGTAGAACATTTTTTAGGTTTTGAACCAGGTTCTGCACCATCCCCAGAGCATTTTTCACATTTTTCATTTGAAGATAAATTGATAGTTTGTTTTTTTCCAAGGTAAGCCTCTTCTAAAGTTATCTCTAAATTAATTTTTAAATCGGAGCCGCGATTAGATCTTGATTTTTTAGCACCCCTTCCACTGCGACCTGAACCCATAAAGTCGCCAAAAAAATCATCGAAGATGTCAGAAAATGCACCAGATTCAAAACCACCAAAGTCAAAACCTCCAGCTCCACCAGCTCCACCTTCAAATGCAGAATGTCCAAATTGATCGTAGGAAGATTTTTTCTTTGGATCAGACAAAACTTGATAGGCCTCAGATGCTTCTTTAAATTTTCCCTCAGCAGTTTTGTCTCCCTGATTTTTGTCAGGGTGATATTTCATTGCAAGAGATCTGTAAGCTTTTTTAATTTCTTCAGGAGTTGCTTTTTTGGTTACACCAAGAATATCATAATAGTCTTTTTTGGACATAATGACTTAGGGCGAAACCAGTTATAAATGGATTAGCCGTTCTTTTTGTTATCGTCTTTTACTTCTTCAAATTCGGCATCAACCACATCTTTTTTATCATCAGGCTTAGCATCTGTTTTTGAAGCTCCAGCGGTGTCTTGCTGAGCTTTATATATTGCCTCACCTAATTTCATAGAAGAAGTCATTAATTGCTGAGTTTTAGTTTTAATATCTTCAGTTTTATCAGATTTAATGGCTTCTTTTAAATCTTCCATATCCTTTTCAATTGCTTTTTTATCAGCTTCAGAAATTTTGCTTCCGTGTTCCTTTAAACTTTGTTCAGTTGAAGCTATTAAAGAGTCCGCATGATTTTTTGCATCAACTTCTTCTCTTTTCTTTTTATCAGCTTCTTTGTTGGCTTCAGCTTCTTTAACCATTTTTTGAATTTCTTCATCAGTTAAACCACCTGAAGCTTGAATTTGAATTTTTTGTTCTTTTCCAGTTCCTTTATCCTTTGCAGAAACGTTAACAATACCGTTAGCATCAATATCAAAAGTCACTTCAATTTGAGGAACACCCCTTGGAGCTGGTGCAATTCCTGTTAACTCAAAATTGCCTAGTAATTTATTATCATTTGCCATTTCTCTTTCACCTTGAAAAACTCTAATTGTTACGGCTGGCTGATTGTTTTCAGCTGTTGAGAATGTTTGGCTTTTTTTAGTTGGGATTGTCGTATTTTTTTCAATTAATCTTGTGAATACTCCGCCTAAAGTTTCAATACCAAGTGACAACGGAGTAACATCAAGAAGAAGAACGTCTTTAACATCACCTTGTAATACACCTGCCTGAACAGCGGCTCCTAAAGCAACTACTTCATCAGGGTTAACGCTTTGATTTGGTT
>Ga0209191_1001259_pt1 | contig 16913 bp, 12 predicted proteins | sample S_130626_EF_Meta_FD_187320 | JGI IMG/M metagenome (GOLD analysis project Ga0209191, IMG submission 187320) | Freshwater microbial communities from Lake Simoncouche, Canada to study carbon cycling - S_130626_EF_MetaG (SPAdes) (version 2) | ecosystem: Environmental > Aquatic > Freshwater > Lake ...
CCTCATGCACCACCTGCTGCGCTAGATAATGCTCCACCTGCTGCAACAGCTAACCCTCCTAATGCACCACCTGCTGCACCAGCTAACCCTCCTAATGCACCACCTGCTGCACCAGCTAACCCTCCTAATGCACCACCTGCTGCACCAGCTAAACCTGGAACTGCACTACCTATCGCCCCAGCAGCCCCGGATATTGCTGCGCCGGCTGATCCTGCCAAACCGGCTGCTGATTTTGCTGCATCTGCGGCTGCACCGGTTCCCTGTGATGCAGCTTCTGCTAAATTTTTCTCAGCAATTGCTGTTAGATTTTGAGGTACACCTGCTGCCAAAGGTTTGAATGAGGCTGTTATAGCAGAGAACGCTGAACCGGCTATACCTTTTGCCGCATCTAATGCTCCGGCGGCTGATAGTTTGGGTACTTCTCCGGCCAATTTACCCAATGCTCCGCCTGCTGCTCCTGTTAATCCACCTAAGGCACCACCTGCTGCTCCTGTTAATCCACCTAAGGCACCACCTGCTGCTCCTGTTAATCCACCTAATGCTCCGCCTGCTGCTCCTGTTAATCCACCTAAGGCACCACCTGCTGCTCCTGTTAATCCACCTAATGCTCCGCCTGCTGCTCCTGTTAATCCACCTAATGCTCCGCCTGCTGCACCAGCTAATCCACCCAATGCGCCACCTGCTGCTCCAGTCAAAGAAGAAACAGGATTTACTGCACTCAATGATGAAGCAATTGAGCCTAATCCTCCAGTAACATTTGTTGCCATATTTGAGGCAAAATTTCCTGCATTAATAGCACTAGCAACTGCGTTGCCTGAAATTGAATTTGTAAGAGTAATTGGAGATGATAATAAGTTATCTGCCATATTATCCCCCTAACGTGTTTGCTGAATTTTTTATAAAAGCAGTTGTATCTTTTAACCCTACTGTGGCTGCTGCATTAACTAAACCTGCAATTGCCCCGGCTGATTCATTACCTGTTATTAATCCTGCATTTGTTAAGCCTGTCTGTGCCTTTTGAAAATTATCAACTTGAGCACCAATTTGAGCACCGGTATTTTGTATAAATGAACTTAAGTTTTCTGCTCCGGGTGCACCTTTGAATAAATTATCAGTTAATGCTGATTGCACACTTGCACCACCTTGTACTAATCCTGTAACCAATGATGCTGCTCCAGGTTTTAATACACTACTCATTTGATCTGGTGATAGTGCGAGTGAGCCTACTGCTGCATTAAGTTGACCAGTAAGACCTGATACGACCCCACTTCCGCCGTTTACAACACTGGCAGCTGAAGCTGCTGCACCAACTGCGGCACTACTTACTAATGCTGAAGCTACTCCTGGGTTAATTGCATCACTTAATTTGTTGCTACCGGGGACAGTAGACGATACTGCTGGACTAGTTTGTGTAGCAGGAGCAGTACTACTTGCACTATTGGTTGAATCAACAGCGGGCGAAGGAGCAGCAGGTAGTGCTGCACTAGCACTGGTAGATACTTTTACATCAACTCCCTGCCCTGAACTAGCCCATGGTGCGTGTGCAGGTGCTCGACTAACGATTGACAAAAGAAGACCCGGTGCTGCTGCAAATCCTTTCTTTGCATCTCCCAATGTGTCAGTATGTGCGGTCTGTGGTATCAAAGGAACTTCAGCAGGTGTTACAGAGGTGGCGCCGGTATTTAAATAAATCTTACTGCCGTTGATATACATATCATTTGCACTAGCATAAGAACCCTCTCCTCCCGCTGCCATACTCATTGCTCCATTCACTTTAATAGTATATTTTCCCAAAGTATAACCACTATAATTTCCACCTACTCTATATTTAAAATCAGTAGCTGCATTAATGTTTATGTTATTTGCAGCAATGTTTAAATCTTTTTTAGCATTGATATTGATATTATTATCTGCATGTAAATTTAAATCTCCCTGTGTTCTAATATTAACACTATTGGTAGAGTACATGTCAATTGTACCTTCTTTTCCTAACTCAATATAACTTTGACCATTGCTATGAATGATGAATAAAGTTTGTCCATTATCACTCATTAATATTTGATGACCCAATGAAGTTCTAAGGCGTATCATTTGGTCGTTTCCTGTCACGTCGCCGTCGTCCATAACTAGTGTATGTCCGCCGCGTCTACCAATTATTTTTAAAGATTCTGGAGAAGATTTTAAATTATCTAATATAGTACTATCTGTGTACCCACCTTGAAATATAGGTCTACCCGGTGTACTTACTCCCCATCCAACTCTTGATGGAGTTTCTCTTAATGCACTTGATGACACTGGCCCTCTTATTGGATCTCTAAGTAATCCCTGTTGTTGATATATTGCAGCCGAATAACTATGTACAGGTTTTGCAGCACTCAAATAATTTAAGTTAGAAGCTGCGTTTGGATTATTGGTGTTTAAGTTAGATACAGGTAATTTTCCTGAGCCACCATATCCCCCTGCTTCTCCAGAATTTAATGTTACATTATCTGAAGTTCCTATAGCCGGCACCATTTGCAATAGCGGCGGAGTTAATACTCCACCAATATAGTATCCATAGTTAACATCACCATTAATAAAAATACAAACTACCGTGCTACCTATGTCCGGCGCGCTATACCACATACCATATGAACTTGGGTTACTAGTGAAACTTCCATACTCGGTATTTTTGCTTCCACCTGACGCAGGGGTGTTGCCCATAAAAGGACTTAAGTAACTTACTGTTATCCAACTACTTTTTGCATTAGGATCTGGTGCACCAAAGTCTGAAATGTAAACATCTATTCTGCCTGCTCGTGTAGCATCAATATTATTTTTTACTACACCAAGTACTGGCACAGAACGTATGACCCCGCCACCTGCGTCAGGTTTTGTTGACTTTGCTTGTCCTTTTGCTTTAAAATCATCTGTTGCCATATATTATTTACCTAAAGTATTATCCTCTACCAAAAATAGTAGGTGATGTAGCTGTTGTGGGAGTTCCTGCTTCACCGTCTGCAACTGGTCCAGATTTAGTAAGTATTGTTATACTTTGATTTTGCTGCATTCTTTGCATTGGATCCATTACATTGTTGATACTTCCTACGGAGTTAAGTGATGCCAATTGTGCTCTTTGTGCCGGATCTAAAAAAGTTGATGCACTAGGTAGTCCTGCGGCGCTTGCAGAAAACCCAGTACCAGATGCGGATCCCACAGCATTTGCAGTTGGTGCTACGCCTGTTGTACCACTACGATCCGCTGAACCAGTAGCAGTAGGTGTTCCTTGTCGTGCAAATCTATTATCACTACCATCTTCTGTAGATTTTTTTCCAGGGTCGCCAAATGTGTTTAAAGAACAATTTAAATCTTGTTCAAATTTACCTTTACTAAAAGTGCTTACTACTGTTTTTACCATTAGACTAACTCCGCCGCCCCGACTATCAATGCCCTTTTGTATAGAATCTGGATAATTAAAAAATTTGATTGAGTCATTAATATTCATTGTACCTTTTTGATTATTATAATCTTTTGGTTCTTTAAAATTAATCTCAATAAAAACCATACCGCCATTTGGATTAACTGTATATCCATCAGTTCCATAATATCTGTTATATAAAGAATTTATGCTACTAGGGGTAGGTTGCATTAAAAAATCAGGATCACCTAAAATTTTAATTTTAACATTTCCAAAATCTTTTGTAGAGAACAAACTATTCATATACATATTTTGTGCTTCCATACCTTCATTTATTCTACCCTGATCAGGTTGTCCCTGTGGTTGTCCAACAGACATTGGTATATCAGCAGCACCCCCTTGTGCAACATCATTAACACCAAATCCATTTAGTGTCACATTATAAAATGTGTAATCCAAATTTTGTTCGTAACTTATTACCTCTGAGTTTTTTCCAGTATACCAATAGTTATATCTTTTGTGTGGCCCATAATATGGACTAAGATTTGAAGCGGAAGCCGCAACTACGACAGGAGTTAAATATTCTTGGATAATATAATTAATTTTATATGAAAAATCACCTTGATTTGGGTCCCATCCCAAATTTGTTACTTCGGCAGTTATTGAAAACCAATTAAGTCTACGTGGTTTTTCGGTGGGTTGCTGTACACTAGATTTTTTATCTTCATCAGGAGTTAAACTAGTTTGATCAATTGCAGCTAATGCATCTTCCATATATTGACTTTGTTTTATAATATCTGAAATAGCTTGAATTATAGGTGTGCCTTGTGCTATTTTTATGGTTCTTAATGTAGTATCCGGATTACCATTAGCTAATGCAATAGCTATGGTAGATTCTGAAGTTTTTGTTGCAGTAGAGGTAGGCATTTTTCTAAAATCTATATCAGCATTACTAATTAAAGAAGCATCTTTTATATAATCAGAATCAGGCCCAATAAATGTTACAGTATATTCTCTGGGGATCGTAACCCCACCTTTACCTACTAATTGTTGTTGATCATAATTTAATTTTGATAATAACCCAACCATTGCGCCTGCACCTGTTGCAGGGGCAGTATTAGGATTTTCATTAGGTTTAAGTCCTGCACCTGCTCCACCCATTAATGCATTATATACATTATTTGCTACTATTGGGGTATCATACCATACTGTAGAAAACTTTGATCCAAATCCAACTACTTCTCCGGCACTTTTAGCAAGAATATTATAAACAGTTGGTTTACCTGTTATTTTAAATTTCAAATCTCTGATCAGTATATCATAATATCTTTCGTATAATCCAAACGCATTTCCTTCTGGATTTCCATCAAAACCAGGAATTTTAGAGGGGTCTATTACATTTCCATCTTTATCATATCCTAAAAATCTAATACCTAATATAAACATTTGCCTACCCGGATTTTGAACTAATGGAAAATTTTTACTATTAGTATTAGCAGCTAATTCATTTTGAGCCAATCTTAATTTTGTTAATAATGAGAACCCGTACGGTTCTGTTATGGTAAAAGAAAATTCAGTTACATTCGTGGGACCTTGAACATCTTTGCCTGAAATTGCCTGAGTAATTTTCAAGTCATCAATATAAAAATCTAAATCAAAATTAGGGGCACGTTTTTCAAATGAGTTATTAATTCCCCCACTTTGAGCAATTAAATATGCACCACCTTGTTTTACTGGTTTAGCAGAAGATGAAGATGAAGCAGGCGGACCTCCCCCCATTCCCCTCAGTACTGAGGGAGCGTTGTTACTTGTGGTTAAATCTCTTGCTGATTGTTCGTTAGCTTTAGCCGTTGCCTTTTCCCCGTCAGCAGATATATTATATATAGCATTTAAGTTTTTTCTACCAGATGATACAAATGCTTCATATGCATCAGGAGTTATCATATACAATGATATTTTGTATGTGTAGCTACTAAAATTACTCAATGGATTTTCTAATCGTTTGCCTGGTAATTTATTATCTATTCTTTTACCAGTAATAGTTACAGGATCCAATTCTACGGGAGCTGCCTGTGATGCTGCTTGTGTTGTAGGTGTCGCAACTGCAGGAGTAGGTAGTCCTGGAGAAGTATTACTGGTTGATGTGTTATTAGTTTGTCCTGCTTGAGGAGGATTACTTTTATCGTCTTGGGCTCCTCCCCCAGCAGCATATTGTTTATTTTGTTGGTCAGTTTGTTCTGGAGTTTTAGCAGCGTTAGCTTCTACTTCTTTGTTTTTAGCATCTACTGCTGCTTGTGCTTCAACTTTTTTTGCATCTCTAGATGTGGTATAAACCTTTGCCAGTGCACTGGTAGCATCGTTACGTGCTACAGCAGCTTCATATATTGCTGATCCTGCTGCTCTTTCATCAGTCGGTAATGCATTAACTTCTTGTGCCATAGTAGTAAACAATGGCTTTACTATACCTACATATATGTCTCTGGCTGCTTTATATTCTGCTTGTATGGCAGCAATTTGTTCTAATGCTTTTGGATCTTTTGGATCAACTGCATTCAGTCTTTCTGTTACTGATTGAACTACTGGGCTAAAGGCAGCAAGTGCAGCATCTATTTCATTTGCTTGTTGCTGTAAAAGGTCTAACGCTGCTGACATCTTATATACCTAACACTGATGATAACAAATCTTGTTTAGGCAAGTATATACCCACCCCAGCAACAAAATCAAAGTAAGGATCTTTTAATCTGTTTGGATTTCTGCTTGCAAATACCCACCATAATCTACTATCACTATATAAGTCATATGCTAACAAGTCAGGTCTATATTGATAGGCAACTGTAATCTCCCAATATATATCAGATGGTTGCATAGGGATAGGTCTATTAATCATAACATCTAAAAAGTTATTATTAACTATATCACTAAAATAGTATGGGCTTGTTGCCGGGTATAAATTATTTGCCATTACCAAATTCCTCCGCCTTTGCGTTGACTTCCTCTTAGTAGTTCGCCCGTTGCATATTTTTCTAAACTAAATGTGTTACTAATATCAGCACGAGTGACGATTGGAACCGCACCAATTGTTATTTGCATTTTTGTAGGGACATACGTAGGATCTGATGCACCCCCTGAAGCAGCGCCTGTATTTGGAGTGAAATTAGGGGGAGAGGCTACAGCACCTGTGTTTAATCCTCCTGCGTCCCGTCTGCTACTACCCGGATCTGCATTTGGTGAACCTTTAGATTGTCCTGGTGCAGTGTTGACTCCGGGAGGAGAACTACCACTTGTTTGAATATAATCAACATCTACAGGTAGTGTGTAGGTAAAACTAGTTATTACCAATGGATGATTATCAAATTGAAATGTACCTAATCCAGTTAGATAACACAACGGGGGAGGTGTACCTGCAATGGGATTTTTATCTTGTCCATAAAACATTTTAGTAACTGATTTAAAGAAGTGTATTACTGCTAATAGATATGCTGCTTCAGTAGTATCTTGTGCTGTAAATTCACAGCCCAATGATATTGAATCTACTGCGCTACCTCTATATGTGAAATATTTATAATTACTGTGAGTTAGATCAGTGGGGTCATAACTTGCATTATATGCCACAGTGATTGCAGGAGTATACGGGAATATAACTCCATTGGTTGCTTGAAGTGGCGCCAATATGCCTGGATTAGCATTTTTATACAAGTAAGTGGCCCCCGGAGCTAAACTTAATTTTACACGCCAATCTTTTTTCTGAGCAAAATTAGAGGTGTCTTGTTGTGTAGCTTGCGAATTAGTGTTTAATTGTTGAGCCGTCAATCCCTTTAGTGCTTCTCCAGGGGCAGTCCTACCAACACCTGCTAATAACTGTGCCTTTGCAGCAACATCTACTGGATTTGGTGGATATGCAGAATCTTCATCTATTTCGGTTGATCGTTGTGCTACTGTGTTTGGCGGATATGCAGATAGTTCATCTATTTCGGGCTGTACTTGATCTACTGGGTTCGGTGGATATGCAGATTCTTCATCTATTTCGGTTGATCGTTGTGCTACTGTGTTTGGAGGGTAAGCAGATTCTTCATCTATTTCGGTTGATCGTTGTGCTACTGTAGCCGGCGGGTAAGCAGATTCTTCATCCACTCCGCTTGGTAATTGACCCACTGGGTTTTCCGGATATGCGGATTCTTCATCTATCTCAGTAGATTGTTGCGCTACTGTGTTTGGTGGGAATGCAGATAGTTCATCTACGACCGGAGGCGTAACTGTTGCGGGTTTAGGATTTTCTACCGGCGGAGTATTGTTTGCTGCCGGCGGGACTGCAGGATTAGTTGCGTTGTTAGTACCTGGAGGGGGTGCTGGATTTTGTGCTACCGGGGTACCGGTCGCTCTTGCTGCTTTTTCTGCCCTATCCGCCTGCGCCACTGCTGCGTCAACTGTAGACCTAACCGCATTGTAAATGGCTGTGGCTCCGGGGGGATTGCTACCTGCTGGCAATGCGCCAGAGGCTTGAAGTTGTGACAACAATGCAGGAAAAGATGCGCTATTAGCCGCACCGGGATAGGGTTGTGTTGCCTCTGCGGTTTTTCCGTTTGGGCCCGAAACATAGATGGTTATCTCGTTTGATGTTGTATTCAGAGTTACGTCAACGGCAAAACCCGTAAGCGGGATGTTTACACTAGAATATGATGGCATATATTATTCTTATCCTTATACACTATTTAGTCGATAAATAATACTAGTATTTTACCTTTTCTACATAAAATATGTTGCTTTTCTGCAACCATTATGCTATACTCACTACAGCATAACTATAACTCAAGGAGACCTATGTCATTACCCTCAAGAAAACCCGTCAATTATTTAAATAACAAAGATATACTAAAAGAGATACACGAAAGCAAAAATGCATACTGTCATTTTGCAAAACCAGAATATCATAGATACGATTTTATTGTGGATATGCCCCAATCTTCTATTGAAGAAAGTTTAGAATACGCATTTAAACCCGAAACAATTCAACAAGCAAAAGAAACTAGGGCAACTAGATTAAGTTTAGAAGCAGGGGTTAAAGATAGTGTTGATCCAGAATCTATCCCTGTAACAGATTTAGTATTTCGTGTAATGAATTGGGATCATGTCCCGGTAGCCCCAAAAGTTCCCCGCAAAACAGTTAAAAAGAAAACAGCAAAGGATATCTTTGAATTTGATGAAACTGACCCAGATGAAATCTTTGCTGATTTAGAAGATGTAACCACTAAAGCTGAAGTAGATGATATGGTTCATGTTAAAGTAAACTTTCCCCCATTCCAACATTATAAAATTGATAAAAATAATACTTTCTATTGCGTAGGTAAAAGTCATTGGAAAGGTGATCTGGAAACTGGAGAATTCAGTAAGGATCATGGTCAAGTTACAAACAAACTAGCCCGTATGTATATTATGATGTGCGAAAAATATGCCATGAAATACAATTGGCGTGGATACACATACAACGATGAAATGCGTAACAGTGCCATTCTACAATTAACATACGTTGGATTACGATTCAATGAAGCTAAATCAGCTAACCCATTTGCTTATTATACCGCAGCTATAACAAATAGTTTCTGTCGTGTATTAAATACCGAAAAGCGTAATCAAAATATCCGTGATGATATCTTAGAAATTAACGGACTTAACCCAAGCTGGACTCGTCAAGGTCTGGGCGCTGGTATGAGTTCCGTAGTTTACGAAGAATAATTTCCCCAATGATGTTGCTACGGCAACATCATTTATTATACAATAGAAAAATGAGTAATTTATTTAAAAAAGCCGCAGTTTTTACTGATATTCACTTTGGATTGAAATCAAATAGTTTACAGCATAACCATGATTGCAATAATTTTGTTGATTGGTTTATATCCAAAGCTAAAAGTGAGGGATGTGAAACTTGTTTTTTCTTAGGTGATTATAATCATCATAGGGCAAGTATCAACATCCATACACTACAGTTTGGATTGCAAGCATTGGAGAAACTAAATGATAACTTTGATAGGGTATATTTTATACCGGGCAATCATGACCTTTATTATCGTGACCGCAGGGACATTCATAGTGTTGAGTGGGCTAAACATTTACCAAACGTACAAATTGTCAACGACTTCTTTAAAGCGGGAGATGTGGTAATTGCACCCTGGCTTGTGCAAGATGATTATAAAAAAGTTCAGAAACTAAGTGGCAAATATATGTTTGGTCATTTTGAATTGCCAAGATTCTATATGAATGCAATGATCGAGATGCCTGATCATGGTGAAATCAATACTGATCATATGAAAGATTTTGATTATGTCTTTAGTGGGCATTTTCACAAACGACAAAGCCGTGCTAATGTTTGGTATATTGGTAATAGTTTCCCGCATAATTATGCTGATGCACAAGATGATGCTCGTGGTATGATGGTACTTGAATGGGGGCAAGACCCGATCTTTCATAGCTGGCCTAAACAACCATTATATCGTGTTCATAAGTTAAGCGATATATTAGAAAATCCAAAGGGATTGCTATTGCCTGACAGTCATGTTAGAGTACATCTTGACATTGATATTTCATATGAAGAAGCAAACTTCATACGTGAAACATTAATCCCAGAACATAAACTACGGGAGATGGCATTGATACCAATGAAAGTTGATCAAGTTGAACAAGAGGGCAGGGGTGATTTGAAGTTTGAATCAGTAGATCAAATCATCATTGACCAAATCAATAGTATTGAGAGCAATAGCTTTGATAAACGAATACTCCTAGAAATTTATAATAATCTATGATAACTCTGAAGAACATAACACTACGTAATTTTTTATCAATTGGACAAGTAACACAAGCAGTCAACTTTGACAGGCAGGAACTAACACTTATTCTAGGTGAGAACTTAGACTTAGGTGGTGATGGTGCTCGTAATGGCACGGGCAAAACATCACTCATTCAAGCACTATCTTACGCATTGTTTGGTGTTCCCATTAACAGTATTCGTAAAGATAATTTAGTTAATCGCACCAATGCTAAAAATATGATGGTAACATTAGAGTTTACGGTCAGTGGTATTGATTACAAGATTGAACGTGGTCGTAAGCCAAACATCCTACGATTCTATGTAAACAGTGATTTACAAAAAGGTTTAGATGATGCACAAGGTGAGAACAAAGAAACACAAGCATCCATTGAAAAAGTGATTCACATGAGTAGTGATATGTTTAAGCATATCGTAGCACTTAACACTTATTCCGAACCATTTCTCGCATTAAAAAATAATGAACAACGTGATATTATTGAACAATTACTAGGTATTACACTACTTTCAGAAAAAGCAGAAATCATTAAGGGACTGGTTAAAGACAGTAAAGATGATATCCAGCAAGAAGAATTTAAAGTAAAAGCAATTGAAGAAGCTAACAAACGTGTAAAAGAACAAATTGATTCTACTAAGCGTAGACAGAAATTGTGGAAGATGAAGCACGATGAGGATTTAGAGAAACTTGCTATTGATTATCAACGATTGATTACTATTGATATTGCTAATGAATTACAGGCTCACAAAGATTTAACCACATACAATGAAAAGCTTAAGACTATTGATGACCTCAATAAACTCATTGCTCGTTGTGTAGCTGACGAAGCTAAAGAAACAAAACTAATTGACAAACTTAAAAAAGAAATCAGTGATTTAAAAAATCATACTTGCTATGCTTGTGGACAAGAATTCCACGATCAAAAGCACAAAAGTGTCTTAGATGAAAAAGAAAAATCATTACAAGAAGCAGCATTACAATTTTTGGCAACGAATGGTCAATACTTAGAACATACTCAAACATTAAAAGATTTGGGTGTGTTAGGTACAATGCCAGTAACACATTATGATACAGAGGCGCAAGCAATCAAACATAGTAGCCAACTTGAGAATCTTATTAAAGATATTGAACGTAAAGGTGATGAAGTTGATCCATATAGTGAACAGATCACAGAGATGGAGAACCAAGCACTACAAGAAATTAACTTTGATAAGATTAATCAATTGACACGTACAATGGAACACCAAAAGTTCTTACTTGATATACTAACTAGCAAAGATAGCTTTGTTCGTAAAAAGATTATTGATCAAAATCTATCATATTTGAATGGTAGATTGACACATTACTTAGATAAGATTGGATTGCCACATCAAGTAATATTTAAAAATGATTTACAAGTTGAGATTACGGAATTGGGTCGTGAACTTGATTTTGACAATCTTAGCAGAGGTGAACGCAATCGACTAATTTTAGGCTTGAGTTTTGCGTTCCGTGATGTATGGGAGAATCTATATAGCCCAATCAATACATTGTTTATTGATGAATTGATTGATAGTGGATTAGACACGATGGGTGTTGAGAATGCCATTGCTATTCTTAAAGAGATGAGCCGTCGTAGACAGAAATCTATTTGGTTAGTCAGTCATCGTGAAGAATTAGCAGGACGAGTACCAAACGTATTGAAGGTTGTAAAAGAAAATGGATTTACAAGCTACAACACAGCGGTGGACATAGAATAATTTTATAGCCGTAATACAACGATAAGTATATGTCTATGTCAAGTCCACAAAAAAACAAGGGTTCAGGTTTCGAAAGAGAAATTGCTAAGTATCTATCGGATACATACGGTGAAAGTTTCATTCGTGCTCCTGGATCTGGTGCTTATGTGGGCGGGAAGAATCAACACAGAACAGAAGTATTACACGAAGGACAGATTCGTTCGTTCAAGGGTGATATTGTACCAGGACAATCATTCAGTAGAATGAACGTTGAGTGCAAGTTTTATGCTGATTTCCCGTTTCATCTGATATTAACCGGAGAGTGTAAAGTATTAGATGGTTGGCTAGCGCAACTAATGGATGTTGCTGATCCAGACGATGTAAATATTCTTTTTATGAAGTTTAATCGTAAGGGCAGATATGTTTGTGTACAAAGCAAACTAACATGGGTTGCGGACAATTTCACTTATTACACCTCTCAAAAACACGGAGACTGGATGATTTTCGAATTTGATAGCTTCTTCTTACATAATATACCAATATTAAAAACATATTGTTCAACAGACACCAAGTCAAATCAAAATATAATGTTAACTATTGACGTTTAAAACGTTTAAAAATTAGTTGGCTCAGTTTGTGAGTCCTCCTTGAGTTTGTACAGATAGTGCTGTGCTGACGGATCTGGAGTATACTTATCAGTAATGATAAGGAAAACCGAGAAGGCTCTCGTCAAAGCGAACCTTCAATGAGTCTATATCCAACTCTATCTTGCGGATATAGAACATGCGTTGTCGAAGAATCAATTGAAAGACATTGATAGCTTCACTACAGTCCCGAAAACACTACAGGACAACCGGTTGCGTATAATGTCACAAAAAAGGCAATTATACGGGGAATAGATGGCAAAGGATGACGGGCATGGCAAGTTTCCATTGGTAGTGCAAATTTGCACTACCATGGCTTCAAAGCGGCAATATATCCCTAATCAAATAAACGTCTTTGAGAATATAGAATTGTAGAAGAATAAGACCGAACGAAGTGAGGGCTTAGATGAACGTAGTTCATCTCTTAAAGAAACAAAAAATTCTAAATGACTAACTCTGGGAATTTTTTAATGCCCTTGAGTGTTAGTTCTCTCCATTTAAATAAGTTACCTAAGTTAAAATTTTCTTTTGATATAGCTAACTGATTGCTTAGTTTATTAACTAATACGTGATAGTCATCACTATATAAGTTATTCCAACTAACATATATAATATTTTCATTGTCCTCTTCTGTAAATTCTGGTAAAAATCTTAATAAGGATACCTTTTGATATTTTTCAAGATTAGAGTATAATTTAGGATAAGTTTTTGTTTTTACTTGTTCATCTATCCACTTTTTTACTGTTGGTGAATCATCATCCTTTGCCCATTTAATTACATAGGTTCTTGCTATTTCTTCAACATTAATTTTTTCATACGTTATTATGATTGTCTTTTCAAAAAAATTTAATAATAAATTTTTATTTGCCATGTGTGTAGCAAAAAATTTTAAATGATATTTGTTAATCTCATCATTTATTAATTTTATTTTTTCTTCTTCGGATATGTGATCTGATAGATTAATACCTGTACTAACGTTCATTCCGCCGCCGTACAGGATATTTATGTTTGTTTTATGTGCGTTCCCGTACTCACTATAGTTTAGTACTGACTGATCATTTAATGATGCTGCATTTAACCAAGATGACAAGAAGTTGCCCCCAGTACCGCCGGCATAAGTTATAGGAATATTAAAATTATTTTTCATTATGTTAAAAGAAAGGCAATTGCGTTTTCTTTGTTGTTTCTAGATTTTCTTCAACTATCTGAGATAATGCCATTCTTTCGTCTGGACTCATATTTAAAATGTCCTCATATGATACCCCTCCGCGCAGATACCAAGAATATTTCAATGCATTTTTCTTGATATCTTTACACTCTTGATCCATTCCGTCTAGCAGCTTCTGTACCCCTTCGGGGGAAAGAGTTAGAAGCCTTAATCGAAAAAATCAGTAACGTTCAATATGATTGGTTGCTCATATTCATTTGAACATTCAATACATTTTATTTTTTGAGGTTTAATAACTGAATTTTCTCTTAAATTACCTATTTGAAGTCTTATTGTTTCATTTGTTTTTTTATCGCAGCTATTCAAAAATTCCATAATAAACTCTGTGTTGGTAATTTGTTCTCCTGACGGAATCATAATATACTCAATTGAGTTTGCTAACATTTTTGTATTTTCTTTTGATATTTCTATCATTAAATTATTAGACTTGGTGATTTTATCATCACCGTCTTCCATTTGTTGTAATTCAGTAATGTTACGTTGTAAATCAAACTGTAGTAAGTTACCCTTATTGATGTTCGTATAATTTAATGGTTTAAATTTAATTTTTAATTCACCAATTGAAAATAGACTGTCATAATCTCCTGGTTTCATGTTAGATAGTAAACCTATCAAATTAATACCATATTTACTTTCAACCTCGCAGCTTGGGCAAGAAGATTGTATTTCTAAATCAGTTCCGTTTGTAGCTGCACGTATTGCAATCAATACCGCATCTATATCTACGCTGGGCATTTGCCATGGATCTTTTATTGCAGGAACACAACTTTTAATAATTTCGGTTATTGCCATTCCATTAAATAATGCATCAGGAGTTTTACTGGTAATATCGTCAATTGCAGTCATAGGAAATACCGGGAATTCCCCATTTTCTGTCATTTCAATTGCTCCCTCAGGATAAAATTTGCCACCACTTGGTAAAGTGAAATAAAGTGCTGGTCTACGGAAATATTGTCTTAGCGGGTTGTTCATTATTAATTCTCCAAAATTATGTATTTTATAAACAATAAATACAAGTGTACTATTTATTAGTCAAAAATATGGATAAAAATTAAATGTCATCACCAGAAGAAATCAACGCTACATTAGAGCAATTAAAAGAAGGATTACTTCAGTTAGCTGAGGCCGTCAAAACTTCCATGGAAACTGAAACGGAAGCAGAAAAAGAGGCTAAACGATTACTTGAACAAGAGAAAAAAGATGCTGCTGATCAAGAGTATATACGAAAACGCCAAAGAGCAGCCGATGAACAGACAATAAACGAAGAACTTAAAAATTTAGGTATCAGAAAAAAATCTTCAGGTGAGACAGAAAAGTTAGAAGATCAACGTATTGAAATTACGAAAAAAGTTAATGAAGCATTAAAAAGTTATGATGCAAGTCTTAGTGCCGCAACAGATGCTGAGATGGAGGCTTATAAGACTACATTAAAATTAAATTCTGCAATTAATGAACAAATTAATCAAAATGACAGATTAACTGCATCAACTACCACATATAATGCTAGTCAGAATGATCTTTTACGTGTTTCTAATATTCTACTAAAGCAACACCAAAGAGAAATTGAAATATCAAAAACTTTAGGTGATGTTGGTTATAAACAACAAGAACAGTTTGAAGATGCGATTGGTAAATTACAAATTCAATTGGCATCTACAGTTCAATTAACGGATGTACAATATAAAAATATAGCCGCTGCTGAAAATGCATTAAAAGAAAAAAACCGTGAAATTGAACTATCAATGCTGGCAGCTACAGCGGTTGAAAAACAAACAAACGCTTTTGCTGAATCTATTAATTCAATAGAAAAACAAACTGCGTCAGCAGTTGAGTTTACTGCTAGTCAATCTGACAGTATTAGATTAGCCAATATGGCCTTGAAGGCCAAACAAAGAGAAGTTGAAGCGTCTAAGAATTTGGGCGATGCAAGCCTTAGACAAAAAGAAGTTTTTCAAGATACTATTGGTAAACTCAAACAGCAGCTTGAGTCAACAGTAATACTAACACAAGCCCAATACGATGAGATAGATAAAACTAAAAAATTAATAGCCGCTAAAGAAAAAGAAGCAGATAGTTTTGTAAATCAAGGCAGTAAAGCTGCCGGAGCGTTTGGTAAGATGCAAAGTGCTAGTGGCTTGTTGGGTGTTGCTCAAGAAAAAGCTATGGAAAAATTTGGTGCCACTGGGGGAGGAGCACTTGCGGTTAGTGCTTCCTTTATGGTACTAAACGCCGCAGCAGATTTTGCAGCACTTAGCTTTAATCAATGGATAGAAAGTTTAGATGTTGCTTTTCAATCACAACTTGCATACAATCAGCAATTAAGTTTGGGTGCTGATGGAATGAAATTAGCAACTCTACAACAGCAGAAAGCATTAGAGTTAGCGGGAAAACAAGCCAGAGAGCAATCTAATTTTTACAAAGACTTGACCTTCAAGGGTATTGCACTTGCAGGTGGTCTTGGTGTTTTGGGAACAGCATCATTATTTACTGGCAGAGCCGTTATGGGCATAACCGGTCCTATCGGAATATTGTTTGCAGTAATATCTGGCATTATTGCTTGGTGGACAGGTAAAAAAGCAATAGAAGAAAGAAATGAAGCACAAGCAGCAGAACAAGCTGCAAGTGATCTAGCAACACGATCTGAATTGCAAGATAAGCAGTATGAAGCCTACATGGATTTAGGCAAAGCAGGACTAGTTGGTGCTCAAGGTATTACTGCATTGACAGACAATGCACACACTGCTGGGTTTGCACTTAAAGATGTTGGTAAATATACCGCGGTACTAAAAGAAAATCAAAAAGCAATGTCAATGTTTGCCGGTGGTGCTGCTGCCGGTGTCGATAAATTCTCTGCTGTTACTGGACAAATGCAAAAAGACATGGGAAGCCAGTTCAGAAGAATGGGTATGGCAGTTGAAGATATGGCTGATGCTACTGCAAAGTACATGACATATCAAGCTAGGGTAGGGGGACTTCAAGGAAAAACAGTTGATCAATTGGCTGCAGGTGCTGGAAAATATCTAATAGAATTAGATAAGACTGCTACATTGATGGGTTCTACTCGCAAAGAGCAAGAAGATGCTAGAAATGCTGTTATGGGTATCCAGCAAT